>Ga0118677_10002387_pt1 | contig 37939 bp, 32 predicted proteins | sample AliMusrvi5mmetaG_FD_86154 | JGI IMG/M metagenome (GOLD analysis project Ga0118677, IMG submission 86154) | reverse complement strand
TCCTCGTCCGGGAAGAAAAAGGGCGGCAATCCTTCGCGTTCCAGTCGCGTATCGAGCGCACCGGCGACGGTCTCGGCGTCCGAGCCATCGAAGTCCCCGGCCAGTTCCTTGATCTTGTCGAAGAGTTTGATCACGCCCTTCTCGGTGGTCTTGCCAGGCGCGGCCAGTGCGTAGGAGAACAGCGCCTGCTGGCGCGTCAACTCGTCGTCGAACAGCGGCACCAGTTCCACGGCCAGTTCGGGGATCGGGAACGCTCCCACTCCGATCACGGCGTTTACGCGCACTCGCGGGTCCTCGTGCTGGAGGTTCTCCCCGATGTACTTGCGATAGCGCGGATCGTGGCTGCGCCACATGGCTTCGATCGCGTCGGCTTTGACGGCGGGCACTTCATACAGCGCGTGGATTGCGGCGTGGATCGCGCCCTTCCCTGTCTCTTGAGCCAGAGCGACCATCGCGGCTGCGCGCTCAGCCAGCGTGAGATCGCCGTTATCGAGCCGTTCGAGCAGGAACTCAAGCAACTCCGGATCGCCTTTTTCAGCCGCCTGTAGTGCGCCGCCCAGCGCCCGCAGGCAGGCTGCGCGAACCTCGGGCTCGTCGTCCTCAGTTGCACGCTTCCGCAGCGCATCCCGGGTGTCCTCGTTGTACTGCTCGTCGCACAGGCTGAGCGCGGCGTCCACCCTGTATTCAACGAAATCGCAGGCCAGGTACTCCTCCACCTGATCCTCGGGTAAGGCCTCGAACATGGGCGAAGCCGTTTCCGGGTATAGCTTCAGCAACTCGAAGGTGGGCAGGTCGCGGACCACTTCACCCGCGTCGAGTTGGACCAGGCAGTCTTCCAGGGCTTTGCGTTCCTGTTGAGCGTCCTCGTCCTCGCTCAGCTCCGAAAGCGCGTCCTGAACCAGTGGCTTCAACGCAGGGTCGCCGTACAGTCCCACGCACAACGCGCCTTCATACGGATCCACCGCCAGCACCGTCTCGAGAAGCTCCGGAATACGCGGGTCCCGCACGCCCAGCGCGGCCAGCAGAAAGACCAGGTCACCCTTGTCGTCCGGATCAGCTGCCTCGATCGCGGCCAGCAGCGGTTCCACAGCCGGCGCACCTAGTGCCGCAAAAGCCTCTACGATTTCGTCCGGAATCCCATCTTCCGATTGCGTCAACCGCCGCAAATAGAACGGGACCGCTTCAGGAATGTTGAACTGCCGGAACAGGTCAAAAACCTGCTCGTCGAGATTCAGCAGACGGCCATCGCGAATCTCCGAGGCGAAACGCAGCAGGTCGGGCAGCGTCTCCGCGGGCCGCGAGATCAAGGACTGCAGCAGCCGCTGATCGAACCCGATCCTGCCCGATTCAGCTTCCGTAAGCAGCTCAAAGGGGGTATGTTTGTCGAATTCCGAGGGTAGAATAGGCACTCTCTAAGTGTTTCACAGATCAGTGAATCCAGGAATCGTGGATCTCTGTCTAACCTGCCCGGCTCCGCTGGCGTGGGGATGCCGGACGAGCGGCAGCGAAAAGGGGACCGCTCCAGCCCGCCAAACCCTGGCGCGCCGAAGCGATCCCCTGATTCCAAGCGGTACCGCCCGGGAGGGGCGGCGAGTCGGGCTAGGCCGACTCCTCTTCCTTGTTCACCTGCAGCGTCACCTGAGCGATGACGTCTTTGAACAGGCGGATGGCGATCTTGTGTTCGCCGAGCGTCTTGACCGGCGCTTCGAGCAGGATCTTCCGGCGATCGATGGTATAGCCGGCTTTCTCGAGCAGTTCGTTGATGTCCTTGGCAGTGACACTGCCGAACAGAACGTCCTGTTCGCCTGCGCGTTGAGTCGTGGAAAGCGTGACCGTGGCGAGCAGCTTGGCCAGCTCCTCGGCCGCACCCTTCTCTTTCGCATCGCGGCGTAGGGCGGCCTGGCGCTCCTGCTCCACGATCTTTTTGTTGCTGGCGGTAGCCGGGACGGCCAACCGCTTGGGCAGCAGGTAATTGCGGGCGTAGCCGGCCGCGACCTTCACGACCTGGCCGCGACCCCCGAGTGTTTCGATATCTTCGCGAAGAATGACTTCCATGTGGGGTTTGCCTCCAGAGTGCGCGCGCCTACTTGCCCGAGAAAGGCAGCAGAGCGATGTTGCGGGCCAACTTGATGGCCTCGGTGATGCGCCGCTGGTTCAATGCGTTCAAACCGGAGATGCGGCGCGGGATGATCTTGCCGCGCTCGGTGATGAACTGCGAGAGCAGCCGGACGTCTTTGTAGTCGATGTAATCGATCTTTTCAAGGCAGATACGATCTACCTTCTTGCGGCGGAAATACTGGCGTTTGCCCGTAGCTATGGTCTTGTCGCCGCCGGTGGGGCGCTGGTTGGCGGCGATGGGGCGTCCACCTCTTTGTTCAGCCATGGTGAATCTCCTTTTCTTTCCTCAAAGCCTGTGCCTACTCAACGGCGGGCGGGGCCGCGGTTTCCACTGTTTCCGACGCCGCGGGAGCCGCATCCGCAGTTTCAACCGGAGCCGGAGCTGCGGGGGCCGCATGGACCACCGGAGCGGCTACGGGGGCGCCGGGCTGACCGGGAGCAATCACCGCATGTTCTGACGGCAGCGCGGGAGCGACCGGAATCGCCGGCGCCGGAGTCAGCACCATCTGCGGTTTCCGCTTGGCGCGCTTGTCGCGTTTCAGCTTCCGCTTCTCAAGCTTCTTCAGCGCTTCGTCGGTGCGCACCGTGATCCACTTCATCACCGAATCGGTGACGCGCATGCGGCGCTCGACTTCCTTCACCAAAGCGGTGGTGTCGGTTGAGAACTGGATCAGGACATAGAAGCCCTCATTGCGCTTCTCAACGCGATAGGCGAGCTTGCGCACGCCCCACTTCTCGACTTTGTCCACCGTGCCTTTTGAGGAGACGATCAGTGCCTTGATCTGTTCGATATAGGCGTCGATCTCTTCTTCAACGGCGTCGGGACGAAGTATGAACAGCTCTTCGTAGATTCTCATTCTTCCTCTCGATTCGTGCCCGGAGCGCGACGGTTGTGAGCCGCCATGGCCTTTTCGACGCCCCCGGCGATGATGGACTCTACTGCCTGACTTGCGATGTCCAGCAGCTCGTCCAGTTGCTTCCTCTGCTCGCCCTTCATGGGAGCAAGCACGAACTTCGCTCCATCCCCGATCGGATGACCCGGATGAATTCCCATTCGGACCCTTGGAATCTCGTCCGTCCCGAGACAACGGATGATGTCTTTCATCCCGTTATGCCCCGCGGCGGAACCCTTCGGCCGGATCCGGAGGCCACCCCAGGGAAGATCGAGTTCGTCGTAAACGACCACGATCCGCCCCGGGGCTACCCCATACTTCTCAGCCAGCCCGTTCACCGCCTGCCCGCTCAAATTCATGAACGTCTGCGGCTTGGCCACCAGCACCGGCTCGGACCCGATACTGCCCTGACCGACTTCGGCCCTGCATTCGTAGCGCGATACGCGGATATTGTTCCGCGCCGCCAAACGGTCGGCCACCAGAAAGCCCAGGTTGTGGTGCGTGAACTCGTACTCGAGCCCGGGATTCCCCAGCCCCACAACCAGAAACCTGGGCTCCGGCATAACCGCTCGCTAGGGAGACTGCCCGCCTCTTCCCTACTTCTTCTTCTCGACCTTCTTCTCGGGCGCTTTCGCGGCGTCCTTGCCCTCTTCTTCCTTCTTGCCCTTCTTGGCAACTTCCGGCTCGGCGGCAGCGGGAGCGCCCTCGGCAGGCGTGGCTTCGACTTCCTTAACCGGCGATACGACGTGCGAGATCAGCTGGTCGGGTGCGCTCACTAGTTTCATCGAGCCCGTGAGCGGCACATCGGCGGCGCGCAGGCTGCTGCCAATGCGGAATTCGGTGACGTCGATGCGGAAATCCTCCGGGATCTCTTCAGGCAGGCACTCGATCTCGATTTCGCGAGTGATGATCTCGTAGACGCCGCCCTGCTCTTTCACGCCACGCGGGTCCCCGATGTTGAGCACCCGGACCTTAACGCGCAGGCGCTTGGCCAGGTCGATGCGCAGAAAATCCACGTGCAGGATGTTTTCCTTCAGCGGGTGGTTCTGCCAATCCTTGAGCATCACCGGCGTGGTTTCGCCACCGGTGATGTCGAGACTGAAAATCGTGTTGCCGCCCGCTGCGGAATTCAGGATCTTGACGATGTCCTTCGGGCTGACGGCGACGGCCACCGGGTCTTTGCCCGTGCCGTAGACCACGGCGGGAATCTGCTTCAGCACCCGCAACCGCCGGGCTTCATTTTTGCCCCGGCTCGAGCGAAGCTCGGCGGCGATGGTGAGGTCCTTTACCATAACTTGCTCCTGTCAATCAAACAAACAAAGTACTGACGGACGTCTCTTCGTGGATGCTCTGGATGGCGCGCGCCAGCAGGCGGGCCACCGAGAGAACACGGATTTTGCCGCAAGCGGCAGCCTCCGGGCGCAGCGGAATAGAGTCCGAAAAAACGACTTCCTTTAGACCTGAGCTGGCGATGCGCTCGACAGCGGGCCCTGACAAAACTGCATGCGTGGCGCAGGCCGATACCGTCCGGGCGCCTACGGCGAGCAGGGCTTCGCAGCCCTTCACCAGCGTCCCCGCGGTGTCGATCAGATCGTCGATGATCAGGCAATCCTTGCCTTTGACATCGCCGATGATGTGCATGATTTCGGCTATGTTCGGCGCATCGCGCCGCTTATCGATAATCGCCAGCGGGACTTCCAGTCGTTTGGCGAAAGCGCGAGCGCGCTCCACGCCGCCGGCATCGGGCGAAACGACGATGGTCTGGCTCAAGTCGGTGGCTCGGAAGTATTCGATCATCACCGGCGAAGCAAACAAGTGGTCCACGGGTACGTTGAAAAAGCCCTGAATCTGCGCGGCGTGCAGGTCCAGCGCCAGCAGGCGGTTGGCGCCTGCCGTTTCGAGCATCGTCGCTACGACTTTGGCCGAAATCGGCACTCGCGAACGATCCTTGCGGTCCTGCCTGGCATATCCGTAGTAGGGCATCACGGCGGTGATCCGGTCAGCCGAGGCACGCTTGAGAGCATCAATCATCAGGAGCAATTCCATGAGATTGCGCTCGACGGGCGTGCAACTGGGCTGGACGATGAATACATCGCTGCCGCGCACGTTTTCCTCGATCTGGACCCAGATTTCGCCGTCGGAGAAGCTCTTTACGATCGCGCCGGCCAGTGGTACGCCGAGCGCGGCGCAGATGGCATGAGCCAGCGGGGCGTTGGCATTCCCCGAGAGGATTTTCAAACGTTCGGCTATCAGCACTCCCTGCACCAGCTTCAGCACCTCTTGCGCGGACCGGCTTGCGCCTCACGCATATATACTCTGGGGCGGCCACATTCCGGTAGTCGCGTGCCCCCGCAAGCCACGCAAAAACGCCGCTCTGTAGCGGGCGCGCGTGACCATATTGGTCGAGAAAACCTGGAGAAGTTCCGTTCGAAACTGCGGAAGGGCTCCCTGAAGCTTGGCCCGGTCCGGAAACACCCCGAAGAGTGCTGCCCCACTGCCGGAGAGCCGTGCAGAATGGGCACCGTGCCGCTCGAGTTTTCTCCGCCATCCAGCCAACTCCGGGTGGAGCCGGAAAACGGCGTCCTCGAAATCGTTTTCTGCGGCCTGCGCACAATACGCCTGCCACACGAACGATTGGAACGTCTTTAATGTAGCAATTCCATCAATTTCAGTCAACGCGGGACGTCCTAATGCCTTGAATGCCATAGGAGTCGAGACGTGGATTCGGGGCGCGAGCACCAGCACTGGCAGCGGTTTGGACTCCAGAAGAGGGTACAACTCCTCCCCGCGCCCCAATCCGAGGGCGGTCCCGCCGGTCAGGAAGAAGGGCACATCCGAGCCCAGTTGCGCGCCCAGAGCAGTCAATTCTCCCAGAGTGGCCTTGCGTCCGGTGAGCGCCGGCAGGGCCAGCAGCGTGCACGCGGCATCTGAGGAACCGCCGCCCAGTCCGCCGCCCATGGGGATGCGCTTGGTCAACCGCATCTTCAACACGCCATGGACTTTCTTCTGCTCGAAGAACAGCCTTGCGGCACGCACAACCAGGTTGTTGTCGATCGCCAGGGCGTCTTCCAGCTCGATCGAAGTTTTGCGCCCGGGCGTGAACTCGAACGCCAGCGTATCTTTGAGGCCGATGGTTTGAAAGACGGTCCGCAGTTCGTGAAAACCGTCCGGACGTTTGCCCAGCACCTTCAGGCTCAGGTTGATCTTGGCGAAAGCGGGAAGAATGGCAGTGCGGGCAGTGGTCATCTGATTCAGGATCCAACAGAAAGATACTCGGCGGGCGTGACGATGGCGATGCCACGAAAGCACTTCAGGGCTAGAAGATCCTTATCTCCTGTAACCAGCAACTGGGCACCGGCATTCACTGCGGTTTCGAGCACGGCATCGTCGTTGGGATCGCGGCAGGCTCCGGAAAGGAGTTCATGCGTCTCAACGCGGCTAACCTGTTCCAAGCGTACTATCAGACGCATCCTGACGAACTCTTCGCGAATGGCGAATTTTGTGACGAGCACAGGAATAACTTCGTTTTCGATGAACTCGGAAATGGCGAGTTGATCAATTATCAATGTGCGTTCCAGTGCCCGGGCCGGCACACCGTCGAACCGCAGCGCGGAAACCCAGACGCTGGAGTCAAGAACCACGATCACTTTTCTCGCATCTATTTCTCTTTCTTCATCTCCGCGCGGACCTCATGGATCAGGCGCTCGACATCATCGGCAGTGTATCCCATGTGGTCGTGCCGCCGACCTTCCTCGTGCATCTCCTCGAGGACGTTGTGCACCCGCTGGGCCCGGTACGTCCGGAACGCCTCGCGGAACAACTCGCTGATGGTCCGGCTCTCGGCTTCTGCCGTCCGAATGACCATCTCGGCCATATCTGGAGGAAGCGAGATAGTGAATTGCTTTGTGATGCGCTGCTGCGGCATGCAATTATCATTACTCAGTAATGTTCAGTAATGCAACAGCGAGAAGATCTCGTGGGACCCGAGCTTGCTTCGCCCGTTCAGGAAGTCGAGTTCGATCACGAATCCGACACCCGCCACGACGCCGCCCAGCCGTTCCACCAGCGAGACCACCGCGGAGGCCGTGCCGCCCGTCGCCAGCACGTCGTCGAGTACCAGTACACGGGCACCCGGCGTGATGGCGTCCTTGTGGACCTCCAGACGGTCGGTGCCGTATTCCAGCGCGTATTCCACGCTTTCCGTCGCCGCCGGCAGCTTGCCGGGCTTGCGGACGGGCACAAACCCCGCACCGAGCGCATAGGCAATCGCCGGGGCGAAAAAGAAGCCGCGCGCTTCGATGCCGACGACGAGGTCGATAGGCGTCGAGGCGTATTGCGCCTTCAGCTCGTCGATCACCTGCCGCCAGCCGGCCGGATTCTTCAAGAGGGTCGTGATGTCGTAGAAATTGATGCCCGGCTTCGGAAAATCAGGCACTTCGCGGATCAGGGATTTCAGGTCGGGCATGATAGGAAATGGGTGAGAAACCTCCACGATTGTAACGCGTTGCGCGTCTCTGAAGTCATGCCATGCCTGCCAAAGTGCCTGGGGGTCGCATGCCTGCTGCTGACTGCCCTGCCCGGTTACGCCCAGATCGGTACACCGGAGCGCCCCAAGCCTGCCTCAATCGAGGTACTGGTCACGGATCCCGACGACCGGCCGATCCCCGAGGCCGAAGTCAGTTGGTCCAGCGCAGCCGCCACCTCGAGGCGGGTCAGGGTGATTCCTGAAGCGCTGCGCACGGACCTCAACGGCAAGTGCGTGATCGAACTTCACTACGAGGGCGCGTTTCGGGTCGCTATCCGCCGCGAGGGCTATCTCGACGCCGGCGACCTGAGCCGGTTCGAACACGTCGAGATCGTCGATGTGGCCATGAGCAGGACCGTCAAACTGTTCGTGGACCTGGTCCGCAGCGCTTCCTTACAAGGGACCGTCTACCTCGACGATGGCCGCCGACTCGCGGGGGCGGACGTGCGACTGCAGGCGGCCACCCTCACCTGGACAGGAACGGTGGAGAGCGCTGCCCCGGAGTGGTTGAAAGCGAAAACCGATGCGCAGGGCAACTATGCCTTTCCCGTCGTTCCTCCGGCCCGCTATGGGATGTGGATTTCACCTCCGGACTCGGTGGTCAGAGCATCTCTGCAGCAGAACGATAGGCACGAATGGACCGGCTACGCCACCGCCATCTGGCACTCCAGCGTCGAGGAACTGCGCCGCATCGTCCCGGTGGAGATCTCGCCCGGGGAGGACGTGCGCGGCTACAACGTTGTGCTCCGCAAGACCAGGGTTTACCCGTTCTATGGAAGATTGAAGCCGTGGAATGGCGAGCCGCCGCTGCACGTTAAAGTCGCCCTGCGAGTCGGATCGAGCGAGACGATCAATTTGCTGGAGCCCCGGCCGGTGAGCGCGTCTGGCGAGTTCGACTTCCCCGCCCTGCCGGAAGGCCATTACTCGCTGTTGGTTTACCGCGACGAGGCGCCGGAGTCCCCGCCCTATTCAATCCCGCTGGACATCAATCCCCTGCTTGTTGAGGCGGTCCCTACAGGTAAGAGCGGAGGACTGAGGCGCGAGTTCAGCGTGCCCCCTTGGGTGCCGGTAGCGGGCAAGGTGGCGATGATCCGGCACGACCCCACCGTCGTGGAGAAGACCCCCGACGCGCCCGTTGCAGGCCAGCCCGCGCCGCGCCGTACCTTAGGGTGGTGGGAGGCGGGTGAGGTCCAAGTCCGGCTCGCGCCCGTGCAGAATAACGTCCCGGTTCGCGCGGACACGCTGACCCTCAGGAGTCTGGAAACCGCCGACGGGCGCTCCATGAGTTTCCCGGACACACTGCTGGCCCCAGGCGAGTATCAGTTCCAGGTTCAAGCCCCGGAGCCGTGGTACGTTGCCACGGCGAAGAGTGGAGATGTAGATCTGCTGGAGCAGCGGGCTTTCCCGCTGGCCGGGCAGCGGTATGATCGTCCAGTCCGATTCGTCGTGGAGTTGCGGCAGGGCGGCACGGCTTTGGAAGGGCTGATCGTCAACGAGAAGGGCGAGCCGCTTTCCCACAGCGCGGTGTGCGCCATGGCCGAGTCGCCCGCCCGGCGCGCACAGCCCGGCGGGGCGTTCTGCGTGCGCGCGGATAGCGACGGAGCGTTCCGCAGCCGCTGGCTTAGTCCGGGCGATTGGAAGGTCTGGGCGCTAACCAAACGACCGCGCGAGAACCCCGCAGGGCGGGCGTTTCAGGAGAAATACGACCGTCAGGCGCGGAAGCTCACCGTGCCGGAAGACGGTGGAACCGGCCGCCGCACCCTGGTGGCGGTTGAGTAGCACGAAACCGGAGCCGCGACCGTCAGGAAGCGGTGCGCATCGGGACGGCGCCCCGGCCGCAAGCAAGATTGGACGTTCCACCACTCCCTCACGGTCGTGGCTCCGTTACTTCGCCGTAGGCCAGAAGCCGACTTCTTTCTTCCAGGCTTCCAGCGTGTTGTAGCAGATCGGGCAATACGTCGCGCGGTCGATAAACTGCCACATCCGCGCGGGGATCGAACCGTCGCCCTTCACCATGTGCGGGAACAGTTCGCAGTTGACCGGACGCCCCTCGTACACCGAACAGATGTTGCCTTCCAGGAACACGCAGCCTTTGCCCTCTTCGCGCCGCAGGATCACGCCGTCCTCGTCGTCGTGCACGGTGTAATCGCGCCGGAACTCGTCCAGGTCCATGCCGAGGAATTTGGCGAGTTTCTGCGAATCGCGCGGCGTGATGGGCGTGTTGGCCACCCGGCAGCAATTGCCACAGTCCTTGCAGTCGATGGCGTTTTCTACTTCCGCGGCCAGGATCTTGAACTTGCGCACCACGTAGACGTGAGTTTTGAGATGTTTGCGAAAGCGGTCATTTTCAGGCCGTTTCTTTTCGCCGAAACGTTGGATTTGGACGAGGTCAGTTAGCATGGAAAGCACGAAGGCCGCCCGGACAGGTCCTGCCCGAACGGCCTTTTCTATTGTCTCACTACCGGCAAGGTGGGGCGGCGCTCCAGCGCCGCGCAGGCTCTCCAGAGCCCGCACCAGCTAGTTCTCGGAGCGGGGCCTGGAGGCCCCACGCGGCTCTGGAGAGCCGCCCCACATACGGGTTCTACCAGCTGACGTTCGCCTTCTTGAAGTCCCCGGCGCGGACGTACGTCAGGTTATCCACGTCGATCAACTTCTTCATGGCAGCCTTGATCTGGTCCGGCGTCAACGCCAGAACTTTGGTCTCGAGCTGGGCGTCGAAAGCCAGCGTACGGCCGAAAAGCAGGCCATTCACCAGCCGCCCGATCAGCTCGCCGTCATTGGCGCGCGCAACCTGCCGGGCCTGGACCCAGCTCTTTTTGGCGGCCTCGACTTCCGTAGCCGTGTAGCCTTCCGTCAGGATCTTCTTGACCTCGTCCTTGAAGGAAGCTTCCACCTTGGGCGCGTTCTGCGGCGCGCAGATGGCGTAGCCGAAGAACTTCGTGACGTCTTCCTTGGGCGTCACCTGGATGCCCGCTCCCACGCCGTAGCTCAGGCCCTCTTTGCCGCGGATGCGCGCAAACAGTCGCGAGTTCATGCCCGCTCCCAGGATGTAGTTGCCGAGCACCATGGCGGGGTACTCCGGATCGCTGTCGCTCATCTTCAGCAGCGTCCCGGCCGCCCACATGGTGTTGGCCTTGTCGGGGGTTTCGATGACTTGCTGCAGCGGCTTGATCGGCTTGTAGACGTTCTCGATCCGCTTGTAGCTCTTGGGGCTCTTCCAGTCGCCGAACAGCGCCTTGATCTGGTTTTGGGTATTCTCGGAATCGAAGTCGCCGATCACGGACAACTCTCCGTTCGACGCGCCGTAGAACTCCTTGTAGAAGGCTTTCGCCTGGTCCAGAGTTACGGCTTTCGTCTCTTCGATCTGCTCGTCGATCGACATCATGTAGCGCGGGTCGCCCTTCGGATAGGGCGACAGATGCTTCTGCAGTCCGATCATGGCGAGCTGCTGCGGCTCGCTCTTGTTCGATTCCAGGTCGGCCAGTTCTTCCTGCTTCAGCTTGTCGAATTCATCCGCCGGGAAGGACGGCGAGCGGAGCACTTCGGCCGCCAGGTCGAGCACCGCTTTCAGGTTCTCTTTGGTGGTCGTGATGCGGACGTTGGCCCCGTCCACGCCGCCGCCGATCATCACCTGCGCCTTCAACTTGTCGAAGCTGTCTTTCAACTCCTGCCGCGTGTGTTTGGTCGTCCCGCGCATCAGCAGCCGCCCTGCCACGCCCGCCGCCACTTCGCGGCCCTGCAGCGTTGTCTCGTCGCCGAAGTGCAACTGCAGCAGCAGGGTCACCTGGCTGCCGCGAGTCTTCTTTTCGAGAAACGCGATCTTGATGCCGCCCAGCGAACCGCGCGCCGTGCGCTTGTCGATATTGGCCGGACTGGGGTCGAACGACTCACCCTGCGCAACCGCCTCGTTGCCCTTGTAGTCCTTCACCAGCGCGTTGACATCCGGGGGATTCGGGATCTCCGCGCGAATCGGGTTCTTATCGGGGATGAAGATGCCGGAGGTGCGATTGGAGGCGATGAAGTACTTCTCCGCAGCCTTCTGCACGTCTGCCAGTTTCACTGCCTTCACGCGGTCGCGGTGCAGGAACATCAGCCGCCAGTCGCCCTGCGCCTGCCACTCGCTGAGTTGCAGTGCGATGGCCTGGCTGTTGTTCATGGCCAGGTCGAAATTCTTCAGATAATTCGTCCGCACGCGTTCCAGTTCTTCGCTCGTGAACGGGCTCTTGGCCAGCCCCTCGATGGTGGCCACCAGAATGTCGCGCGCCTCGGTTACCGACTGGTCGAGCCGGACCTCGGCCATGCCGCCGAAGATGCCCGGGTCTTTCTCCTGATAAGTCTCGGTCTGGACGGATGCCGCCTTCTTGGTATCGACCAGCGCCTTGTACAGCCGCCCGCTGGGTGCGTCGCCGATGATGTTCGCAGCCATCTCGACGGCCGCGAACTCGGGGTCGGGACCCGCCGGGACGTGATATGCGGCGATGGCCGCCTGGGTGTCGCCGTTGCGGCGCAGGGTCACCGAGCGCTCGCCGTCCTGCGTGGGCTCACTCGTATAGGTGCGGCGCAGCTTGCGGTCCGGCTTGGGGATGGGCGCGAAATACTTCTCGATCAGGGCCAGCGTCTTGGCTTCGTCGATCTTGCCGGCGACGGCCAGCACGGCGTTGTCCGGCTGGTAGAAATGCCGCCAGAAAGCCTGCAGCCGCTCGATTGGCACGTTCTCGATATCCGAGCGCGCGCCGATGGTCGAGTGACCGTAGTTGTGCCACAGGAACATGGTGGAAAGCACGCGTTCCTCAAGGATGTTCGTGGGGTTGTTCTCACCCGCTTCGAACTCATTGCGGACCACGGTCATTTCGCTGTCCAGGTCCTTCTTCGCGATGAACGAGTTCACCATGCGGTCGGCTTCCAGGCTCAGGGCCCAGTTGAGGTTCTCGTCGGTCGCAGTGAACGTTTCGAAGTAGTTGGTGCGGTCGAACCACGTCGTCCCGTTCGGCCGCGCGCCGTGATCCTGCAACTCCTTCGGAACGTCCTTGTGGTTCTTGGAGCCCTTGAACATCAGGTGTTCCAGCAGGTGCGCCATGCCGGTCTCGCCGTAGTCCTCGTTGCGCGAGCCCACGAGGTAGGTGATGTTCACCGTGACGTTCGTCTTGGTCGGATCCGGGAACAGCAGCACCCGCATACCATTGGCCAGCGTGTACTCCGAGATGCCTTCCACGCTGGTCACCTTGACCGGCGCTCCAGCCTTGGCGGTCGCAGCCGCGGCCGGCTTCGTCGCATCGGACTTCACGGCTGCGGGCTTGGCAGCGGGCGGGGCCTGGGCCAGCAGAGGCGTCAGGGCAGCAATTGCAAACAGCGCGCCAAGTGCCGCGCGAAGGGAAATAACGTGCCTTTTGAGAGACATAGATTCGAATACGATCCTAGCATCCCCGCACCGTGCAGCGGCGTAACTTGCCACTAGCGGGCTCGCCTGAACCGATTGGCGCTGGCCGCTTTTCCAGCTGGTTTGAATCGTTCAGTGCGAGGCCCCGGGCGCGCCCGTAACTCGAGCCCGTAACTAGAGAAGAATCCGCCCTCGGATGCCCCTCCGCCGGAGGCTCGCGCCCGGCGCTGAAAAGCCAAACCGCTAACTTTAGCGGTTTGGCTTTTCAAGCTATTGATTCTAAATGGCCAATTTTCGCAAACCGCAAAAACTAGCGGTTTTCGATTCTCGCCCGTCCAGGCGGACGCTGCGTCGCCGCGGTCGCGCCCCACTCTGACGCCCCACGCAGTCGGCAGGCACCGCGCTAACCTGTCGAACATGGACCGCGACGGCGTACGTAGCATTTGCCTCGGGCTCGCGGGGGCAACGGAGAACGTCCAGTGGGGCAGCGATCTTGTCTTCAAAGTTGCCGGCAAGATGTTCGCCGTGATGAACCTCGAACCGGGGCCGGTCGCGTTGAGCTTCAAATGCAGCCCCGAGGATTTCCAGGATCTCGGCGAGCGGCCCGGCTGCCTGCCTGCGCCTTACCTCGCGCGTGCGCAGTGGATTGCCTTGGAACGCCTCGACGCGCTGCCCGCCCGGGAGGTCCAGCGCCTGCTGCGGCAGTCGTACGACCTGGTCGTCGCCAGGCTGCCGAAAAAGGCGCGTGCGTCGCTCTGACTCAATCGCTCCGAATCAATCGAAGGTCGTCGGCTTGGCGGGATTCCGGTAATGCTCGAACATCAGCGCGATTTGCGCCGGCATGACCCGTGTCAACGACAACGGCGGCAGGGCGTTTTCGTCAAAAAAGCCCACCCCGTCGGTCTCATAGCTGGACTTCGCTTCCCCGCCTAACAACTCGCACAGGAAGTAGAGTTTGTAGGCGTGGTACGGGAAGAAGGGGTGTCCGTGCAGGTTGCGGTCCAGCACCGCCGCCAGCTTGCGTGCCACCACTTCGTAGCCGGATTCTTCCCTGACTTCCCGCGCGGCGGCCAGGCTCGGCACGTCGCCGACGTCGGCCCATCCACCCGGCAGGCTCCATCCGCCATCTTCCGCCTCTTTGACCAACAGAATCCTGCCCTCGTGAATCACCGCCGCTCGCACGTCCACCTTCGGGGTGGCGTAGCCGATGTCGCCTTTCAGCAGATCGACGATGGGCTGAATACTCGCCGCCTCCGTTCCCGCCCCCAGGATTTCGGCCGCGACTTGGCGGATCGCCTCGTAGCGCTCCTTGTCGTAGTGGTCTTTGGTGTAGGTGATGCCGGTTTGAGCGATGGCCTGAAGTCGCTTCGCCCAATCGAGCCAGTGCGGGTCCATGCTTCGAGTGTATTCAGTAGGACAGACGATCGCTTGCGTCGTCTGTCGGGCTTGTGCCGTCCGTCCCTAGCTTCGACAGACCACGCAGGGCGATGGTCTGTCCCACCAGTCTCTAGTCGAGGATCGAGAAGAGGCTGCTGAAATCGTCGGTCCAGAGTTGGCCGCCCGCGCTCGGCAGACGCCTGCCCGCACCCTCGATTTCCTGCTGGCCGAGGTAGCCGCCATCGTTGCCCAGCAGCACCCAGGTGGAGGCAAACACGCCTCGCGCCCTATCGCCCGGGTGCTCGATCACGGTCGCCCGCTTGTGCTGGGAAGTTGCGGCCGCCTGCACCACGGGCTTCAGATTCAGGTAGTTGTTCGAGATGTGCACGGCCAGTACGCCCGCCGGCTGAAGATGCGCGAAATACAGCGCGAAGGCCTGCCGGGTGAGCATGTGCACCGGGATCGAATCGCCCGAGAAGGCATCCACCGCCAGCACATCGTATTGCCATCCGGGCTCGCGTTCCAGCGAGAGACGCCCGTCTCCCAACACCACATCCACCTGCGCCGCCGAATCGCGGATGTAGCTGAACTCGTCGCGGGCCAGGCGCGCCACCAGCGGGTTCAGTTCGTAGAAGCTGTAGTGGTCGCCCGGACGGCCGTAAGTCGCCAGCGTGCCCACGCCGAGTCCGATCACGCCCACGCGCAGCGGGGAACGCTGTTCGCCCGCCGCCCGCAGGGCGATGCCGATGCCCGAGTCAGCGGCGTAATATGCGGTGGGTTCGCGGCGTCTGGACGGTGACAACCACTGCATCCCATGGTCGATGGACCCGTTCATGAGCTTCCTGGAGCGCTGGCTCTCGCCCTCCGCGGTCTGCGAAGTCAACTGGTCCACCACGCTCAGGACGCCGTAGAAGTTACGCACCATCAGCCGCGCGTGTGCCGACTGTTCGACGACCGTGGCGGCTAAACCGGCGACAATTGCCAGGGTGAGTCCCAGCAACCCGATCCAGGCCGGCTGCCAGCGCGCGCGATAGAGCCGGCTACGCGGGTCGCTGGCGTAGACGACCGGCACCAGAATCGCGCAGCAGCCCAAGGCGACCTGCAGTTCAAAGTGCCCCGTGAAGATGCGGGGCGCTAACAGCGCGGCAAAGAACGCGCCCAGGGCGCTGCCGAACGAGATCAACAGGTAGAACGACGTGAGATGCGCCGGGTGCGGCTTCAGGCGGACCAGTTCGCCGTGGCAGAACATGCAGCAGACGAACAGCCCGCAGCAATACAGCCCGACCAGCAAGCCCAGCGGCAACACGGCAAAGGAAGTTGAAAGCGCATAGGCCATGCAGGCCAATGCGACGCTCAGCAACCGCAGGAACACGCCGCGCCGGTACCAGAACGAGCTGTCGAAACACAGGATGAAGCTCAACAGATAGAGCGCCAGCGGGATCACCCACAGCAGCGGCACCGAGGCCACGTTCTGCGTGACGTGCGTCGAGATCGCGACCAGCAGGGCCGAACCGCACGCGGCCAGCGCCATCCACATCAGTTTGCTGGACAGCCGCGGCCCGGTCGCCGCGCCGGAATCAGACGCCAGTCCGGCCATCCCGCCCCCGGCGGGCAATCCCGCATTCGCTCCGAAGGCCACGCAGGCGCACAGGATCGCGGACACCACGTAGGTGGCAGACCAGAGTACCGCCTGATGCGTGCCGGTCAGTTTGGGCTCGATCAGGGCCGGGTAGCTCACCAGCGCCAGCATGGAACCCACATTCGACAAGGCGTAAAGGCGGTACGGCACCGCGCCCGCACGGCTCCGCGCGTACCAGGATTGCAGCAGCGGACTGGTGGAAGAGAGCAGGAAATAGGGGAGCCCGACGGTCAGCGTGAGCAGCAGCAGGATCCGCCAGGACGGGTCGCCTCCGCCCGTTGATTTCCAGGTCTCGCGCGGCAGAATCGGCAGAACCAGGAAGCTCAAGGCCAGCAATCCGATGTGAATTCGGGCCTGCCAGCGCGGCGCGGCGCGGCGCGTCAGGATGTGGGCGTAAAGGTAGCCCAGCAGCAGGGCCACTTGAAAGAACAGCAGGCACACGGTCCAGACCGCCGCCGCGCCGCCGAACCAGGGCAGGATGAACTTCCCGATCAGCGGCTGAACCTGGAACAGCAGGAACGCATTCAGGAAGATCGCCAGCGCGTAGAGCCACGATGGGCCCAGCCGGGAAGCGGACGAAGGTTGGCCCGCTCCGGAATCGCTGTGCGTTCCGGCATCAATCACACTCTGTACTGCCAATGGCTTGCGAGACTCCCTTTCAAAACCGTCCTTGAAGGTATAGACGCCCGAAGCTGAGGTCCTGTTCCCATCCTAACCTCCCACCCGGAGATGGCGTTCCCAGGGCTCGGATTCGCGCGACAATCATTGAAAGATGAATGCTGCGTCAATCCCGGCTCTACTGACAGGAATGGTGTGCCTTTCGCTGGTGGCGCTGGCCGCCGGTCCGCCGCGGCGCGCCGTTGTCACGCGTCCGGTGGCGAACATGTTCTCCAAGCCATCCGCCGACGCCGACGTGGTTTCGCAGGCCATTTACGCCACCAGCGTGGACATCCTGAAGACCCACGGCGGGTGGACGAACGTCCGCACGCCTGACGACTACACGGGTTGGGTGGAGAAAGCCGCTCTGCGCGCGCTGCGCAAGGCGAGCTATCCGGTGACGCCGCAAGTCGCGCGGATCGAGAGCCTGTACGCCCACGTCTACCGCGAGCCCTCCGTCACGAAGCACGCGCCGCTGCTAAGCTTGCCGTTCGAGACGCGGCTCGAAGTGCTGCGTGAGAAAACCGAGGAGGACGGCCGCTGGATCGAGGTCCGCCTGCCCACTGGAGCCGCCGCTTGGATCCAGCGCGGGGACATCAGCCTCGACGCAAAGACGCTGGACATACCCGCATTGGCGGCTCTCAGCCATCACTTCCTGGGCCTGCCTTACACCTGGGGCGGCGCTTCGTCGTCAGGCTATGATTGCTCGGGCTTCACGCAGATGCTGTGCCGGCGGGGCGGCGTCAGCTTGCCGCGGGACGCGCAGCCGCAGGCTGACTGGCCGGGCATGACGAAGGTGGAGCGCGATGGCCTGCAGACTGGCGACCTACTGTATTTCGGAGCGTCAGCGGACAAGATCACGCACACGGGTTTCTACCTCGGCGGCGGCCAGTTTATCCACGCCACCACGCACGCGCAGCCCGTGATCCAGATCAGCCGCCTGGACGACGAGCCCTGGACCACCCTGCTGGTGGCTTGCCGCCGTTGGAAGAAATAAGCCGGCCCAAATCTCATACGAGGAGTCGCGATTCATGCACCGTCGCAGTTTTCTAGCCGCCGCGTCCGCCGCACCCTGGACGCTCAACGCGGCGCCGGTCTCCAGCGCGTCCAAGATTGAGTTCGACATCAAGCGGCTGAACCTGCGCCACACCTGGACGACCGTTATGTCGTCGAGTGCTTTCCGCGACACGTTCTTCTTGAAATGGACGCAGGACGGCATCACCGGTGTCGGTGAAGGCGCGCCCATCGTCCGGTACAAAGAGAGCGCGGTGACCGCGAAGAACGCCCTCAGCGCGATTTTGCCTTACCTCGAATCCTCCGATCCGTGGCATTTCCGCACGCTCCTGAGCGAGGTCTCGCGCCGCGTGGAGGGCGAGTACGCAGCCAAGGCCGCGCTGGATATCGCCCTGCTGGACTGGGCCGGTCAGAAGTTGGGCATTCCCGTCTACAAATTGCTTGGGCTCGATCCAAAGGCGACGCCGGTGACGACGTTCTCCATCGGGATCGACGACCCCGCCACGACACGCAGGAAGGTGGAGGAAGCCGCTGCGTTCCCGGTGCTCAAGATCAAGGTCGGCCTGGGCAAAGACGAAGCCACCATCGAGGCCGTCCGCGCCGTCACGAACAAACCGCTGCGCACCGACGCCAACGAGGGCTACAAGACCAAGGAAGAGGCGGTCGAGCGGATCAACTTTCTGGAGCGGCACGGCGTCGAGTTCATCGAGCAGCCTCTCGACGCGTCGAACCTCGAGGACATGAACTGGATTCGCAAACGCGTCCATATGCCGGTCTTCGCCGACGAAGCGTGCCTGCATCTGAACGATGTGGCGAAAGTGGCCCAGCACTTCGACGGCATCAACGTAAAGGTGGACAAGGCGGGCGGACTGCTGGCCGCGCTCAGGATGATCGAACTGGCGCGCTCGCTGGGCTTGCAGGTGATGATCGGCTGCATGGTGTCGTCGTCGGTGGCGGTCACCGGGGCGGCGCACCTGAGCCCGCTTGTGGACTATGCCGATCTCGACGGAAACCTGCTGATCAAGAACGATCCGTACGAGGGCGTGTTGGTCGAGCACGGCAAGCTGGTGCTGCCTGATCGGCCAGGCCTGGGGCTGAAGGGCGTCGCCTGACGCACTACCGCATGCGGGCCGTCGCGCCTCGAGGCGAGCGGAAATGCCCGCTAGTTGACCGCTTCCGCCGTCAGCGCGCTGGCCACTTCGTTGAAGCTGTAGCCGAAGCCACGCACCGATCGGATGTAGTGCGGGTTGGTCGGATCCTGCTCAATTTTTTGACGCAGGCGCAGGATGTACACGTCCACCGTGCGGTCGGTTACGGCGCGATCGTGGCCCCACACTGAGTCGAGCAGCTGCTCGCGGCTGAACACCACGCCCGGGCGCGTCATCAGGAACTCAAGCAACCGGAACTCAGTCGCAGTCAGCGATAGCGCAGAGCCTTGCAGCGACACGCGACAGCTCGAACGGTCGAGATTCAAGCCGCCGATCTGCAGCGTCCTCGTCGGCTGCTGCTGGCTGCGGAACTGGATCTTGATGCGCGCGATCAGCTCGCGCACGAAGAAGGGCTTGACGATGTAATCGTTGGCGCCCAATTCCAGACCCACGATGCGGTCGGTCTCCGACGCGCGCGCCGTGAGGAAGATCACGGGGATGTGGGCGAGCTCAGGATGGCTGCGGATGCCTTTGCAGATATCCAGCCCGTCGGAATCGGGCAGCATGATGTCGAGAATGACCAGGTCCGGCCGCTCGCGGCGGCACAGATCCACCGCGCCTTTGCCAGTTTGCGAGCCGACCATCTGGAAAGCTTCCTTTTCCAGGTTGTATTTCAGCAGCGCAAACAAATCGGAATCGTCCTCAATCAGCATGATTTTCTTCATTCAGATCACCCTTATTCACAATTGCCATGACAACCATGACAATCGGATGACTAATCGGTTAATGAATCGTGAGCCGGCTCCGCATCAACGCGGGAAAGGTCATTTGCCGGCAAAGTGAAGCTAAACGTCGACCCCTCGTTCACCACACTGTGCACCTTCACCTCGCCGCCCATGGACCGGACCAGGTGCTTCACGATGGCCAGTCCCAACCCGGTGCCGCCAAGCGCGCGCGAGCGGGCCTTGTCCACACGGTAGAAGCGTTCGAACAACCTGGGCAGTTCGTCGGACGGAATCCCCTGCCCGCTATCTCGCACTCCGATCTCAATCATCCCGCTTCCCGGACCATCCGTGGCCGCCTGCGCCGTCACGGTGATAACTCCCTGCTCCGGCGTGTACTTGATGGCGTTGTCGAGCAGGTTCATCAGCACCTGATGCACCGCCTCGTCGTCGCAAAATACCTGCGTGGACTCGGCGGCGGGAATGAAACGGATGTCGATCCCCTTCTTGCCCGCAATCGGCCGCAGCGTGTCGATGCACTCCTCAACCAGCGGATTGGCGCGATGACTGGTGAGTTCCAGCTTTTGCGTCTTCAGTTCCAGGCGCGAGAGGATCAGCAGGTCCGCAGTGAGTCGCGCCAGTCGTTCCGCATTCTGGCGAATGATATTGAGGAACTTGACGTTGTTTTCTTTGTCTTCGAGCGCGCCGTCCAGCAGGGTCTCGGTATAGCCCTGGATGGAGGCCAGCGGGGTGCGCAGTTCGTGCGAGACGTTGATCACGAAGTCCTTGCGAATGCGTTCGACCTTCTCGAGTTCGACGTGCTCGCGCTGCAGTTCCTCGAACATCTTCTGCAGCTTTCTGCCCGTTTCATTCAACTGGCGCCCCAGGATGCCGAGTTCGTCGTTACCCTGGTGTTCCAGCCGGGCCTTGAAATTGCCCGTGGCCAGCGTGGAGGCGTAATCGATGATCGCACCCAGGCGGCGGGAGAAGTAGCGCGCGAAAAAGGCGGTTAACAGGATGCCCGGGATGAACGCCAGAGCGGTGTAGAGCACCAGCGCACGGCGCAGGCTGGTGACTTGCCGTTCGACATCGCTGAGCGGCACCGCAAGGCGCGCGACTCCCGCCTGCAGCGGGCCGGCGACATAGAGAAATCGGACACCGACACTCACGCTGGTGCGCTCCGAGATGCCGATGCGGCCCTGCAAAGCCTCCCTGACCTCAGGACGCGTGGCATGGTTCTCCATCCTGGCGGGGTCAGCCTCTGAATCGAACAGCACATGGCCGTCCGGAGCAATGATGGTCAAGCGCCCGCCGGCAGCCTGCGCCAGCTCGCGCACGCTCCCGGGCGTCAACTCCAGCAAGCGGGTCCGTTCCATCGTCTGGAACATGCGGATCTTCTCGCTGATCTCGGTCTTCAAGCCAGCCATGTAGGCCTGCTCGGCGTAGTGCGCCGAGAGCAGATCGACGGCCGTGAACGCGACCACCATCACGATCAGAACCGCGGAGATGAGCTTGAAAAAAATTCGGGCAGTCATTGCTACTACTCGTGAACGCCCTCAGCGGTACAGCGCATGGGAGGTGATGTACTCGGCGACGGACTCCGGAAGTTCGGCCGGTGTCCCGCCCTGCTCCAGCATCCGGCGTATCTCTGAGGAGCTGACCGGAAGTGCAAGCGTTTCCAAACGCTGAATTCGTGCCGTGCCGGGTACAGGATACACGTAACCGGGCCGCGATACGACGATGAACTCCAAGGCCGCCAGAACGTCCTGCGAACGATACCACGTTCCGATCTCGGCAAAGGCGTCAGCGCCAATCAGGAAGAATAGTTGGTCGTCGGGCCCGAGCCTGGCATGGACCCGCTCGATGGTGTGGATGGTGTAGCTGGCTCCGGCGCCTTCTTCGAGCCGTGGAGAGTGGAAGCGGGGGTCCGACGCACAGGCGATTTCGACCATGCGCTGACGGAGTTCATAGGGTGTCGTGCCGCCTGCGGGCTTGTGCGGAGGCTGGCCCGCGGTGATGAACCAGATCTGATCCAGAGCGAAGCGGTCGGCCGCCTCCGCCGCTACCGTCAGATGGGCGCGGTGGATAGGATCGAAGGTGCCGCCGTACAGAGCGAGCTTCACTCCAGCCGCCCAGTCTGCCCCGCCGCCTTGATTCTGGCCGCGGCTCCGCGCGCCAGCTCGTCGCAGCGATTGTTGTCTGCATTGCCGGCGTGGCCCTTGGTCCAGACCCAGGTCGTGGTGTGCCGCGCCAGGGCGTTATCCAGCGCCTCCCACAGATCCTGGTTGAGGACCGGCTTCTTGGCGGACGTCACCCAGCCGTTTTTCTTCCAGCGCGCCATCCACGACTCGACGCCATTCTTCACGTACTCCGAATCGGTGACGACCTCGATGGCGCAGGACTCCGTGAGCGCGTCCAGCGCCTGGATGGCCGCCATCAACTCCATACGGTTGTTGGTGGTGTGCGGATCGCCGCCGCTCATCTCTTTCGAACGTTCGCCATAGCGCAAAATACAGGCCCATCCGCCGGGGCCGGGATTGCCCAGGCAGGACCCGTCGGTGATGGCCTGTACCCGTTTGCGGGGACTGGCCTTGGCCGCGCCGGGTGCAGTCGCGGCCTGCGGCTCGACTTCAGCCTTCGCGGCCCGCTTGGTGGCGCGCTTCGCAGCAGGCTTCGAGGCGGATTTCGTGGTTTTAGACTTCATTCGTTGGGTTGTTCGTTCTTCGGCTGGCGGACTAGGAACAGGCCATCTGCTCCCGCATCCGGCGGGCGGGCTCAGGCGGCAACGCCGCGATGCCCAACTCGGCTTCCTTCATCTCGCGTTCAAAGTGGCGATCGACGTGGCCCAGGATTTCGGCGGCGTCATGGGCCTGGTAGACGGCCACGCGCAGCTTCGCCCCGTTGCGCACACCGTGTGTGAAGTAGGTGGCGAACTGCTTCATCTTGCCCACCGCGTCCGCACCGCCGCGCTCGATCAGCATCCCATAGTAGCGGTGCATGAGGCGCCAGCGGTCCGCTTCGCCCGGATGCGAGTAAGCGCCGGTCTCGACGTATTCCTGAATCTGCCGGAAGACCCACGGGTTCGAGGACGCCGCGCGCCCGACCATCACGGCATCGCAGCCGGTTTCCCGCACCATGCGCACCGCGTCCTCGGGCGTTACGATATCGCCGTTGCCGATCACGGGGATCTTCACGGCGGCCTTCACCGCAGCGATGCGGCTCCAATCCGCGCGGCCGGAATAGCCCTGCTCGCGGGTACGCGGGTGCAGCGCAATCGCGGCCAGTCCGTTGTCTTCGGCCATGCGCGCCATGCGCAGATGCACCAGTTCGCTGTCGTTCCACCCGGCACGGAACTTCATGGTGAGCGGGATCTTGATGGCGGCGCGGCAGCGCTTGAGCAACTCCTCAACCAGGGGCAGATTCCTCAGCAGTCCTGATCCGCCGTTGCAGCGGACCACCTTCTTGACGGGACAGCCGAAGTTGATGTCAACCGCGTCGAAACCGTGGGCTTCGCACACCCGCGCCGCTTCCGACATCACGTCCGGATCGGAGCCGAACAATTGCGCGGAGATGGGGTGTTCCTCAGGTTCGAAATACAAGTACTGAAAAGTTCGGCTAGGCCGGTTCGGGTTGCCGCGCGTGGTCGCCAGGACGCCATGGGAACTGGTGAACTCGGTCATCATCAGCCCGCAGCCGCCCTGCGAGCGGATCAGCCGCCGGAACACGGTGTCGGTAACGCCGACCATCGGCGCCAGCACCGTCGCCGGCGCCACCGTGACGCCGCCCATATCGTAACTAGCCGGAAACTGAACCATTTTCTAGCACCATTGTAACGTTTGAGTCGCTAACCGCCCAACGTATCGGGCGGCAGGCCGATGCGAGGCTGGAAACGGCGCGCCGCGCCCGCGCGTAGTATCAGTTGTAAGGAAGAATCTGATCATGTTGCAGAAGTATCTCCTGGTCTTCGCCTTGGGCGGAGTCGTCGTGGGCGGTATCGTTTACTTCACGCGGAGGCCGGTAGCTGTCCCGGCACAGCCGCCCGCCGTGGCGGCAACGGTCCAGCAGCAACCAGCGCTTCACGCTCAAACAGAGGCGCCAGCGGTGCAAGAGCCGGCGACTCCAGCGCATATTCAGTCGTCGAAGCCGGCCGCGCCACAGCCCTCCGCCGCCAAACCGGCCAAATCCGTGCCTCAATCCCAGGATTCCTTAGCTCAGGTTGAGCCTCCCGCGACCGCCCGGGCCGCCGCATCGCCGCAGGCCGTCGAGCCACCGCAGGCTCCCCCGCCGCCGGTCGCGGTGAGGCACGAGGAAAGACAGTCCAACATCATGCGCCCGGACCCGGTCGCTGAGCCGAAAAACCGCACCCCGCAGACCGTAACCATCCCGTCGGGCACTGTGCTGGCCGTGCGCCTGCGCCAACTCATCAGCACCGACCGGCAAGCCGTGGGCGATGCGTTTGCGGCCACTCTCGACCAACCCATCGTGATCGATGGTTTCGTGATCGCCGACAAGGGTTCGAACGTACGCGGCAAGATCACCTCGCTCGAGGCCCCCGGGCGGGTGAAAGGGCGTGCCTCGATCTCGTTGGAATTAAGTGAGATCAACACCACGGATGGACAGCGCGTGGACATCCACACCGACACCTACCGCAACGAGGCGGCCAGCGGCGCGAAGGGCGACGCCGTGAAGGTGGGAGCAGGGGCAGTGCTGGGCGCGGTCATCGGTGCGATTGCCGGCGGCGGAAAAGGTGCGGCCATCGGCGCCGGCGTCGGCGGTGCGGCCGGAGGCGGGGCGGTCCTGGCCACCAAGGGCGAAGACGTCCGGCTGACCAGCGAGACCCGGCTGACATTCCGGCTGACGGAAAATGTGACGCTGACCGAGAAGCTGAACTAGCGCGCAAATGCGGGGCGGCACCGCCGCTCAGTATAGGACGGTGAACCCGCGCGACTTGATGGGGCCGTGCTCAGTGACAGTCACACCGTGGACCTCGCCGAACAGAGGACCGCGGTGCAGGTAGCCGGCCAGAGCGTCGTGTTGGGCGGGACTGCCTGCGGCTATCACCTCCACGTTCCCGTCATCGAGATTGCGGACCATGCCCGTCACGCCAAGTTCCTCGGCGCGCTTGCGCGCGAATTCGCGGTATCCGACGCCCTGGACGTGGCCCCGCACGATGTAGCGGCGAGTCATATTGCAGCCTCCATTGTTTTGCGGGCGGCTCCCGGGAGTCAACCGCTTCAACGCCTCAGATCGGGTGGGTCCGCCCGGCGCGGCGCTGCCCCCCGGAGGATGCAAGCGGGCCGCTGACGATTCTCAATCCTGGTTGCGTGGCCGGAACCTCGGTCGCCTATGCTTGGACTGAGGGGCCTACCTCAATTCCGGTTGCACCATAATTGTGAGAGCCTCGAAAAGAACATGTTGTACGTTTCTTGTGTGGTTTGACCGATGTACTGGATGCTCGTCCCACTCCTGCTGGCCCCACCGGCGCAAGCGCGGAATGCGCACCAGGACCTTGCCGCCGCGTTGGCCAGCGGCGATCTCGCGAAATCCCAATCGGCGTTGGAGCAGGTGGCCCGCCGCGAGCCCAATAACGCCAGGGTCTGGATGACGCTGGCGCAGACTTACGCCAGGCAGAAGAAACCGCAAGCGGCGGGTACAGCCGCGGAAAAGGCTGGCAGGCTGGGTCTGAATGACCCGGAAGTTCAGCAAGGGCTGGCGTACCTGTTCATCGAACTGCAGCCGGACCTGAAGCGCGCCACCGGCTATGCGGCACGCTATGCGGAGTTGCGCCCGACCGAACGGGAGGCCTGGCAGCGAGTCGCTTCGCTGTACCTGGAAACAGGGAAAACCGACCAGGCGATTGCGGCAGGCACGCGCGCGTTGGCGATCGCTCCGTCGCCTGAATTGCACACCATTCTAGGTCAAGCCTACGTCGCCAGGACAGACTGGCAGAACGCAGGGCAGCACCTGGCCGAGGCGGTGAAGCTGAGCCCCTACGACGAGGACACGCACTTTCGCCTGGCGCAGATGTTCATGCTGCACCAGGACTTCCCCAAAGCCGTCGAGGCGCTGCAAAACGCGCGCCGGATCTTCGACAAGAGCGCTCAGATCGAGCTGGCGTTGGGGGTGTGTTATTACGGCCTGCGGCAATTTCCCGAAGCGGTGGACCAGTTTCTCAAGACGATCCGTCTGGCGCCCGCAGTGCCCCAGCCGTACGCGTTTTTGAGCCGGATTCTAGAGCACGCGGGCGACCGCCTGAACGAGGCCACGGAACGCTTCGCCGAGTTCAATGCCGCTCATCCGGGGGATGCGCTGGGATATTTGTGGCACGCGAAAGCACTGGCGGCGAAGCTCGGGCCGGCCGACCAAAGCGCGGAATCGGAGCAGGCGCTCGGGCTGCTCCGGAAATCAGCCGCATTGGACGCGAGCATCGCCGAGTCGCACTATCAGATCGGCTGCCTGCTGGAGCGAAAGGGCGACTACGCCGGGGCCGCGAGTGAGTTGGAGCGCAGCGTCGCCTTGAACCCGAAGGAGTCGGCAGCGCACTTTCACCTTTCGCGCACCTACGACCGTCTGGGCAAGAAGGAACAGGCGGCTCGTGAGCGTGAACTGCACGAGAAGCTGAGCGAAGCGGAAAGCGCGAAGCCACCCCTAACGGAGCAGCGGCCGTGAGGGAGCAGTGGGCCGTTTCGAAAGCCGGCGGCTCGGTCTTAGAGGACGGCGCGCGTGACTGACTGGGACCGCCGCGAGTTTCTGGCCGCTTTCGCCGCGACCGGCCTGTTCGCCTCGCGACTGCACGCGAGTTCCCCGTTTCCAGTGCGCTTCCGGCAACCGCCGCAGTACGCTGCGGCAAGCCAGTTCGTCGCACCCGGTTCCGACGAGTTCCCGGGCGAGAAAGCCGCGATGGAGATGGAGTCGCACCTGCGCGCCGGCACCACGGGCGCCGAGGTCAGATTCTCCGGGACATGTGATGGATTCTCTCCCGCGGCGAGTTCGTTTCGCGCCGTTGCGCCGGGAGTCACGGAGGCTGTTTTCGACCGCTCGTCCGAGCCCGCCGCAGGCTGGAAGCAATGGCTCGCGTCGTTGGGTGAGATCCGCTCCGCACGTTTCTACTCCTTGCCCGGAGACGTGGTGCGCTACGACATCCGCAGCAAGGCCGCCGCACGGCTGGAGCAGAGGGTCGGCAACTGGAAGCTGAAGTGGGAAGACGGCGCGATCACGCATCTCGAACCCCTGGAAGAGACGCTGACTTACGCCGCGACACCGTGGTTTCGCGATGTCACGGGTTCGGCCTTTGCGGCAGAGCCATCGTTCGCCGCGCAGCTTACACGCGGCGTACCGTATTGGCGTTCGCGGCTCGACCCGGCCACGGGCATCGACCAATATGGCGAGAATGGAATCGCCGCGGCCGACATCGACGGCGATGGGCGGGACGAGATCTATGTCTGCCAGCCGGGCGGCCTGCCGAATCGCCTTTATAAGATCGACGAGCGCGGCGCCTTCCACGACATCTCGAAACAGGCCGGGCTCGACATCCTCGACGAAACGGCCGGCGCGCTGTTCGTCGATCTGCGCAACTCGGGCTCGCAGGATCTGGTGCTGGTACGTTCCAGCGGACCGCTGCTGTATTTGAACGACGGCCACGGCCGCTTCACGGCGGTGCCGGGCGCATTCCGGTTCGCCACTGCGCCGCAAGGCTCGTTCACCAGCGTGGCTGCCGCGGACTACGACCGCGACGGCCGGCTCGATCTCTACTTCTGCTGCTACGTCTATTTCCAGAGCGAGGCGCAATACCGCTACCCGGTGCCGTACCACGACGCACAAAACGGCCCGCCCAATTTCCTGTTCCGCAACCGCCTGCACGAGGGTCCCGGTTACTTCGAGGACGTGACGGCGGAGAGCGGCATGGGCCACAATAACAACCGCTTCAGCTTCGCCGCCACGTGGTGCGACTACGACAACGACGGCTGGCCCGACCTGTACGTCACCAACGACTTCGGCCGCAAGAACCTGTATAAGAACACGAACGGCCATTTCCGTGATGTCGCCGACGAGGCCGGCGTGGTGGACCTGGGCCCGGGCATGAGCGCGGCGTGGCTCGACTACGATGGCGACGGGAGGCCCGACCTGCTGGTCTCCAACATGTGGAGCGCCTGCGGGCAGCGGATCATCAACGATCCCGCCTTCGGGCCCGTGGTACAGGACCCCGCGCTGCTGCCCGCCTATCGCCACCACGTCAAAGGCAACTCGCTTTACCACAACGAGGGCGACGGCAGGTTCAGCTATACCGGCGACAAGCAGGGGGTCGAGATCGTGCCCTGGTCGTGGGCCTGCGACGGGTACGACTTCGACAACGACGGCAGTCCGGAATTGTACGTGGCCTGCGGGATGCTGTCGAACAACAGCCCGACCGACCTGATGAGCTTCTTTTACCGTCAGGTGGTGTCGAAGTCCCCAGCCAAGTACATGCCCGCACCTGCCTATGAAAACGGTTGGAACGCGATCAACCAGTTGGTCCGTCAGGACTACAGCTGGGCGGGCCCCGAAGCGAACGTGTTCTTCGTGCGCCGGGCAGGGCGATACTACGATTTTTCAGGTGTGAGCGGAATCGACCGGGCCGAGGATAGCCGCGCCTTCGCCTTCACCGACTTCGACGGCGACGGCAACGTGGACATCGTGCTTAAGAGCCGCATGGGTCCGCAGGTGCGGGTATTTCAGAACGCCTGCGGCGTGGGACGCAAGTCGATCGTGTTGTCGTTGAGAGGGACGAAATCCAGTCGCGACGCCATCGGCGCGCGGGTTGAGGTCGATGGCCAGACCAAGTGGCTGGCCGCGGGTTCGGCCTACGTTTCACAACACACCAAGCGGCTGCACTTCGGACTCGGCGATACGGAGCGGGCCAGCAAGGTGCGGGTTCATTGGCCTTCCGGGACGACTCAGGAGTTCGAATCGCTGGCGGCCGGGTTTGTCTACGAAATCACGGAGGGCAACCCGGACGCTGCCGCCCACCCGCTGCGCAACCGCGCGGAGCTTCCCGCCGACGTCGCCTTCCCGGTGGACAACAAAGCGCGCCTGCATACTACCTGGCTGCGCGAGCCGGTGCCATTGCCGGAGCAGCGTCGCGGGCCCGCACTGATGGTGCTGCACGCCGGCGAACCGTTACCGCAATTGCGTCTCCAGTACGACGCCCTCGATTTGCGGCAGGCCGACGCCGGCCTCGTCTCCGGATACGCCATTTTCCGGCGCTACCTGTTCGACTACCGGGCCGGGTTGGAGACGCCGCTGTGGCTGCTGATCGACTCCCAAAGCCGTGTGCGCAAGGTGTATGCCGAAGCGCCCGACAGCGAGACGGCGGAGACCGATCTGAACGCCGTGGAAGGCCCCACCCCCGATCCCCGCGGACTGCCGTTCGCAGGCCAGTACATCGGCCACCCGGTCCGCGACTATTACAAGATCGGAGGCGGCCTGCTGCAGGCTGGCTACCCGGAACAGGCGCTGCCTTACCTCGAAGAGATGCTGCGCAGAACTCCCGACAACCCGAAGGCGCTGGTCGCCGTCGGGATGATTCACCTGCAGGCCAAGCGGCTGGGAAGAGCGCGCGAGTCCCTGGAACGAGCACTGGCGCTGTCCCCCGACTTGCCGGAAGCGTGGAACGAATTAGGCGGCGTCGAGACCGAAGTGGGAGACGCGGCGGCGGCCCTGCGCTGCTATCAGAAAGCGCTGCTGCTCGCGCCCGAGTTGCCCTACGTGCTGATCAATGCCGCCCTGGCCCAGGAGCAGTTGGGCAATCCGGCGGAGGCCGAGAAACTCTACCGCCGTGTGCTGGCCTCCGACGCGAAGAACGCCGACGCACCCGACAAACTGGGGCTCTTGCTGGCCAAACAGGGCCGCACCGGCGAGGCCCGCAAGCTGTTTGAATTGGCGATTTCGATCCAGCGCGACAACGCCTCGGCGATCAACAATCTCGGAGTGCTGTTTCTGAATGCGGGTCAAGCCAACGACGCCATCGCGGCATTCCAATACGGCATCCGTGTCGCGCCCGACTCCGAAATGCTGTACCTCAATCTGGGACGCGTGTGGGTGCGATTGAACGAGCGCGAGAAGGCCCGCGAAATCATGCGTGCGCTGCTCGCGCGGAAGCCGGACAATGCGCTGGCCCAGCGCGCCTTGAAGGAGCTGGAGCGGCAGTGAGCGCGAGAGCCGCCCGCCGCCAGCGTGCAAAAATGAATCAGGCTGGGGCGGGCCGATATAAGCTGCTCATGGATGCGCTATGCATTTCGCGATTCTGTATCTGACTCTCGCGCTGCAGGCCGGTGCGGCGCACGCTGCGCCGACTGCCGATACCGCCGCGCGCGAGGCTCGCGTCCAGGCGTTGATCGGCGAGATCGCACGCTCCGGACGCGTCCTGGACATGGGCAATCCGCAGGCGCGCCTCGCCGATCCGCGCAAGCAAATCGCGCCCGGCGCGCCTCCCCTGCTCAGCTTTCGCTATTTTGACGGAGCCGACCGCCACCGGTTCGGCAAGCTAGACGTAATCATGGACGATGCCGGCCACTAAACTCTTCCTCTTCACTTCCCTGGTCTTTCCCGCGCTGGCGTTGGCCCAGGCCGATTCGCTGGTCCAGGGGCTCGAGTCGTTCCACAAGGGCGACTACGCGCAGGCGGAGCGCAGCTTCCGGGCGGCCTCGCAGGCCGGCGGCGACGCACGCGCCAGGGCGTTCCTCGCGCTCACTCTGGCCGCAACCAATCGCTGCTCCGAGGCTGACTCGGACCTGGTCAAGGCCAGTGCAGGCGACGGCGCAGAGCTCCAACGGCTGGCCGGACTGGCGCTGGTGCAGTGCCGCATCGCGGCGAATCGCCTGGACGATGCGGCTGCCGTGCTGACCCGGCTCAGGACCACCTACCCGGCCGACGCCGACGTGCTGTATCAGTCGGCGCGGCTGCACATGACGGCCTGGAACGATGCGATCCATCAGCTCTATGAGAAGGCGCCCGCCTCGTTTCGCGTGAACCAGCTTTCGGGCGAAATCCTGGAGACGCAGGGCCAGTTCGCCGAAGCCGCCAGCGAGTATCGCAAAGCCATCGCCAAGAATCCGCAGGCACTGAATCTGCACTTCCGCCTGGCGCGCGCGATGCTGATGGGCGCGCATACCAACGACAGTCTGGACGCCGCGCTGAAGGAGATCGACGCCGAACTCGCGCTCAACCCGAACGACGCCGTAGCTCACTACCAGGCCGCGCAGATTTACTTGAACCAACAGCAGCCGGGCCAGGCAGAAGCCAGCCTGCGCCGGTCGCTGGAGATCAACCCGGCCTTCCCCGAGGCGCTCATTGCCCTGGGCAAACTGCGGCTGGACGAGAAGAAATTCGCGGATGCCATCGGGCTGCTGCAGCAGGCCGTGCGGCTGCTTCCGAAGAGCGAGCCGGCCCACTACAGCCTGATGCTGGCCTATCGCAACGCCGGCCGTATGGGCGATGCAAAGCGCGAGAAGGTAGAGCTTGACAGGTTGCAGAAGCCGCCCGAAGGCGAGTTCACCGAATTCCTGAAGAAGCTGGGCGAGAAGCCGGCCGAACAGAAATGAAAGCCATGCGCGCCCGGCGTGGATTCGCGGCAGCGCTCTCGTTGGCCCTGTGCCTGCCACTGACCGCGCAGACGCCCGCCGCGTTCTTCCCCGATTACCGAGATGTCGCCGCCGAAGCGGGGCTCAGCGCGACGTTCCCCAACGGCGGGATGGAGACCAAGACCTACATCATCGAGACCACCGGCAGCGGCTTGGCGCTGATCGACTACGACAACGACGGACTGCTCGATGCCTTTATCGTCAGCGGCGACGGCGCGCCGAGCAGGCTCTATCACAACGAGGGGGGAGGCAAGTTCCGCGACGTCTCGGCGCAGATGGGCATCGCGCGCGTAGGCTGGGGCCAGGGGGTGTGTGCAGGCGACTACGACAACGACGGCTTCACCGACCTGTTCGTGACCTATTGGGGACAGAACATCCTGTACCACAACGACGGCGGCAAGCACTTCCGCGACGTCACGAAGGAGGCGGGCCTCACCCAGGATCGCGTGCGCTACAACGCCGGCTGCGCGTTCGTGGATTACGATCGCGACGGGCGCCTGGACCTGTTCGTTTCGAACTACCTCAAGTTCAGTTTTGAGGAGACGCCCAAACCCGGAGCGAACCCCTATTGCTGGTATCTCGGGCTGGCCGTGAACTGCGGGCCGCGCGGGCTTCCGTTCGACCGCAACATCCTCTACCACGCCAACGCCAACGGCACGTTCACGGACGTTTCAGAAAAGAGCGGCGTGGCCGAGCAGCACGGCAGCTATTGCCTCTCGGTGCTCACCGCCGATTTTGATGGCGACGGCTGGCCCGACGTTTTCGTCGCCTGCGACCAGACTCCATCGCTGCTCTATATGAACCAGCACGACGGCACGTTCTCGGAGGAGGCCGTGCTGCGCGGAGTCGCGTTCGACGATAACGGGAAAGCCATGTCCGGCATGGGCGCAAGCACCGCGGACTACGACCATTCGGGCTGGCCCAGCATCTTCCGCACGAACTTCTCCGACGAACGCGAGACCCTCTACCGCAACAACGGGCAAGGCGAGTTTCAGGAGAAGACGATCGCCGCGGGCATGGGGCAGAATACGAAATACGTGAGTTGGGGCTGCCAGTTCTTCGACTTCGACAACGACGGCTGGCAAGACCTGCTGGTGGTGAACGGTCACGTTTTTCCGGAGATCGACCGGAAGCACATCGACATCCGATTCAAGGCGCGCCGCATCCTGTACCGGAACCTGCGCGACGGCCGCTTCGACGACATCTCGACGCAGGCAGGGCCGGGCGTCCTGGCCGAGCACTCCTCTCGCGGAGTGGCTGTCGGCGACATCGACAACGACGGCGTGCTGGAGATCCTGATCAACAACCAGGGGGAACCGCCCACGCTGCTGAAACAATCGAAGCGTCCCGCCGGCAACTGGGTGTCACTGCAACTGAGCGGCACGAAGTCGAACCGCAGCGCGATCGGCGCAAAGGTGCGTCTGACTGCTGGGGGCATCACGCAGACCGGAGAAGTCCGCAGCGGCGGCAGTTTCATTTCGCAAAACGATCTGCGCCTGCATTTTGGGCTCGGCACGGCACTGAAGATTGACCGCCTGCTGATCGAATGGCCCAGTGGAATCAAGGAAGAGCGGCGTGAATTGGAAGTCAATCGCGTTCTGGTGCTCAAGGAAATGGACGCTCGCCAGGAACCGGTTCCCTCACGGTCGGCCTCGCCACCTTCCAGCTTCTGATTGCCCTTCGAGGCCCAGCCAAGCAGCCATCCGCCGTTCTCGCTCACAGTCGGGCATTCACATCCGATGAGTTCTGCATGAGAACCGCCGGACGCGGATTGACGGCACTCCTGCTGCTTTGGACAGCCGGGTGCGTGAGCACGTGCGGACAGAACTCAGCCAGCTCGGCCCCCCCCCTGCTACGACTGAAATCGGGCAGGCACTATGCCTCCCCCGCAGTGACGGCGTTCGCAACGGGGAGCGGACGCGTGGCGCCATCCGAACACTTCATCGCCATCTTCCGGACCATCCCGAATGCCGCCGACGTCAGGAACCTGAAGGACCGTGGGTACAGCGTCTTCTACCTTGTGCCCGATAACGGATTGCTGGTCTATGGCGATCCGGCCGCGAACCTCGGCGACCTCGGCGTTGTGGAGAACTACACGCTTCGGGCCGGCGATAAGCTCAGTGCCAAGTTCAATGCATCCGCCACAGCGCCTCTGAGCGCCGTTGTCGAGACGCAGTCCGACGCCGACGCGGGGCTGGTCTGGTTGAGAATGCGGGTCGCCGGGATTACCGTGCTGCCCAACCTGGACTTAAACACAACCGAGTATCTGGTTCAGGCCCCGTATGCCGCGCTGCGGGAAATGGCAAATTGGGACGAGATTGCCCGCGTCTACCCCGCTTCCCCTCAGATGACCGCCGGGCAGAAGGTGGTGCCCTGCGCCTTGGGCGCCTCCGGGGCGAGCGGGTTGGCCGTTGCCGCGAATCTGGTTCCGACCTTCGGCGACGGCTGGGCTGGTCCGGCGCCGGGGCCATCCGCCGGTTCCGCCGCCCTCTCCTACCTCCTGCACACGACTTCGCTGCCGCTGGAGGAGCGCGACGTGCGGAGCGCTTTGCAGTCCGTACTCGCGGAGTGGGGCGCCTACGCCGCGATCACCTTCGCGCCGACCACGCTGGCCGGTTCGAACGGCAGCATCGAGATCGCGTTCGTATCCGGCGACCACGGCGACGGGTTTCCGTTCACGCCCTACGGCGGGGTACTGGCCCACACCTTTTATCCGCCGCCCAATCCCGAGCCGCTGGCGGGCGACATGCACTTGAATTTCGACCAGTCCTGGAGCATCGCTGGCAACCCGCTACTCAGTGCCGTAATGCTGCACGAGATGGGGCACGCCCTCGGTCTGGGGCATTCGGACAGCCCGGGCGATGTAATGTATCCTTACTATCAGGCCACGCAGCATCTCACCGCCGATGACATCGCGGCGCTCAGGACGCTCTACGCGGCGCCAGCCGGACCCGTCTCGCCGGTGCTCGCGCCGCCCGCCGTCCCACCCGTCGCGCCACCTGTCCAGGATCCACCTGGAGTCCCCGCCCCGCCCGTCGAGCCACCCGCTCTTCCCATCGCAGGCTTGCCCCGGATCCCCGTCGCCAGCGACACTACGTCGCCGCTGGTCCGGCTCTACTCGCCATCCATGGCGGCGTCCCTGACCTACCAATCGAGCCTCACCATTCAGGGTTTCGCCACCGACAACGTGGGCGTGACCCGGATTACGTGGTCGAATTCGGCGGGCGGCAGCGGTTTGGCCAGCGCCGCCAACCCCTTCACCGTAGCCGGCATCCCGCTGTTTCCAGGCGTCAATCGTATCCGGATGCAGGCTTATGACGCAGCCGGAAACTCGGGTTCCGCCTACCTGACCGTAACGAAGAAGTAACGCTGGACGGCCAACACCCGCTGCACCGTACGCCACATATAGCGGGGAAGTTTCAATCGAGCCTGCGGATTACGGAGCGCACGACCCCCTGAATCACTAGATCGGCGCGCGGGTACAACTCCGGATAAGCCGGGTTCTCGGCCTTCAGGAACCAGCGGCCTTTCAGCCGGACCAGCCGCTTCAATGTGCTCTCCCCGTCGATCAACGCGGCCACCATCTGCCCCTCTCGTGGCGAGGGCGTCGGTTCAATCAGCACCATATCGCCGTTCAGGACACCGGCGTCCTTCATCGAATCGCCGCGGACTTTCAACAGAAAGCAGCCCTCCTTGGGCCGGAAACCGAGCAGCGTTTCGTCCATCGCCGCCATGCCGTCCGGGTTGAGGCTCTGATATTCGGTCGGCGGACCGGCCGGAATGTGCCCGTAGACCGGCACGGCGTGGAGCCGGGCCGTCCCGATGGCCGCGGAGCGGGGTTCACCCACCACATCCACCTGCCGCGAGCCGCGTTCGGCGCGGCGGATGTAGCCCTTCGCCTCAAGCGCCTGCAGGTGGCCCGCAACACCGTTGGGGCTGCGAATCCCAAAGGCGCGCTGGATCTCGGGAATCGACGGCGAACACCCGCTTTCGCGCCGGAACTGAACGATGAACTCGTAAATCTCGCGCTGCCGCCCGGTGAGTTCCATACTGTAAGTATTTACACTAACCCGGGCAGAGTCAACCGGGTACTCGACCACCCTTTACCACACGTTCATATGTGCCTACACAAATAGTGGTAATCCGAGTGCGCTACGATGCGTCTATCGACACTTGGACGGGAAAACTCTGTCCTATCGCCGATCGAGAAGTATCTGGCGTGGGGGTTATCGTTGCGTTCGCTAGCTAAAGCATTCATTTCACTTGCCATTGGCGTCTCTGTCTTTGGGCAAACCTACACAATTCAGACGATCGCCGGGAGCACGTTCCCGACGAACGGACCAGCCAGGTCGGCGGTTCTGGGGCTGATTGGCGGACTGGCGGTGGACGCCTCTGGAAACTTGTACGTCGCGCTGCACTCATCCCACATGGTGGTGAAGGTGGACGCGGCCGGCAATATGACGCGCGTCGCCGGGACGGGCGTGTACGGTTTCAGCGGCGATGGCGGACCGGCCACCAGCGCACAGTTGGCCTACCCGCAGGGTTTGCTATTCGATTCGAGCGGAAACCTCTACATCCAGGACGGCGGGAACCAGCGGGTGCGCATGGTTTCGGGTGGTGTGATCAGCACCGTGCCCGGCACTGCGGGCCTGCTCGGCGTGACGCAGGGCGTTTACTACGGCCAGAAGGACGATCTCAATAGCCTGCCGGGGCTCGCCTCGCTGGGGCTGTTCCCGGGCATGGCCTTGAACTCCAAGGGCGTTCTCTACATCTCGGACACCATCAACAACCGCGTGTTCAAAGTCAGTGGCGGCGTAGCTAGCGTGATCGCCGGCACGGGCGAACCAGGTTACGGCGGCGACGGCGCGATTTCCACATCCGGCCAATTGCACCATCCCTTCGGCCTGGCCATCGACTCTTCGGATAACGTGTTCATCGCCGATACCCACAACAACCGGGTTCGCGAGATTCAGGCTTCCAGCGGGAAAATCTACACCGCCTGCGGCCTAGGCTACCCCTACTACTCGGGCGACGAGGGTTTGGCTCCGAACGCCACGGTGAACAATCCGGTTGGCCTGGCGTTCGACTCGGCCGGCAATCTCTACATCGCCGACGCTGGAAACTACGTCATCCGCGTCGTCTGGAAAGCGGCTCACCAGGTCGTCCTGAATGGCGTCGCCACGTCGCTCCAGCCGAACACCATCGAGACACTGATCGGTTCCGCGGTCACCGGGCAGAACCCTGTTTCGGACGGCACCGCGGCAACGTCGGCCGTGCTCGGCGTACCGACGGCCGTAGCGGCCGACGCGGCGGGAAATGTTTACTTCACCGACCTGGACCATCGCCGTGTGATGGTGATGTCCGCAGCTGGCCTGATCTCCACAGCGGTGGGGGGCGGGGCGGCGATTGGCGACAACGGCCCGGCCGTGAGTGCTCAACTCGTTCTGCCGTTCGGCGTGGCCGCCGACTCGAAGGGCGGAGTGTATAGCCTCGACATGGGACGCCACGGCGTGCGCAAGATTGCGGGAAGCACGATCTCGACCATTGCAGGCAACGGCATCCTCGGCGCGGCGGGCGACTTCGGGCCAGCCACATCCGCTCAATTAGCGGCGGTTGGCATCGCTTCCGACGCGGCGGGCAATCTCTTTTTGGCCACTTCGGGACATTACCTCGCCAAACCCTCCGGCGGGCGCATCCGCGAGATCACCGGGGGCAACATCCTGAGCGTGGCCGGTACGGGTCAACTCGGTGCAGCGGGTGACGGCGGCGCCGCCGCCAACGCGCAGCTCGACGATCCGATGGGTGTCGCCGTCGACGGGGCGGGTAACATCTACATCGCCGACACCTACAACTACCGCGTCCGCAAGGTCTCGGCGCAGGATAAGAGCATCACGACCATAGCGGGCACGGGCGCGCCCGGCTATAGCGGTGACAACGGCCCGGGCGCCAGCGCGCTGATTGGCCGGCCCTTCCGCGTCGCCGTGGATAACGCAGGCAACGCCTACATTCCCGACTTCGACAACAACGTGATCCGCCGGGTGGACGCAGCAAGCGGTATTATTACTACCTTTGTGGGCACGGGCACCGCTGGTTATAGCGGCGATGGCGGTCCGGCCGCGAACGCGCAGATCAGCCAACCCTCGGCGGTGGCGGTCAGTGCGACGGGCGACCTGTTCTTCTTCGACCTCGGCAACAGCGTGCTGCGCAAGGTGTCCGGCGGCATCGTCACCACGGTGGCGGGCAGTGGCGTCCGCGGCTACAGCGGCGACAACGGCCCGGCCCTGGCGGCGACGCTCGGGAGCAGCTACGACATTGCGGTGGACGCCTCGGGCAAGATCTATCTGACGGACGTGGACAACAGCGTTCTCAGGGTCCTGACAACGGGTGCGGCCGCCTGCACGTACGCGGTGAGCCCGCAGTCGTCGCAGGTGGATCCCCGCGGTGGAAGCGTCACGCTCAGCATCACCACCGGTACAACCTGCGCCTGGTCGCTGCCCTCCCTGCCAGCCTGGATAACGGCCACCGGCGCTACGTCGGGAACCGGCACGGCCAGCGTCACCTTGACGGTTGCAGTCAATACGGGACTCGCGCGCGAAACCAGCCTGACCGTTGCCGGCTCCACTGTGTCAATCGGCCAGCAGCCGGCCCCATGCGCTTACGTGACCAGCCCGGCGGGCCAGTTCTTCCCGGCCGCGGGTGGCACCGGGACCTTCCAGGTATCGGCCCATTTCGGCTGCAACTGGACCATCACCGCCACGCCAGTGTGGGTCACGCTCGTCGGGAAGGCAACCGGCACCGGCTCCGGCTCTGTCACCTATCAAGTGGAACCCAATCCGGGCGAAGCGCGCCAA
>Ga0118677_10002385_pt1 | contig 37952 bp, 29 predicted proteins | sample AliMusrvi5mmetaG_FD_86154 | JGI IMG/M metagenome (GOLD analysis project Ga0118677, IMG submission 86154) | reverse complement strand
TTGTTTGCATGGCTTTGGTTTTAAAATACTTATGTCAATGTAGTAGCAATTTACTACCCATGCTCGCATTTACAAACATAAGAACTCAAAAGGACGAGACAGCTTCCAGTCTTTAATGAACGTAAAGGCGAAAAGTTGCTGTGCCTTATAATTTTCTTTATAATTAGCCCAAAAATGCAAAACAGTGTTATATGTTTTACTGTTTCGCCTTTTCACAATTCGGGTTAAGTTATTCACAAATAATTAAGTGCCATGAAATGTGTGGTTTTTTTGACGATGTGCCCAATTGGCCAAGGGCAACAATTTGAATGGTCTGAGTTTCTATCTGAGGACTTTACGGGCAACATGGAACAGAGCGATCAAGGAGGGAGTGGTCAAGAGTGAGGGATATCCCTTTTCAGGCCTGAACCAAACCAGTGCCACTCCCTGAAATAAAATGATGCCAGGGATGAAAATTGGAATATTGTATTTTTTTTTAATACGTTTTTCTCACAAACAGACTTCTGCATTACCGCATATCAACCAAAAATATCAGGGGCTGCTTTTGCAGCCCCTGACATGACATGCGTTCAACGCATCGTCTGTTGTGGGAAAAGTTGCTCGTCAGCAGAGCTTTTCCAATAGGCGTAAAGATAGCAGGATTTTTTTTCGTTTGTTGTATATATTGTAAAATTGTTTTATCTTTACTCTCATAAATCTCCCTCAAAGAAAATTATTAGAAATTGCCACGTGGCAATTTTTCAGCTGAAGGAACCCTGAGCTTGGAGGCTATATTATAAAACATTAATAATGAATAATATAGTAACGTTAATGCTAAAGTTCAACCCCTAATATTTTATAGACTTTTTAAAATTATGACCTGTTTAAGGTTCTATTTTGAAATTGAAGAGTTCTCCCTGATTATCTCGATTTTTGTACCCCTTGAAAGTACTCTAAAATAGAGCCATTCGAAAGGGTGGTATCGTTTTGTTCCGTTTACTGGTATCAGTTTAGATCGGGGTCAAAAAAGATGCTCAGCGAACCATTTGTACCGCAATTTGTGCAGTAAATCATTAAACCTTCGGCAGGGCTCGCGATCGCGTTGCGCTGAAAATGGGTCATGCGGGGTAAAAGAACACCTTTATCACTGAAATTTACATCCAACCCGGCCGATGCATCGGGCGCACTGTTGTCTGCATTGATACCTACCTGGGAATATAGGCTCATCCCTGCAAGAAGGAACAAAAATAATAAAGTTACTACTTTTTTCATGGCCGGAGATTTTATTGTGAATAATATAACAATGTGAAAATTAGTATTATACAGTACAATTTTACGACTATTATTATGATATTATCCATTCAATAATTCAAATTAATATTTTTTAACAAATAATCACAGTCCATAATAAAAGTCCCGGATGCCGATAACCAGCAGAACCCGGGGCTAAATCCATAAGGAACCTTCAACTACAAAGGACTAATAACCCTCACAGGCTACAATTATGTGATCAGGAAGAGCGCACTGTTTTATACTGGTTGTGTTTCTTTCGTGCCAATTGGAATCCTGAAGGCTTTGAAGATACTTTTGTCCTGGCCGGACAGCCAAAAACCTCTGGATACAGCCTACATCGTCTATGTTTTAGATCCGAAACGATATACTCAATATGTTCATATACGTTCAGTTATTATCCTGTTCTTCGAAAAGTGCTCCCCACATGCTCCCCACATGCACGGGAGATGATACCCACCTGCAGGATAACCAGGGAAGCATGATACAGGGCTTATTTCAGGGAGTCCAGGCCGGTGCTGATTCGTTTCAGGAATTCTTCTTTTCCCAGCACACCGGCCAGATCCATGATGCCAGGCCCCTGGTTTGAACCAACCAGCAGGAGACGTAAAGGATTCATCAGCTGACCCATTTTCACACCGGTATTTGATGTAAATTCCTGAACGAGCGTGTGGAGGGTCTCCTTATTGAAATCCTGCAGTTTTTCAACCTCCTGTACAAAGCCGGTGATACACCCTGTGGTTGAGGGTTGCCAGATTTTCTGATAGACCTGCGGGTCATATTTTTCAGGCCGTACAAAAAAGAACCACGATGAATTCCACAGGTCAGGAACCAGGAAGGCACGCTCCCGCATAAGACCGACGACTTTGCCCAGGTATTCCGCGGAGGGCGAAACCCCGTGCTGTTCCAGGTAAGGCTTCAGTAGGAGGGAGAGTTCGCCTTCCGATTTCTTTTGCATGTACTGGTGGTTAAACCATTTTGCCTTCTCGGGGTCGAATTTTGAACCATGTTTGCCGACTCTTTCCAGGGAGAACTGCTGAATCAGGTCATCCATGGTAAAGAGTTCCTGCTCTGTACCGGGGTTCCAGCCCAGGTGGGCCAGGATGTTGATCACCGCTTCGGGCAGGTAGCCCGATTCGCGGTACCCGGAGTAAATCTCACCGGATTTTGGGTCTTTCCATTCTGTCGGGAAAACAGGGAAACCCAGCCTGTCGCCATCTCTTTTACTTAATTTTCCGTTTCCATCGGGCTTTAAGATCAGGGGAAGGTGGGCGAATTGCGGCATGATATCCTCCCATCCGAAAAAACGGTAGAGCATTACATGAAGCGGAGCCGACGGCAGCCACTCCTCCCCGCGGATCACATGGGTGATCTGCATCAGGTAATCGTCAACCACATTGGCCAGGTGGTAGGTGGGAAGTCCGTCGGATTTGAACAACACCTTGTCGTCGAGGTTTGAAGTATTTACAACAACTTCGCCGCGGATGAGGTCATGCACCACCACCTGTTCATTTTCCGGAATTTTCACCCTGACCACATAGGCCATTCCGCCGGCGATGTTTTTTTTCCACTCCGTTTCGGGAAGGGCAAGAGAATTTTGAAGGGATTTCCTTGTCTGCTGATCGTATTGAAAAGTCACCCCGCCTCCTTTTACCCGGTCGCGCAGGTCGTTCAGGGCAGCTTCCGTGTCAAAAGCATAATAGGCGTGTCCGTCGTCAAGAAGCTTTTGAACATAACCCCGGTAAATTTCGGAGCGTTCCGACTGACGGTAGGGGGCATGCGGACCTCCTTTTTCAGGGCTTTCGTCAAAATCGAGGCCGCACCAGGCGAGTGAATTCACTATGTACTCTTCAGCACCGGGAACAAACCTGTTCTGGTCGGTATCTTCGATCCTGAGAATCATGGTTCCCCCAAGCTTTTTAGCAAAGAGGTAGTTATATAAAGCAGTCCTTACTCCGCCGATATGCAGCGGGCCGGTCGGACTGGGGGCAAATCGTACCCGAACATGCTGGGATTTCATCTGGTTTTTTATTTAGGAAGGTACAAAAATAGGATATTCTGACCATTTAGAAAATCATTTGCGGGTTATATTCGTACTTTTGCAACAGGATACTAAACATTTTTACACGCCGTTATTCTCAAGATAAAATATACAATGGCAGACAACCAGATTCTTCTTAAAAAACTTGATCACTTCATCCGGAAGTATTATAAAAACCGGCTGATGAGGGGAGTACTGTGGTCGCTGACCCTGCTTACAGTCTTTTACCTTGTTTTTGTCTCGCTGGAGTATTTCTTTCACTTCAGCCAGGCGGTGCGGATGGTTTTGTTTTTCTCCTTTCTTGCACTCTCACTTTTTCTGTTGACCAGGTTGATTTTTGTACCGGTATTGCAACTGATCAAGATCGGGAAAATTATTTCGCATGACCAGGCGGCCCAGATCATAGGTACCCATTTTTCAGAAATCCAGGATAAGTTGCTGAATACGTTGCAACTGATCAAACAACAGAACACAGCAGGGGAGGGTTCCGAACTTCTTTCGGCAAGCATCGAACAGAAAACGAATGCGCTGAAGGTTTTCCGGTTCGGCGTGGTGGTTGATTTCCGGAAAAACCTGCGCTTCCTCCGTTATGCGATGATCCCTGTCGCCATCATTCTATTCCTGGTGGTCGTATCGCCCAAAACCATTTCCGACCCTACAAGGCGCCTGATCAAGTTTAACCAGACTTTTACCTACCCCCTGCCATTCGAAATCGCCATTCAAAATAAGAGCCTTACTGCGATTCAGCAGGAGGATTTTGAATTGCTTGTGAAAATTACCGGGTCGGAAATTCCATCAGAGGTGTATGTTAAAACGAAAGAAGGTACCTTTAAACTGGTCCGGAACAAAGGGTTTATTTTTTCGTATCTTTTTAAATCGTTGCAGGCGAGCGTACCATTCAGGCTGGTTACAAATGATTACAGGTCGGAAGAATACGAGATAAAGGTTTTTCCAAAACCAACCATCCTGAATTTTGATGTGGTTGTAAACTTCCCGGGATACATAAACAAACCTGCTGAAAAGTTTGAAAACCAGGGAGATTTGGTGATTCCTGAGGGGTCGGTGGTCAGCTGGAATTTTTTCACAAAGGATGTGTCGGCGATCAAAATGAGATTTGAAAACGATCTGGTTACGCTGTCAAAGGTCGATGGAAACACTTTCTCGCACAGCAGCAAAGTAATGAAGTCTGCTGCATACAGCATAACGCCTGTAAACGCGAATACCTACCTGTCTGACTCCCTGAAATACCGGATCAGCGTGGTGAGTGATGGATTTCCGTCTGTTTTTGTTACAGAATCGGCCGATTCTGCATGGGCAACCAACCTCTTTTTCAAAGGGACGATCAAGGACGATTATGGTTTTACCAATTTAACCTTCAACTATACCGTTTTTGCCAAGGGTGACACCACCGCGCGCGTCATGAAAACGGAAACAATTCCCATTGAAAAATCGGTCAACAACCAGGTGTTTTATTACGCGGTCGATCTGCTTAAATTCCTGCCGGCTGCTGGTCAGAACATGCAGTACTATTTTGAAGTATGGGACAATGACGGCATACATGGCCCCAAGGCGACCAAATCGGAATTAAAGACCCTTTCAACACCTACCATTGAAGAGATTGCCCAGCGCACGGATAAGAATGAACAAACAATGAACCAGGACCTGGAGAAGAGCCTTACAGATGCGAAGGCAATTAAAAAGACCATGGAGGATCTGAACAAAAAGCTTGTGGATCAGACCTCCATCTCCTGGCAGGAAAAGAAAAAGATAGAGGATCTCATCAAGGCCAACCAGGCGATTGAAGACAAGGTTGATCAGATAAAGAAGAAAAACAGTGAGAATATCAAAGCTGAAGAAAAATACCTGGAAACCAGCGAGCGGATCGTTGAAAAGCAGAAACAGCTGAATGAAATGATGGAGCAGATGCTTTCGGAGGAGATGAAGAAAATGATCCAGGAGATGAAAGATCTATTGAACCAGGTGGATAAGGAGAAACTGGGAAACCTGCTGGAGAAGATGAAGATGTCGAATAAGGAACTTGAGACGCAGCTGGACAGGAACCTTGCCTTATTAAAACAGATTGAGTTCGACCGGAAACTTGAAACAACAGTAAATGATCTTAAGAAAACAGCTGAAAAACAGGAGAAGCTGGCCGATCAGACTGAGAAACAGGCGCAGAATAATGAAAAGCTGGTTGAACAGCAAAATGAGATCGCACAAAAAGCCGACAGCATTGCAAAAAAGGTAAGTGAACTGGAGAAGGAGGCGAAACAGCTGGAAACCCCTGCCGATCTGGGTCAAACAAAGGATAAGCAGGACAGCATCAATAAAAGTCTTTCAGAAAGTTCGAAGAACCTGAAGGAGAAAAAAAGCAAGGAGGCTTCAGGAGCCCAGAAGAAGACCGCAAGGCAAATGAAGGAACTGGCTAAACAAATGGAGGAATCACAGGAGGAGAATGAAGATGAACAGGCGGAGGAAGACGCGGCGAACCTCAGGATGATCCTTGAAAACCTGGTACGACTGTCGTTCGACCAGGAAGATCTGATAGGAAGCACCAGGCAGATCGCGAGAAATGACCCCAGGTACACTGAACTGGTTTACCAGCAGAAGGAGTTTGGGGATAAGATCAAAGTCGTTGAAGACTCTTTAAAGGCCATTGCAAAACGACAGATTGAAATCAAACCGATTGTATCGAAGGAGATTGCATCCATCAACCGGAACATTGATCTTGCACTGGATGCCATGGATACGAGAAACATCAGCATGGCAGTTGCAAACCAGCAGTTCGCCATGACCTCCATCAACAACCTGGCGTTATTGCTCAACGAATCGCTGGAGAAAATGAACCAGAAGATGTCGTCGAGCATGAAGGCCAAATCGGGGAATAAATCGTGTCAGAATCCTTCGGGAAGCGGAAAGGGAAAGAAATCGGCGAAGAACATGAAGGATCTCCAGGAGAAGATCGGAAAGCAACTCCAGAAGTTGAAAGAAGGGATGGATGGGGCTAAAAAAGACGGCAAGGGAAAACCCCAGGGTCAGAGCGGAATGAGCAGGGAACTTGCAAAACTTGCTGCCGAGCAGGAGGCTTTGCGAAATGAGATGCAAAAATACCAGGATGAAATGGGTTCGAAAGGGGTAAAGGACCAGGGTACGTTAAATGATGCAGCCAGGGATATGGAGCAGATCGAAAAGGATATTATTAATAAAAGCATCACGGCGGAAACGATCAGGAGGCAGCAGAATATCATGACCAGGCTTCTGGAGTCGGAAAAGGCGGAGCAAATGAGGGATCAGGAAGAAAAAAGAGAATCTACGGAAGCAAAAACGCAACAAAACAGTAACCCTGGACTGAAATATCAGTATAACATGAAAAAAAGAGCCAGCCTTGACAACATTCAATTGATTCTGCCGGGCATCAACTCTTTTTATAAAAATAAAGTAAGCAGCTATATTGTAAAAATTGAAAATTGATATGAAGCGGGATCGTAGAGTGCTGGTAATTAAGGGAAAACCTGAGATTGCAAAACTGGAAGGATTTATAGAGGAGATTTGCGATTACTACAATGTGGGAAGTGAGCATTTCGGCAATGTCATGCTGGCCACTTCGGAAGCGGCGGTTATTTTGTTCGACATACATAATTCAACAGGAAGTGAACCTGTTGAAATTGGTTTTGACAGGGAGGCTCGGGGGATGGTGTTTACGCTGAAACTTGGAGCCGGTTATGAAACCATCATTGAAAATGAAGACATCCTTGACAGGGAGATCAGAAGGCATAAATTGTCTCGGGATATTTTTGTTATAAGAGCACTGGCTGATGAAATTTCCATATCCCCGCATGCCGAAAGCATTGTGGTTGTCTTCTATGTTTCAGGAATCAATTATGAGAAGTCGCTTGGCCGGATGAATCACCTGAAAGCCTATTGGAGTAAAAATGAGGTAGTAGTTCACAGGAAGTGACATGGCAATAAATTTTTTCAACGAGGAGATATCCTATACGGTCAGAAAAAAGGGAAAATTAAGGAGTTGGATTGGCGGTGTGGTGGGAAAGGAGGGGAGAATTGCAGGCGAACTTAATTTTATTTTTTGTAATGACGGGTATTTGTCTAAATTGAATTTTAAATATCTGAAGCACAAAACGTTAACTGATATAATTACCTTCCCGTACGAAAGTGAAGAGGGTTTTGTCAGTGGCGATATTTTTATCAGTTTGCCTCGTGTAAAAGAGAACGCCAGTATTTTTAAACAGGGAATAGAAGATGAGTTGCATCGTGTAATGGTTCACGGGGTCTTACACTTAATCGGGTATAATGATGCCTCCGCAAGCGAAAAGCAAACCATGAGGGAGAAGGAAGATTATTACCTTTCGGCTTTAATTTCTGTTGAATAGGAATCGGTATATTTAGTTTGTTTACCACTGAGGCTCTAAGGACACAAAGAGGCACTGAGGATATTATCTGATTTTCTCTAAGTGTATCTTAGTGATCTAAGTGTCTGAGTGGTTTAAAATATTTATTTAGGGGTGTCAATCCAAGTATTTTTTTTCTCTCCATTAGAATGGCATTTTAGTATTAATTGAAATGTTTCACGTGAAACAAAAGCATAAAGCATGCAGAAATATGATATAATTGTGGTTGGTGCAGGGCATGCCGGTTGTGAAGCTGCAGCCGCTGCAGCCAACATGGGTTCGAAAGTTTTATTGATTACAATGAACATGTTGAACATGGCCCAGATGTCGTGCAACCCCTCGATGGGAGGAATTGCAAAAGGACAGATTGTTCGGGAAATTGATGCTTTGGGTGGATATTCTGCGATTGTGACCGATCATACGATGATACAATTCAGGATGCTGAACCGGTCAAAAGGGCCGGCGATGTGGAGTCCAAGAGCGCAAAATGACCGCGTGCTCTTCTCGGTTGAATGGCGGAACCGGCTGGAGAGAACAAGGAATGTCGATTTCTGGCAGGATTCAGTGGTTGATATTGAAGTTAAGCAGGGAAAAATATCGGGTGTAAAAACCGGGTTGGGACTGGTCATTAAATGTAAGGCGGTTATTCTTGCAAACGGAACATTTTTAAATGGGTTGATTCATATCGGTGAAAAGCATTTTTCGGGTGGAAGAATGGGGGATGGGGCTTCTCTGGGATTAACGAAAAGGTTGATTGATTTCGGATTTGAAGCCAGCAGGATGAAGACCGGAACCCCGGTGAGAGTGGATGGCAGATCCCTCGATTTTAAGAAAATGGAAGAGCAACCGGGTGACGATATTCCGGGGAAATTCTCCTATATGAATACCCCGGCATTGAAAAAGCAGCGAAGTTGCTGGCTCACCTATACCAGCCCGGAGGTGCATGACATCCTGAGGACGGGATTCGATAAATCACCGATGTTTTCAGGCAGGATACAGGGGAAGGGGCCAAGGTATTGTCCGTCTATTGAGGATAAAATCGATCGCTTTGCAACAAAGGAGAGACACCAGCTTTTCATTGAACCGGAAGGGTGGGATACGGTGGAGTATTACGTTAACGGGTTCTCTTCATCTCTTCCTGAAGATGTTCAGTTCAAAGCATTGAGAAAGGTAAAAGGCTTTGAAAAAGCCCGGTTTTTCAGACCGGGTTATGCCATAGAATATGATTATTTCCCGCCTCTCCAGTTGAATTTCACGCTGGAAACAAGGCTGATCGAAAATCTTTATTTTGCCGGACAGATCAATGGAACAACCGGATACGAGGAGGCTGCCGCCCAGGGTTTGATGGCGGGGATCAATGCGAACCTGAAGATAAGAGGGGAAAGTGAATTTATCCTTAAGCGTTCGGATGCCTATATTGGCGTCCTTATTGATGACCTGATAACCAAGGGAACTGAAGAACCTTACCGCATGTTTACTTCAAGAGCAGAATACAGGATTTTACTGCGGCAGGATAATGCCGACCAACGGCTGACAAAGCTCTCTTTTGACATAGGTCTTGCTTCACGGGAAAGGCTTGAAACGGTTACGGAAAAATACCGGAAGGTAAATGATTTCACCTCTTTTTTGGGTGGATTAAGCCTCCAACCTGCTAAAATTAATGATTTACTGGCCAGGAAAAACACCAATGGCATCGCTCAAAAGCAGAAGGCCGCTGCAATATTATTAAGGCCGCAGCTGTTTCTTAAAGACATGATGGAGGAGGTTGAGGAGGTCGGGAATTTTGCCCGGGAGAATGGTTTTAACGATGAGGAAATTGTTGAGGAGACAGAATTGAAGATCAAATATGAGAGCTATATCGTAAAGGAGCAGGAGCTGGTTGATAAGCTGGCAACCCTTGAAAATTATGCTTTATCAGCCGGTTTCGATTATTCAAAACTGATCTCTTTGTCTCATGAGGCCAGGGAAAAACTAAACAAGGTTCAACCTCGAACCATCGGGCAGGCATCGAGGATCAGCGGAGTCTCTCCGGCTGATATTTCGGTGCTTATTGTCTACCTGGGTCGTTGATGTTCCACGTGAAACGCTAAAGAAATGCAGGAAAAAATAGTAAAATGTCCCATTTGTAATCAAGGAAGTTTTTCTCTCTTCCTGAAAACCGGTGATTATTTTCTTACCAGGGAGGAGTTTATCATACAACAATGTGATGGCTGCGGGTTTAAATTTGTCAACCCCCGGCCGGATAAAGGTGAAATAGGGAGGTATTACCAGTCGGAAGAGTACATTTCACACGACGCAAAAAAGGCGAATTTATTCAGCAGAATATACAAACTTGCACGGGTCCATGCAATCAAAGGCAAATACGGCATTGTTGCCGGCCATGCGCATGCAGGAAAAATTCTGGATATCGGATGCGGTACCGGCGAATTTCTCCACTACTGCAAGTCCAGGGGACTGGAAGTGACCGGAGTGGAACCCAATGACAAGGCCCGTGAATATGCCCGGAAGGTAAATGGCATTGCGGTATTTAATGAGCTGGGTGAGGCTGGGATCTCCAATCCGACTTATGGCTGCATTACGATGTGGCATGTGCTGGAACATGTTCATGACCTGAATGAAACACTGGAAATGGTAAAAGGGATGCTCCATCCTGAAGGAATTTTTGTGGTTGCCGTTCCGAACAGCAATTCATGGGATGCCAGCAAATATGGAAAGTTTTGGGCAGCCTATGATGTGCCACGACACCTTTACCACTTTAATAAATCCACCATGGATAAACTGGTCGGGAATCATGGATTTGAAACCATTAAAATAATTCCCCAGAAACTCGATGCATATTATGTTTCGATGTTGAGTGAAAAATACCGGTCAGGAAAAAATAATTATTTCACATCCCTGTTTTCTGGTTTTTGGTCGAATTTTCAGGCGGGAAGAGAGGGAAGGGGACATTCGAGCCAGATTTTCGTCCTTTCATTAAAAAAAGCTTAATTTTAGCCCCTGTAACGAACGCAGCAGGCGTTTTAAGGAAAACCATCAACCCTTCCCTGAACCGGCTTTATATGCGTCCTGAAAGCCCTGATACATTGCATTGTAAATCTGTAACTTAGTGAATTCACGTCAAAGAGGCCTCCGTTTTTGGAGATTTCCCTGTTTTCTGATGGCAGTGTTGCTGTATCTTTCAATATATGGCTTTCGCCTCTATTTGGATCATAAAGATAATCCCCGGCAAATTTCCATTGAGTTTCAAAAGAAAAACAAAGCGATAGAAAAGGAGTTAAAAAGGCGGGTTGATTTGTTGTGCGATAATTTTTTCGAAAATCCGAAAATTGAAAGTTCAGCCGGAATTTATTTTGCAGGGGAGAAAGAGGAGGATGATGGAAATTTGTTGTTTGTCTACCGGGGGGATTCGCTGATCTATTGGAACAACAACAAGGTTATTTTGCCGTCCGATTTTAGAAAATTTACCGGGCATCCCGATTTTGCCTGCGATTTAAAAAACGGATGGTATGAATTCCATGGCAGGCACAAAGGCCCCTATTTTTTCCTGGGGGGATACCTGGTCAAAAACAGGTTTCCGTTTCAGAATGAATTTATCCAAAACCAGTTTTCTGCTTCCTTCAACATCCCGGCATCTGTTGCGATTTCGGGGAAAATCGGTGCTTACCCTGTTTATACGGTCGACGGAACTTACCTGTTCAGTCTCGGTTTTGAAAATTACCAGCCGGAGGAGGAGGGTCTGGCCGGGGTGATATTTCTTTTATTTTTTGTCGGGTCATTGTGCTGGCTCTATTTCCTGTTCAGGGTTTTTTCAGGATGGGCATGGCTCAGGAAAAGAAACAACCTGTTCGTTGTTTTCTATAGTACGTCGGTCATTTTATTGAGGATCATCCAGGGATATGCGGGATTTCCTGCCGAGATTTACCAGTTGGCTCTTTTTGGGCCGTCAGGGTACTCTTCCTCTGCCTTCCTGCCATCGCTGGGAGATTTTACAATGAATGCCGTGGTGTTGTTTGTGATATCGCTGGTAGTTTACCTGAAGGGTAATTTCGGGCCGGTTTTGGACACGACCCGGCATGCCGGCCGGTTTGCATGGAATATGATTGCCATGTTGGCCATGCTGCTGTTGTTCCAGGCTGCCGGAAACCTTGTAACCGACCTGGTCATCAACTCTTCGCTCTCCCTCGATTTACAGAATATTTTCGGGTTAACCCGGGAAAGCGGGTTCGGGCTGTTTATCATTGCCATCCTCCTGTTTTCGCTGTGGCTGATTTCCACAAAGGTGTTTGATGGTGTTTATTTACCCGTGCGGTTGCTGAAATGGCAGGTGCTGTCAGCACTTACTGTTGCAGCCATCTGGTTCCTGATTTGCCGTGTGACAGGATGGAACCCGAATGTGACAGTCACACTTTTTTTTCTTGTTTACCTTGCATCGGCCTGGTATTTTAAATTATCAAAAAGGAACTTTTTCGCAGTTCAGCACCTCCTTTTCTTTCTCTGTTTTTACGCAATTTTTGCGACGTTTTTGTTAAACAAGGCAAATATGGTAAAGGAGACGGAAAAATTGAACCTGCTGGCCTGCAAACTGGCCACCCAGCGAAACCCTGTAACGGAAGTGTTGTATGAGCAGGTAGAGCGGCACATGCATGCCGATTCGATCCTGAATCAATGGATAAGCCCGGATACAGGAGAGAACAAACCCGGGCAGGACAGCCTTGCAGGTTATCTGAAAAAACAATACTTTAAGGATTACTGGAAAAAGTACCAGCTCCAGGTTACATTTTGTGATCCAGCCAAGACGCTGCGCATTCAGCCGCAGGGCAATCTTGTTAACTGCAACGCTTACTTTCGCGGACTCATCAATAATTACGGAAAGGCGACGATGCTTCCGAACCTCTTCTTTTTGGATTACGGCGCCGGCAAGGAATATTACCTCGCCATATTTTCCTTGAATGATTTCGAATCGGGCCCCCTGGCCGAGCCGGCCATTTTCATCGAATTCAATTTAAAAAATGCAGATAGTGATCCGGGTTATCCGGGGTTATTGATGGATAAAACGAGGATGGATCTTCCGAACCTTTCTGATTTTTCTTACGGATTATTTCAAAACGGGAGGCTGATCCGTGCGGTAGGAACAACCGATTACAAGACCGACCTGGAGCAATACAAAGAATTTTCTGCTTCTGCATCCTCCTTTAAAGAGGGGCCCATTGTCCATTATCAGTTTCATATTAATGAGGGAGACACCTTGCTCATCAGTAAAAAAGAGGATAACCTGCTCTCTTATGCAACGCCGTTTTCCTACCTGTTCATCCTTTTTGCCGTCATGGCACTGGTCGTTGCAGGGATGATACATTTCCCGGTGAAATTCAATCATCTTCCGGCCAGCCTGAGAAACCGGCTCCATTTTTCCCTGACCGGCATCCTTGTGGTGACCATGCTTGCGATCGGGATTGTACAGGTGATCAACATTATCCAGATCAATTATCAGAAGAATGTTGACAACCTGCGCGAAAGGGCCGGTTCGGTGGTGGTTGAAGTGCAGCATCAATACAGCCCGCTGCCTGACATGCGGGAGGTCGCGAAAAGCGAACTGGAGGATTTCCTGGTCAAATTGTCGAACGTTTTCTTTACGGATATCAATATTTACGATGAGAAAGGGGCGCTGATTTCCTCGAGCCGCCCCCAGATATTTGAAGAAGGCCTGTTGTCGGAAAGAATGAATGCCATGGCTTGCCGAAAACTGATCGCGGAGAAAAACTCCATCTTCATTCACCATGAGTCGATCGGAAACATGCACTTCAATTCGGCCTATCTTCCTTTTTATAACCAGCACGACCAGCTTCTGGGGTTTGTGAATCTGCCTTATTTCGCGAAACAGGACGAATCGAAAAAGGAGATTTCTTCATTCCTGGTTACCTTCCTCAATGTTTATATCCTGTTGATCCTGTTCGGGATATTTATTACTATATTGATATCCAATTATATAACAGCGCCATTGGGCATGCTTGCCCTAAAATTGTCGAAACTGAGGCTTGGGATGGTAAACGAGAAGATCGGCTGGAAGCAAAATGATGAGATTGGCCAACTTGTGTCGGAATACAACCGGATGGTTGACGAATTGAGCCGGAGTGCCGACATGCTTGCCCGTTCGGAGCGCGAAAATGCCTGGAGGGAGATGGCAAGACAGGTAGCCCATGAGATAAAAAACCCGCTTACCCCGATGAAACTCAGTGCGCAGTATCTTGAAAAAGCCTGGAATGATAAGGCTGCAGACTGGGATCAACGTCTTGCCCGGTTCACAAAAACCCTTGTTGAACAAATAGATGCACTCTCGGTGATCGCTTCCGACTTCTCCGATTTTGCAAAAATGCCGACAGTGGTATTTACCCGGGTTGACATGGAAGAGGTCATCGGGTTTTCCCTTTCGTTGTACCAGGATGCAACCCGGATCCGTTATGAATTTCAGCATGATGACCCTGAGTGTTTTATCGTTGGAGACCGTTCTCAACTTATCCGGCTGTTCACAAATTTGTTGAATAATGCAGTCCAGGCGATTGGCGATCATAAGGAGGGAATGATCAGGGTTCACCTCGCCAGGGATCAGAAAGAGGTTGTGGTGAAGGTTTCAGATAACGGCTGCGGAATATCACCCGAACGCACCGGACGGATTTTCCAGCCTGACTTTACGACAAAAACAAGCGGCATGGGTCTGGGGCTTGCAATTGTGAAGGGCATTGTGGAAGGCATGAACGGGAACATTACCTTTGTTACCGAAGAGAGGAAAGGCACAACATTTATCATAAAATTTCCATCAGATGAAGAACAATCCTGAACAGAGACGAATAGACATTCCGGTACTGGCAATCATGCTTTTGGCAATCGTGGCATTGATATTACCCGGTTGCAGAAAGGATGAGAGCAGGGAGTTATATCACCGGTTCCAGGATAAATCATGGGGCAGGTACAATTTGCTGAGTTTTGAGATCCCGTTTGAAAAAGCCAACACGTATAATATTTACCTGTTTGCAAGGTTTATGCCTGATTATCAGTATGAAACCCTCAATTTCAATATGGTTATGAATACGCCGTCGGGGGAGGAGCGGATCAACGAATACCAGATGGAGGTGAAATCGAAATCGGGCAATTTTTGCATCGAGTGCGGCAAAGACTCGTGCCAGGGAACAATCTTGCTGAAGAAGGGGCTTGTGCTTGCGAAACCGGGCATCCTGAAAATTGAGATAGAAAACCTTACACCCCGTTTATCTGCCGCAGGTGTTCTTGGCATCGGGATCCGGATGGTGCCTCTGGGAAAGTAACCTCAGGGCCTCTGTTTTATCAAGGTGAATTTGCTGAACCAGGTGGTCGAGCGACTCGAATTTTTTTTCTTCACGGATGCGGTCGTAAAAAGAGACAACGAGGGTTTTGCCGTACAGGTCGCCCGAAAAATCAAATAAATTGACCTCAATCGTAAGCGTTTTACCGGCAATGGTCGGACGAAACCCGGCATTGGCCATACCGTTGTAAACCAGGGAATTTACGATGGCTTTGACAGCATAAACGCCATTGGCCAGTAAAAAGGGGCTGCCATCGGGCAGTTCAAGATTTGCAGTAGGATATCCAAGGGTACGTCCAAGATGGTTTCCATGAACAACCAGTCCCCGGATGCACCAGGCTGAGCCCATCAATTCATTTGCTTTGCGGATATCCCCCCCTGACAGGGCTTCCAGAACCCCGGGGGTATCCAAACCCTGTTTCATCATGGGGCAAAGCTACCTATAAAACAATTCAAAATTAAAACAGCGGTTTATCTTTTTTGCTGAGCCGCCTGATCATGACCAGTTCATACACGGCATAGATGTAATGAGCCCATACGCCGGCGAGCATGACGATGAGGGTGATGATCATCCACAGGGGGGCGATCGGCGTCCACAGCTCACGGGAGGGGACTTCTGCCTTATAATATTGTTTGTGAACTCCCCAGTTTATGATATTTTGTCCCTGTACGAAGCCAAATTTGTCATTTTCTTCTATTTTAGCCACCACCATGAGGTTTCCAAGCGTATCCCCGACAATCTCTTTAGGAAACTCCATGGTACCCGTACCTTGTTCATCCAGGGCGATTTCACCGATTTTCAGGAGGCTGAAGAGCCGCGGGATATAAATGAGCACCTTTTCCTTGGGAATGGCAATCTCTTCGCCTTTTTCATTTTTCTCAGTTGCCGTGACCTTCAATATCCTCAGGGAATCCTCTATGCTGAAAAAGAGACGGATTTTGGCAGGCTTTGCCTTGAAGGAGGCTTCTGCGGCGGGATATTTGGCGTTGCCCGCGAATTTTGCAGAAAATGCAACCATCCCGTCTTTATCTGCGGGCAGTGCCGAAGATGCAGCTTTAATTACGGCATTACCCTCCTGGTCTGTTTTTGCCTTGCCCAGCAGTTTGCAGATCGTGCCGTTTGACGCTGTCAGTTCCACCCATGCATTTTTCAGGGCAAGCGTTGCATCTCCTTTTTTAATGCCTAGCGTTGCGGTGAGTGTCACCGTATCTGCGCCGCACAGGTAATTCAGCGCGAGTTTTGATTCAACAGCCGTGCTGGTCGAATCGGTATTTCCTTCGGCAAAGGATCTCTCCGGCTGAATGACCAGGGAACCCAGTGCGAGAAGAAAAAACATACATGCGAAAACTCTTTTCATATGCATTGGTTGAGTAGTTCCGGTGAATGACTAAATTAACACATCCTCTTTTTTGCCTTCTCCCTCTATTCCGGAGACCGGAACAATGGTGATGAACTTCGATGCCAGGGTAAAGAGGAGGCAAAAAACTGCGACTCCGGTGGCTGTGAGGCTCCATTCAACCCATGTTGCCGAATAATTCAGCCATTCGGGACGTGCATCCTGGATCGGAAGATAGGGGGATTCAAGTGTCGGGACGACGATGATATAGCGGTTGAGCCAGAGCGCGATCACGACCACGACGGCTGTAAGGGTAATATTCCTGATGGTCCTGAACCTTGCAATACCCACCACGATGAGCGGCAGCAGCACCCCCACGTAATTGGAGATGATGAACGGCCAGTAGAATTTTTTAAAGAGCAGCTGGATCAGCAATTCATCATTTTTTTCTGAGCCATACCACTTTGTGAGGTAATCGCTGAAGGTGAAGTAGCCGAAAAAGGCGGCGAGAACAAGCATGATCACGCCAACAGATACGAAATGTTTTTTAGTGATATACTCTTCAAGATGGTACACTTTCCGGAAGACCCACATGCTGATGATGAGGACGGCGCTCCCGGAGTAGACGGCTGCAATGACGAAATAAGGTCCGAAGATGGTGCTGTGCCAGCCGGGTTGCAGGGTGACGCTGAAAATCCAGGCCAGTACCGAGTAAACGATGATGGCGATGGCGATGACCATGGTGGCCATGATGTCGGTAGCCCTGTTTAACCGTTCCTGCTGCTCCGGGGTTCCGGTATAGCCAAGCGCCAGTGTCTTATAGATTTTTTTTCTCCATTTCGGGAGCTGGAGGAGTTCATAATCCCTTAATGTAGCCAGGTCGCGCAGTATGGCAAGATAGAGGAAGATAAAACAGCCGAAAATATCGGTTGAGATGGCGATAACGTCCCAGGTGATGGGCGATTGGATTCTCCCGAAAAGGATCAGGTATGGCAGGCGGTCGAGCCGGCCGATGCAAAGAAGAATGAAGCAGGGGCCGATGAGCAGTGAAATGACCGTGATAAATTCTGCCATGCGTATAACCGGCTTGCGCCAGGCTGTTTTAAAGAGGTGGAGGGTGCCGGAGATAAGCGCCCCAGCGTAACTCACTCCCATGAAGAAAATGAAATTCACAATGTATACGCCCCATACCACGTTGTCGCGCATGCCAGTAACGATATGGCCGTTAAGCACCTGGTCCATAAATGCATAGAAGCCAAGTCCGATCACACCAAGGAGGAAGGCGATCCAGGCATATCCCTGTATGGAAGTCCGCTCGAGCTGAGGGGCAAAATCTCTTAATGGATTTTTTTGTTGTGGGTCCATGGTTACTTTTTATTTTTTTTACTGTATGGCGTGTCCTTGTATCTTTCCTGAATAACCGGGTCAAGGTTGTTGAATCCGCGGTCAACTTCGAATTGCCGCTCTACGGGAGGGAGGTAATAGACACACGGGCGGGTTCCCAGGGTTTCAAGATAACGGTAACCGGCCCGGTCGCTGATGAGCTTGCTGAACTGGAAGGTTTCGGTGCCATTGGTGACGGTATCCTCGTCGACATCTCCAAAATATATTACTCCCATCGGGCAGGCAGCGGCGCAATAGGGAATTTTGCCAACCCGGATGAGGTCGGGGCAAAAGTCACACTTTGAAACGGTACCTTCCTTACCCGGGCTGCCTGCTTCGGGGGAATAGGGCTCTTTATCGTCCTCAAATTCCTTGTAATGCTTCCACGCAAAAACACGGGTTGAGTAGGGGCAGCCGGTCATACAGAATTTACAGCCGATGCACCGTTCATTGTCGATAAGCACAATGCCGTCGCTGCGCTTGTAGGTGGCCCCGACCGGGCATACGCTCACGCACAGCGGGTTGTCGCAATGGAAGCAGGGTTTTGGGAACCAGTAGGGCGATGTTTTTTCAGAATCCTGGAGCAGGTACACCTTCATAAATTCCTGGCTTTTGGGAAGGTGGTGCCCTTTCTGACAGGCTTCGACGCATTTCCGGGCGTTTTTGCACTTTCCAAGGTCGATGACCATCACAAATTTACGGCCGGGAATCCCGTGATGGGACTCTTCGCGTGAAACGCGGGGCAGTTTCAGCAACCCTTTGTCGACCTCCATGATTTCACCATCGGTGGTAAGAACTTTGACCTTTTCACCGGTTTCGGTGGCGGTTGCATCTACATATGCCGCGATCAGTCCGCTGCCAATGGCAACACCGGCTCCGGCAATAAGTCCTTTTTTGAGGAACTGACGACGGGAGTTTTTCTGGTTTTTATTCAATTCTTCTTCCATGTGCAGGAATGTTAGTGTGATTCATGGTAACCATTGATCATGCTTTTAAAGTTGCTTGTAGGATTTTTCCCGATGGTGCAAAAATAGACATGTACACACATGATAATGCTGACTGCAAAGCCTGCCGTGATATGAAAGAGGTCGGTCAGGTCAAGTCCGCTTAAGCCGACAAAGCTTTTGACGGTGATTTCAGGGTAGAGCAGCCCCCATCCCGAGAGGATCAGGAACGGGACAAATCCGTACATCAGCACTACGTAAGTAACCTGTTGCAGGGGATTGAATTTCTGCTCCTCCGTTACCGGGAAAGGTGCGTTTTCTTTTTTAAAAAGTCCGACGGTATAGTAAATGAACTGCTTTTGAAGACGAATCAGGAATCCTTTCACGGGAATAACATAATAGGCGCCATTGGGGGTGAAGAGGTTGCCGAGAAAAAACAACCCGTAGCTGACGGAGAGGATGATTCCGGCGATGTTGTGCACGGAAACGGCGGCATTGAATTTCACCACGGTTTCCGGATTTGAAAACTGGATGCTTAACCCTGTGATGATCAATATCAGGCAGAGAATCGCATTTGTCATGTGCCAGATCCTGATCCAGACAGGATAGAGGTAGAGTCGTTCGTTTTGATGGTTCATAGGTTCGTTTTATTTTTTAATGCGCAGCGCCGCATGGATCATGATAACCAAAATGGTAAGTGCGAAAATTGCAAGGCTGATGTAGTTCAGGGTGTTGCTTTTATCGGGGCCGATGGTTGTGGCATCGCCCATCAGCAGTCCCTTGATGATCCCTTCTTTCTGGATATTTTCACTGACCTTATGCTTGTAAAGTGATGCATAAAGGATTGAATTTTTTGAGTGGCACGATTCGCACTTTCTCACGGCCATTTTTTTGGGCATGATATGATGTGCCACAACCAGGGTGTCGTCATTTTTAGCATGACATTCGATGCAGCGCACATTGGTGAAGTGCGATGCCTGGTTTGGCAGCCATTCATGTTTGCTTAAAATATTCGGTTTTGCCTTGTCGGTGAGGAGCTGGTAGTTTTTCAAATCCCCGTGACAGTTAAGACAAATCATATTATCGTAGGTAATGGTCTCTTTAAGGTTCTCATTGGTACGGGCATTGATCTTATAGGTATGTGCGTTGTGACACATCCAGCAGGTAAAATCAGCGCTGTGTTTTTCGGAATGGACGCTTGCCTGGAATTCCGTTTCAATCTGTTCAAATTTAAATTTCGCATATTTCTCATCGCCGCCATGGCAGTCGATGCAATTGGCCTTGGCTTCCATACGCAGGTTTCCGGCGTGGGGGAAGGTGCCATAATCTTCGGAATGGCAATCGGTGCATTTGAACCCGCGGTGGTTTGATACATAAAAAACATCGCGGCTCAGCACCAGCTCTCCGTACATCCGTTTTGTGACTGTTTTTTTCGACTCCGGATTTTCGTAAGTATATTTTGACTGACCATGACATTTGAGGCAGTTTTCATTCTCCGTGGCATTTTTAAACCCCGAGAGGTCGACCCTGGAAGGTTTTTCCTCTTCTGACTGAGAGGGTTTTCCCGGGGCTGTATCCGATGTTTTTACCAGGGTGAATGCGAGGGTAAACAGCATCAGGAGTACCAGGACGACCCACGCTGGCCGGATGTTGGTTTTATAGATCATAGTTGTTGGTGTGGTGAGTTATTCGGGGTGGTTTGCAAAAAGAAATGGGTGTTAACGGGAAAGCCCGGTTAACACCCATTTTGTGAATCATTGTTGAATCATCATGCACTTACTTCTTCAATGTACGCATGAAGGCAACCAATGCCCAGCGATCGTTGGCTTCTGGAATTTTCTTTTCATAGGCAGGCATTTCATCACGGCCTACATTGGTACGAAAGAAAAGTTCGCCATCGGTGGAAGCCTGGAAGGCGGCGGATGAGAAGTCGCCCGGATTGGTCTTTAATGAAGCGGCTTTTGGTCCGTCACCCAAACCTTTGCTTCCGTGGCATGATTTGCAATGTTTTGCCCAAAGTTCCTTACCGGCAGCGGCGTCGGCTTTTGCAGGAGCTTTCACGGATTTGTCTTTATCAGGAACCGGCCATGGTTTTGCTTTTGCCTGTGCCTGAACGGCGTTTCCAAAGAGGAAAACTACAGCAATGACTGCAGTTACCATAATTGTTGCGATTTTTGTTGTTGTTTTCATAGTTTTGATTTTTGTTAGTAAACAATTTGAAGAATGGGTGAATTAAAAGGTCCACAACCGGGTAATATTGAATCCAAGAAGGATATATCCGTTATAGGGGTTGTTGTAATTATACATGGCGGTTTCCTGCGGCACCAGACCGTTAGCTGCCGTCATGAAGATCTGGAAAGTATGGGTGCTGGTTGAAATTTCGACTCCTACGCCCATGTTGGGCCATGGAGCCGTGTTGAGATAGGTGAAAAGAGGTTGGGAATAGCTGAGCATCACCGATGTTTGCGGGCTGACTTTGAGCCTGCCGATCCCGGAGAGGCTGATGTTGTCGTTTTTCATGCCATTTGCATGGTTGTTTGCCATTTCGGCCATGTCGACCAGGTTGTAATGCACCCATGAAATTCCCAGCTGTGCAGAAAATTCTTTGCAGAACCGGCGGGCGAACATGAATTCGGCATAGTATGAAAACCTGTAAGAGGCCTTGAAGGTTTTATCAAAAAGGGAGCTCAGGTCGGTAGCGTTTGCACCCTTGAGCCCTGTTGCCTGGTTGTAAGTGATATAGTTCAGCCCGTACATGGTATCGTTTTGTACGGCCTGGTTCTTGATACTAGATCTGAAAGCGGTATCTTTAACAAGAGAATTGTAATCGAGATCCGATGACAATTTATTGTTTCCAAGGAAGGCTTTATCCCTGCAATCGATGGCAACATCGCCGAAAAAGGTGATGGTGAGCGGGAATCCTCCTTTACGCTGACGGACGATGTTGTACTTCAGGCTGAAATCCTGCAGTCTTTTCACTTTAGTGGTTCCAAAACCGACCTCAAGGTTTTTGGTAATGGTATAATTCATGCCGAGCCGGATGTTGGAGGAGCCCCAGATTCCCCAGAGATCGGACCATTTTTGCTGGATCGTTCCAAAATCGTGCTGGATGACAAATTCGAGTGTTTTTGCCGGGGGCAGGGAAACGGTTTGGTCAGCGATGAAATACCCGCTCTCAAATGGCGCTTTTACCAATGGTTTTTGTGCCGGCTGTTCAGGAACCGAATCCTGGGCAATCACCATTCCAACACCACTCATCATGAAGATGGCGCCGAGCAATAATCGTTTCATGTAACCCATCATATATGTATGCATTTCGATTAAATATTTGTGTGAATAATTCAATTAGTTATTTTTCGCGCCCTGCCTGATCCATTTATAGGTTGAATCGGCATTTGCCTTGTTGCAATATTGTGACATCCCGCCACCGGTTGCCATCTGCTTATAGAGGATGCTGTTTCCCGGAGTTACGGTGTCGATCATGCCTTGCATGCTCATCAATGACTGGTAAGACTTCCCGGCGACCAGTGTCGGTGAATTCTGACCCGTTCCGTGGCACATGGTGCATTTTGCCGAGAAGATGGGTTGTATTTCCCCGGAAAAACTGATTTTATTCTCATTGGGAGAGGGCGGGGCGATGACGACAGGAGGATCCGTTACAATTAGATCCTTCGTACAGGATGAAAAGATAAAAAGCACGAAAAAGATCGTAATCAGATTTTTCAACTTTTTGCTTTGCATAATGAATTTTTTTGGGTTGAATGATTCGTTGATGGTTTTTATGAAGCAATGATAATGAAAATTATTTTCTTGTTTGAAAAAAAGGCTTCAGGAGGTCCTGAAGCCTTTTTTATGATCATAGAACTTTTTTAAAGGTTCGCAGCAGTCATGGCTGCAATTGTGTTGGTCAGAAGAGCTGTCACATACTGGGTATTGTGAATACCAAGGCTGTATTCCCTTAAGCAGAACTGGAAGTTGATGAGGGCACCCGTTTGTACATTCAACAGTTTGGGGAATTTGGGTTTGGTCATATTTACAGCATTTGTGCTGTAAGGATCTCTCCAGTAACCGGCATCGTTTGTTCCCGGGGTGTAGATGTCAAGATAACCATCCTGGTTGCCTGTGGCAACACCTGCCCACAAATTCGATGAAGTGGCGTCTTTGTGAAGAATATCATGTCCGCCGCCGGCGGCATTGATTTTCGTTGCGAGTTGGTCAAGCAGGGATTTTACATTGCTCCTGGTCGTTGCCCATTTCGAAGAGGATGCACTCAGGGGGCTGTCAGCATGACATCCGGTTACATTGCAGCCATTGAAGTTCCAGGTTGTACCTGATCCCAGCGGGGTTTCAATTGCGTTCCTTACGTTGAAGGAGTGTCCGCCGGCAACACCGGTCATTGGGGTTGCCATATGGCAATCCTGGCAGGAAGCTACCGTTGTATGTTTTGAATTGGTGTAAGAAAGCGTACCGGGGAATTCAATGGCACCTTTACCTGCATATACGCCGCCAACGGCACCGTAATGGATGTGCATCCTGTAAGAAGGTCTCAGGTACTTATTTTTTGCACCTGCAGCACTGTCGTACATAACGATCAGCGGGAAATTCTTCACAGAGTCATAGTTGAGCAAACGGCCTGAAGGATCGTTGCCGCAGGTGAGCGGACGGGGCTGGTGGCATTTTACGCATAAATTGCTCCTGCTGCTGTCCTGGGTCAGATCGATCGTCTTGGCACCACCCCACATGGTCATTGGAACCGGGGCTGTGGATGTCAGGGCAATATCTGCAGTGGTATAAGTAGTATGCAGACTGGTGTGGCAGGTAAAGCAACTGATCGAACCGATTGCATCGGAAGCAGTTGTGCTGTAAGGATTGGTCCATTTCTGTGTGCCTGCATCAAATGTAAACACCGTTGAAACGTTGTTCTGACACATGTAAATAAAGGCCTTTTGAGCATGGCACGGTGTGCAACCGGTATTTCCTGCTTCTGAGAAGGCCGTGGTTCCGAAATTATGTTTCGACATTTCAAATTCGGTGGCGATTTCATCCACAACGGCTTTTGCATGGCAGGCTTTACATTGTTCGGTTGCGTCTTTACCGTCTTTACCGTTAGCGCCGGTCGGGCCGGTAGCACCTGTGGCGCCCTGGGGGCCTTCCTTGGTGCAGGAAGCTAAAATCAAACACGCCGCCGCGATCATCAATCCGGCGGAAAAAAAGAATTTTTGTAAATTTTTCATACTCTTACAGTTTTTGTTAATAATACGTTTATGCAGCGGACAACTTGTGCAAATTGTTTCGGGAACAAAAATATTGAAGTTTATGAAGGGGAGTGTTAATAAGTCGGTGAGATTTGTTAATATAATAACTGACATATCTCAATTCTTCATTGATATATGTCAATATGTTAATGATATAATAATGTTTGACGTGTGCAGGTTTCCTGAAATTGCCAAATAAAAGCGGTTAAGAGAGGATTGGCTGTGAATCCTGTATCAACCGGTTTCACTGATCTGGCGGAGTTGCTTTGCATTAAGCACCTCCATGGTATTGGTACTGAGGGTGAGGATTCCCTCTTCCTTGAATTCTTTCAGAATCCTGATCGCACTCTCTTTTGACATGCCCGACAGGTCGGCCAGGTCCTGCCGGGAGATTGTCATATCAAAAGGATTCTGACAATATATTTTATCGAGCAGGTAAAATATCACATCGGCGATGCGCCCGTGCATCTGTTTTTGGGTGAGGCTGATCACCTGTTCAAAATTGAAAATGGACTGGAGTGAAACCCGTTTGATAAATTCTTCGGCAAAATCGGGGTTTTCGCGGATCAGTTTTTTAAAAACGGTGACATCAACCAGGCATGCGGTGCAATCTTCAACGGCAGCGGCAGAGTAGTAGTGACGGTTGTCGACATAGATTCCGGGACCGAAGATGTAATCGACCGGTTTGATCAGGGCCAGGATTAAATTTTTGCCGTAACCTTCAATATAGATCTTGGCAAGTCCGGAGGTAACGCAAACAAAATAGGGAGAGGGGGTTCCCTGTTTAAAGATGATTTCACCGGCCTTGTAGCTTACCTGGAAACGACTGCCGTTGATGAGTTCAACTTCAAGCGGACTTAAATTTTTAAAAATGGAGGATTTGCAGTTGCAGTCGGCGCAATTGGATGAATGATGTATTTTGTTTACCATCTTATACGGCTCCCAGGGCCTGATTTTTTATTAAGCAGACAAAGTTAGTGCTAAATTGATATAAAACAAATTTAGCGGCCCTTTTTATCAATGGGAGAATTGAGATATGTCAACTTAGGCAAGACCGTTTGCGGAAAGGTATTCTGCAATCTGCACCGCATTGGTGGCTGCCCCTTTGCGAAGATTATCCGCGACAATAAAGAGGTTCAGTGAATTGGGCTGGGATTCGTCGCGACGGATCCTTCCAACGAATACGTCGTCTTTGCCCGCAGCGTCAAGGGGCATCGGGTAAATGTTGTTTTTAATATCGTCGCGGATGATGATGCCCGGGGTATTGCGAAGAAGATCAACGAGCCCGTTTATGTCAAAATCATGCAGGAACTCCAGGTTTATCGCTTCGGAATGGCCTCCCAGCACCGGAACCCTCACAATGGTGGCGGTAATGCGGATGGTGCCGTCGGCAAGAATTTTATGGGTTTCATTCACCAGCTTCATCTCCTCGGAGGTGTACCCGTTTTCAAGAAAATCGCCTCCATGCGGGAAAAGATTCATGTCGATCGGGTATGGATAGGCCATTTCCCCGACAATGCCTTTGCGTTCATTTTCAAGTTGCCTGACGGCCTTTGCGCCGGTTCCGGTAACAGACTGGTAAGTGGAAGCGACAATTCTTTTGATGTGGTATTTTGCATGAAGCGGGGCCAGGACCAAAACCAGCTGAATCGTGGAACAATTGGGGTTGGCAATGATTTTGTGATTCCTCGTCAGGATGGAGGCGTTTATTTCGGGAACGATCAGCGGAATTGCCGGATCCATGCGCCATGCAGAGGAGTTGTCGATCACTGTGACACCTGCTGAGGCATAACGGGGAGCCCATTCCCTGGAGGCGGCGGCGCCGGCAGAAAATATGGCAATGTCGGGTTGCGCTGCAATTGCCTGTTCATGTGTGTGAATAAAATAACGATGGCCGTTGAAGACCAGCGGGAGACCTGCCGATTTTTGGGAGGCAACGGGAATAAAGGTTTCGGGATAAATTTTATGCTCGTCAAGAACTTTGAGGATCTCTCTGCCAACAAGCCCTGTGGCGCCTACTACTGCCAGTTTCATGGTGTTTTTTTGGCAAAGATATGGAAAAACGGATAAACAGTTAAATGCATAAACCAGTGTCCACCGCAGAGAAATTTGTTATCAACACTCCCGCCACTTTATTTAAAAAAACCGATTAATCCGAAAAATCAGCCATGAAAACGCAAAATCTCTTCAATTCCCTCATTTCCCGCATTGCTTGCATTGTTTCCATTGCTTGCATTGTTTCCAATGCCCATTCCCAGGTCAAGGACGATTTTTCAGACGGAAATTTTACCGTAAACCCACCATGGACCGGCGATGTGACGCAGTTTGAGGTCAACTCCGCGGGGCAGCTCCATTTGAATTCGGCGGGCAGTGATACCTCTGTTTTGTTTACCCGAAGTTCACGTGTGAAAAATACGGAATGGAGTTTCTGGATGAAGCTTTCATTCAACACCTCCTCAAACAACCATGCAAGGGTTTACCTGGCTGCCGATACCTCCGTGCTTCTTTCCATTGCCAGCGCCTGCTACCTGCAGGCCGGGGGCGGGGATGACTCACTTTTTATCATGAAACTCGCTGGCGGAACTGCAAAAACAATGTTCAGGTTTAAATCATATAAAACACTCCATTCAACAAACATGCTCAGGTTTAAGATCCTCTGCGACGATTCCGGTCGCTGGGAGGCGCTGATCGACACGACCGGGGGGGGTAACTTTATTTCAGATGGAACATTTTCCGACAATTCTTTTCCAGATGCACGGTGGTTCGGGGTCATGTGCCGGTACACTTCGAGCAATGCAACGAAATTTTATTTCGATGATTTTTATGCCGGGCCGATCCGGCATGATACGGCAGCCCCCCGCATTATTTCGCTGGAGACATTGAGCGCAAAGGAGGTGCAGGTTGCTTTCTCAGAAACCGTTCAGCGCCAGGAGGCGGAAAACCCGGAAAATTACAGGGTTTTGCCCCAAGGTACCCTGCCCGATTCGGTCGTACCGGATGTTCATACCCCGGATCATGTTTCCATATTTCTTCATGATTCCATGGCACAGGGCAGTTTTGGTTCAATGCGTATCGGGAACATCCCCGACTTATCAGGGAATCTCTTGGCGGATACGACTATCCGATTTTGCTTTTATGAAGCAAAACCGTATGATATCCTTATTCATGAAATCATGGCCGATCCTGATCCCCCGGTTGAACTGCCCAATGGAGAATTCGTGGAATTATTCAACCGTTCGGCATTTCCTGTAAACCTGCGCGATTGGACAATTACCTATGGGAGCTATTCAAAAGGTTTCCCTTTCATAACCCTGCCTTCACAGGGATTTTTACTGGTAGCGAGGGATTCGGCCTATCTGCATTTTGGAAGATGTGCGGTCCTGTTCACCTCGTCGACCTCCTTGTCCAATGAAGGAACAACCCTTGTCCTGAAAGACTCGCGGCATCACGAGATCCATGCGGTTTCCTACAGTCCCGACTGGTACCGGGGCTCTTTTAAAGGAGATGGCGGATGGTCGCTGGAGATGATAGATCCGTCGAACCCATGCGGTTGCGGGGAGAACTGGGCTCCCTCGAAGGATGCCTCCGGCGGCACGCCCGGAAGGGCAAATTCCGTTTCCGGGGCAAACCCCGATCTGAATGCACCGGTTGCCCTGAGAGCCGTTATCACCGGTTCGGCATTGCTTAAAGTGACCTTTTCGGAAGCGATGGACAGTGCATCAATGCTGACCGCAGCAAACTGGGCGATCACCCCTTTCGACACCCAGCCCGGCGGGGTTTTGCATCCGGAAGAAGTGATGCCGGTTTCACCGGGTTTCACCTCAGCGGATTTGTTGTTCTCCGAGAATTTTAAGAGAGGGGTAACCTATTCGCTGCGGATTCATGGCAACCCGGAAGATTGTGCAGGCAACCGTTGTGACACCTCCCGGCCGGTGAGGGTGGCCATTCCTGATTCAGTAACCCCCGGGGATGTGGTCATCAACGAAATTTTATCCAACCCTGCCTCAGGAGGATCGAGGTTTGTGGAATTGTTCAACCGTTCGGAAAAGACCATTGACCTTCAGACACTGCTACTTGCCAGCCGCGACACGGCGGCAGGAGTCCTTACCAATGCGGTACCGCTGGCTGCAGGCGGATACCTTTTGTTCCCGGGGGATTATATCGCCCTGACCCCTCATCCTGAAGATATCCGCGACCGTTACCACCCGGCCTTTCCGGAAGCCATTGCCGCGATGAGCGGATTCCCGGTATTCGGAGACGATACGGGTACGGTTGTGATTGCCAGGAAAGACAACATGGTGATCATCGACAGGATGAAATACAACCCGGCCATGCATTATCCATTGCTGGTGTCCACCGAAGGGGTTTCGCTCGAACGTACCAATCCTGATCTGCCTGCGGATGATCCCGAAAACTGGCATTCGGCGGCTGAAACAGCCGGTTTTGCAACGCCCGGTTACCGGAATTCCCACTGGTATTTGCCCGGCGAGGCCAACGGAGAGGTGATGATCAGCCCGGAGATATTTTCTCCGGATAATGACGGGCGTGATGATTTACTGATGGTGACCATCAGGGAGAAAGATTCCGATTATGCCGTGAACATCGTGGTTTATGATGCCAGAGGCCGGGTGGTCAGGCAGATAGCCAACAACGTTTTGGTTGGCAGCGAAGCTGTTTTCACCTGGGACGGGACGACCGCAACGCGAACCAAAGCCCCCCTGGGTATTTATGTTTTGCTCATTGAACTGGTACGGCCGGATGGAACCGTGAGGAAAATTAAAAAAACAGTGGTCCTTGGGGGGAAATTGTAGCTTCAAATAAATGCAAAATGCAGATTGCAAAGTTAAAATGCAAAGTAATAATTCAAAAGAGAAAGTGCAAAGTTAAAATGCAAAGTAAAATTTAAAAGAGAAATTGAAAAGGATAAAATTATAATTGGAATTGCGATGGGAAGCTTTTCGGATGAATTGTCAAAACGGTTTCTTTTTTTTGCGGTCAATATTATAAAAATTGAAAAACAGCTTTGTATAAGTTATTCAGGAAGGCATCTTTATGGCCAGCTTTTTCGTGCAGGAACATCTGCAGGTGCAAATCATGAAGAAGCAAGGGCCGGAGAAAGCATGGCGGATTTTATTCATAAAATGCAGATAGTTCTAAAGGAACTTCGGGAATCAGGTTTTTGGATAAAAGTTATTCTTGCCTCCAAATTGATTCCAGCCGAAAATGAAGTTTTATACCAAATTTTAAATGAGGCAACAGGATTATCAAACATCACCGCCAAATCAGTCCTTACCGCCAAATCAAAATCCGGCAAATAATCACCTTTACCTGAGCAAAGTGTTATTTTAGATTTCCACACCCTTACCTGAGCAAAGGATTATTACTTTGCATTTTAACTTTGCAATCTGCATTTTGCATTTTTTTACATCACGGCCGTTGCAATGCAGGCAACGCTGATCCTTACCCCGGGAATTATACCCAGCGCCAGGATCGACGACTCCAGCGTCGCCCCGGTGGTGATCACATCGTCGACGAGCAAAAGGTGTTTGCCCTTCCAGTCCTGAGGGGAATTGACCGTAAAGATCTCTTTCACATTCTCATACCGGCTGAACCTGGATTTCCTGGTTTGTGTTTCGGTGGCTTTTATACGTGACAGGAGGAGGGTATTCACCGGGATGTTCATCGAACCGCTCAGCCCGATGGCAAATTGTTCACTTTGGTTATATCCCCGCTGCATCTGTTTTTTCCTGTGCAGCGGAACCGGGATGATCGCGTCGGCCGAATTGAAATGGGGTGAATATTTCAACAAATGACCATACCTCTTGCCCAGGTATATTCCGACATCTTTCCTTCCTTTGTATTTCAGCTGGTGGACAAGTCGCTGCACGTTGCTTCCCTTGTGGAAATAGAGGAAGGCTGCCCCGGTTTCAATCTCCACCCTTCCGCGGAAGAGGCATGAGACCGGATTTTCAGGATCCTGGTGAAAATTTGTTTTCGGGAGGTGATATTCGCAGAAGTGGCAGATGGTCTCTTCCTTATTCCAAAGGTTGTTGCCGCAACCTGCGCAGATCCGGGGAAAAATGAGAGATATGAAGTCGCCGAGGTATTTCATGGCAGTTGTTTCCGCTTAATCGGGAAAGAAGGGGAAAGGTGAACCATTATTGAAAAAAAACTTGTAGGTTTGATTAAAATTTACCCGGGAATGAATACACCTCCGTTACTTGATATCCAGGACCTGGCAATTGGTTTTGCCTCCGGTGCGGGGGAACTGACCGTGGTGGATCATGTTTCGTTCAGCCTGTATGAGTCGGAAACCCTTGCCGTGGTGGGAGAATCCGGTTCAGGCAAGACCGTTTCGGCTTTGGCTGTGTTAAAGTTGATTCCCTCGCCTCCGGGAAGAATTTCAAGCGGGAGAATATACTTCAGGAATGGTGAAGCACCTGCGAAGGATCTTTTGCAGATGGACGAGCCGGAGATGCAGAAGATCCGGGGACGGTCAATTTCCATGATCTTCCAGGAGCCCATGACTTCGTTGAACCCGGTTTTTACCTGTGGCGACCAGGTGACGGAGAGCCTGAGGGTTCACCTGGCATATACCAGGAAACAGGCACATGAAAAAGTGCTCGACCTCTTCAACGAAGTGATGCTGCCTCGACCGGCAGAGGTTTTCAGGGCCTACCCGCACCAGCTTTCGGGGGGTCAGAAGCAGCGGGTGATGATCGCCATGGCGATTTCGTGCAACCCGGCACTCCTGATTGCCGATGAACCGACCACAGCACTGGATGTGACCGTTCAAAAAACCATTCTCGAACTGATGAAAAACCTCCAGGTATCCCGGAAAATGAGCATTCTGTTCATCACCCACGACCTTGGAGTTGTGGCAGGTTTTGCCGACCGTGTTCTGGTGATGAACAAGGGGAAAATAGTGGAGGAGGGTCCTGTTGAAGATATTTTCCACAAACCCGTGCAACCCTATACGCGCGGGTTGCTGGCGTGCCGTCCCCCGCTCGGTGTAAGGCTCAACCGGCTTCCTACGATTGAAAAATATATGACGGGCGAAGGGGTTGAATCAGAAGGCATCATCACCCCGTTGCAACGAAAAACAGCCCACGAAAGGATATATGCTGGCGAGCCGATCCTGAAAGTAGAAAAACTTGGCAAGCGGTTCGGATCGTTTACAGCCCTTGAACAGGCAAGTTTCCTGGTTTATCCAGGTGAAACCCTTGGCATTGTGGGGGAGTCGGGAAGTGGAAAAACAACCCTCGCAAGGGTTGTGCTTGAACTCATTCCCGCCACGGAGGGAAGAATTATTTACCGGGAGCAGGATATCACGAAGCTGACACACGGAGACCTGAAAAAATTACGCAAGGATCTTCAGATCATATTCCAGGACCCATATTCTTCCCTGAATCCAAGGCTTGCCATTGGCCCTGCCATTCTTGAACCGATGAAGGTTCACGGGTTGCACGGCAACGACCCGGCACGGAAAGCAAGGGTGATGGAGCTGCTCCGGAAAGTCGGTTTGAATCCCGACCATTTTTACCGTTACCCCCACGAGTTTTCGGGCGGCCAGCGGCAACGGATCTGCATTGCCCGGGCATTGGCCGTTGAGCCCCGGCTGGTCATCTGCGACGAGTCGGTTTCGGCGCTCGATGTTTCCATCCAGGCGCAGGTATTGAACCTGCTGAATGATCTGAAAAAAGATTTCGGGCTCACCTACATTTTTATTTCACACGACCTGTCGGTGGTTAAATTCATGTCGGACCGGCTGATCGTGATGAAAAACGGCAAAATCGAGGAGATGGGCGAAGCGGACGAGGTGTATGCAAATCCGCAGTCGGCGTATACCAGGATGTTGTTGGCGGCGATACCGCGTGAACGCGTATCGTAGGGGCACGGCTTGTCCGTGCCCCGCCGTATGGGCACGGGCAAGCCGTGCCCCAACCGGCGCGCATCCCGGGTTTGTACAATAAAACAGGGCGAAAAATATTTTTATTAAATTATACCATTATGGCAAAGAAAAAGAGTTTAAGCGGAAGCGAGAAGAACACATTTGTAAAATCGGTACTGGATGTTTTCCAGAACAATCCATACAGCAGTTTCAATTACAAGCAGGTTGCAGCGAGGCTTGGCATCCGGGACCGCGCAAGCAAGGATCTGATCAGTGTGATCATCGGGCAGTTGTTCAAAAACCAGGAACTTGCCATGAGCAAGCGCGGGAAATACCAGATCAACCAGGAGAGCCCGAGATATGCAAAGGAAGTTAAAACCACCCTCACCGGTACTGTTGACATGAAACAGACGGGAAAGGCCTATGTGATCCCGGATGATAAAACGGAAGATGTTTTTATTGCTGCCACAAACACGAACCACGCCTTGCACGGGGACAAGGTGAAGGTCTTTATTTTTCCAAGGCGGAAAGGGCACAAGCTGGAGGGAGAAATCGGGGAGATTATCCGGCGGAATAAAAAGCAGTTTGTCGGTACGATCGAGGCTTCTAAAAACTTTGCCTTTCTACGGCCGGATAACGCCACCATGCCGGTCGATATTTTCATTCCCAACACGAGCCTGAATGGTGCAAAAAACGGGCAGAAGGTGGTGGTTGTCATCACCGAATGGCCGGCGCAGTCGGCCAACCCTTTCGGGGAGGTGAAGGAGGTGCTTGGAAAACCGGGCGACAACCGCGTAGAGATGCAGTCGATCCTGGCCGAAATAGATTTTCCATTGTCTTTTTCACCTAAAGCGGAGAAGGAGGCCAGTTCGTTTCCGGATGAGATCCCTGGGGCTGAAGTCAGCACACGCAGGGATTTCCGGCAGGTTCTGACCATCACCATCGACCCCGAGGATGCCAAGGATTTTGATGATGCAATTTCGCTGAGGACCCTGGAAAACGGCCATTGGGAGATCGGGGTTCACATTGCCGATGTATCCTATTATGTTAAACCGGGATCGGCCATCGATGAAGAGGCCATCGAACGCGGAACGTCGGTCTACATGGTCGGCCGCACCATCCCGATGCTTCCCGAACATTTATCGAACGGGTTGTGTTCGCTGAAGCAGGGTGTTGACCGGCTCTGTTTTTCGGCGGTATTTGAGATGGATGAAAAGGCTAAAATTTATTCTGAGTGGTTCGGCAAGACCGTGATCAATTCCAACCGGCGGTTTTCGTACGAAGAGGTTCAGGCGATCATTGAATCGGGAACTGGAGAGTATGCCCCGGAGATTGCCATTTTCAACAAGGTTGCTTTAAAACTCAGGGAGGAACGGTTCCAGAAAGGTTCATTTAATTTTGAAACCCAGGAGGTGAGGTTCAGGCTGGACGACCTCGGAAGGCCGCTTGACATTTATATCCGGGAGATGAAGGATGCCAACAAGCTGATCGAGGATTTCATGTTGCTGGCCAACCGCAAGGTTGCGGAATCTGTCGGGAAGAAAAAGGAAAACCAGACCGTCAAGACCTTTGTATACCGGGTTCACGATACGCCAAATCCTGAAAAGCTGGAGAATTTCACCCTGTTTGTGGAACGGCTTGGCTACAAGCTCAAAATAAGTTCCAAAAAATCACTGGCCGACTCCTTCAACAAGTTGTTCAAAGACATCAAAGGCACCGGAACGGAGACGATGATTGAGACCATCGCCATCCGCACCATGTCAAAAGCCTATTATTCAACCAACAACATTGGCCATTACGGGCTGGCATTTCCGTTCTATTCCCATTTCACCTCGCCCATCCGCAGGTATCCCGACCTGATGGTACACCGGCTGCTGTTCGATTACATGAATGGCGCCTCTTCTGTTTCAAAAGAGGTGTACGAACCGATGTGCGAACATGCGTCGGAGATGGAGCGCAGGGCGGTGGATGCCGAGCGGATGTCGGTAAAGTACAAGCAGGCCGAATACATGCTCGACAAGGTAGGGCAGCAGTTTGATGCCATGATATCCGGGGTGAGTAAGTGGGGCATCTTTGCCGAGATCATCGGGACCAAATGCGAAGGGATGATCCGCCTGCGCGACATGGAAGATGATTATTATTATCTCGACGAGGAGAACTACCAGATCATCGGGCAGCGCCACGGGAACATATACAAACTAGGGACGAAGCTGAGGATCAGGGTAAAACGGATCGACCTGGCCAGGAAGCAGATGGATTACGAGATCGTATAGAGGATTGCATCTTGAAAAATGTAATTTCATCCATTACTTTTTTATTCCTGCTGTTGGCAAACGGGTGGTACTCCAATGCCCAACACGCGAATTACTCCTTTACAAATTATACGACTGTACAGGGCTTGCCCAATAATAATATTGCTTCAATATGCCAGGACAGCCGCGGTTTTTTATGGATCGCAACGCTTGAAGGATTAAGCCGGTTTGACGGGAAAAATTTCAGGAATTTCTATGCCGGCAAAAATGACAGTGTTGTCAGAAGCAACACGTTCGGAATAGTGTATGAATACAGGAAAGGTCACCTGGTGTTAAGCACTGTGCCGGTGGGGGTTATTTGTTTTAATACCTTTACGGAAACCTTTTACAAAACAGCAATATCGAACATAAAGGATATTTCGATTATCAAATCGTCGCACGGAGATATCTATTTCCTGCCTGCCTTCAACAGAGCCTACATTATCAACAATAAACTGGAAATTACTGATAGCATTTGCAAGCCTCCGGATGGGCCAATGGGTCACGTCCTGTTTGTAAATTATTTCCGTAACGACACTATGTTAATAAAATACGGGGATACTTTTTATTTTTACAACACCACGACAAAAAAACACGAAGTAATACCCGTTGATTTTGATTACCCGGGGCAAGGGAATAATTGGGCCTTCCACTATTTTGACCCGGTTGGAGAGCAATTATACTTTGGAGATTTTTTCAATGGACTTTACCGGTATTCCCTCAAAACGCATAATACCGAGCACATGAACAGAGGTGACGGTAACGGGCTTTGTGTAAAAAGCAACATACTGAAGATCGTGCCCAGGGAAAACAATGAGCTCTGGTTTTTAACATCCCACGGCATTGATGTCTGGAATGCCCGGACAAACAGGATGTCGGTGATTCAGTCAAACAGTAATAAGAACAACTCCCTGGTTTATAATATCACGACCTGTGCTTTTACGGATAAGGGCAATGATCTTTGGATAGGGACATACAATGGCCTGAGCAGACTAAATGCCAATACATTAAACATAAAAAGCTGGTCTGACGGTTTTAATACAAACCAGGATAACAGTTTAATGAGTGTGGTAAAGGGGAGCGATGAAAACATGTATGCTTCTGTGTATTTCTCAAAGGTTTATCAGTTAAACAATGCGACGAATAAAATAAGAGCATGGCAACATCCGCTTAATACTAATGCCTGGAGCCTGATTGCAAGAGGCGATGAAATAGTCAGGTTAGGAGCCGGAAACCGCCTGTTAAGTTATAATACAAAAACAAAAAAATTTACGGTACTGGATTATCTGAAGCCCTATTATCCCGATATTGACATCATAACCTTAGGTTTTATGGACCGTAATGGTGATGAATGGTATTGTGCCAACAAGGGAGGCGGTTTTTTACGCAAACCGGCAAACAGCGATCATTTTATTGCCTATAAGAAAGATGATGGCATTAACCATTTCCACTGCAGCTATTACAGTTGCTACACCGAAGATGATAAAGGAGATTTGTGGTTCGGAGTCAACAAAAGCAGTTTCCTGCTTCACTGGAACAGTAAAACAGAGAGGTTTAACGAAATCAATTTTTCGAGAACAAAAGGCACTGAAAATATTGTCCTTCCGGGCATCAATGACATCACGCATGATACTGCCGGTAATATTTGGGTGGCTTTTGACGGTGGCGGACTGTTTAAATATAATCCAGGGAAAAAATCATCTGTTCTTTATTCTGTAACTGACGGGCTGCCGGCCACCCATATCTCAGCCCTGCAATTTGATAATAAAAACCGGTTATGGCTGGGTACGATAAATGGCCTGTCGTGTTTTATCATAAATGAAAACCGGTTTGAAAATTTTAAAAAGGAAAATGGCCTGCCAGACGATTTTTTCGACAACTCCTGCCGCTATTTTGATGCGAAAAAGAACCTGCTATGGTTCGGAACCAACACCACCCTGATGTCTTTTAACCCGGAAGATTTGCTGAACAGCAATGTGCAAAAATTTCCAGTCTATATAGATGAAATTGTGTTAAACGGGAAGCGGTTATCCGATACCCTGCAAAACCATTTATCGCTGAAGCCGGAAGAAAACAACCTGCTTTTTCATTTTACTGCGATAGATTTTAACAATGGAAAGGAGATCGAATACAGTTACAAGTTAGAGGGCGCCGACAAAGAGTGGAACCCGAATGGTACAAACCAGTCGGCAGCGTATGCCCATATCAAGCCGGGAAGCTATATTTTTAAAGTGCGGGCGAAATATAAAGGAGAAACCCATTGGATCGAAATCAAAGAACCCCTCGAATTCAAAGTAGCTGCTCCATGGAATCAAAGCTGGTGGTTCATCCTGCTGATGATTGGTTTGTCGGGATTTCTGGGTTGGTTCATTATCAGGACCTATTATTTGCGAAGACTGGAAAAGCAGGCGGCCATCATAGAAAAGCAAAAGGCGATCGGCGAAGAACGCAGCCGCATTGCCGCCGACATGCACGATGATATGGGATCGGGCCTGAGCCGTATCCGTTACCTGAGTGCTTCGATGAAAAACGAAACCCGGGATGAAAAGTTTAAACATGACCTTGACACTCTCATCAGCAGCAGCGACGGGTTGGTTGATAAAATGAATGACATTATCTGGACCCTGAATACAGGTGATGAAAGCCTGGAAGAGGTAATTTACTACATCCGGAGCCAGTGCAGTGAAATGCTTGACAATGCCGGGATTGGATTCGGGTATACCCTCCCGGAAAAGATCCCCGGCCGGATCATAACCAGCGAAATAAAGCGCAATCTTTACCTGGTGGTAAAAGAGACCGTGCACAACGTCATCAAACATTCCCATGCGACCCATGTAAACCTGATAATACAAACCGGCCTGCATATTACCATCAAGGTCAGCGACAATGGAAAAGGGTTCAATACAGCCGATACCTCTTTCAAAGGGAACGGTCTTCTCAACTTTCAAAAAAGAATGGCTGCAATAAAGGGAAACGTGCAATTTCAATCAGACGGCACAGGAACAGTTGTCAGCTTCGAAGTACCCTTGTCCTAAAATCACCCTAATAAACCTTATATTTTTTTACGTCTTCCAACCATTTACTTTTGCGTCATGATCAGAATCATTATTGCCGAGGATTTACAGGAAATAAGAGAGGGGCTTGTACAGGTGCTCACCCGGCAGGACGACTTCGTTGTGGTGGCGGCTTTTTCCAACGGGCAGGAGGCCATGCCGGGAATTATTGAATCACAACCGGATATTGTCATCATGGATATCAATATGCCCGGTATCAGCGGGATTGATTGCATCCGGCAGATCAGGGATGAGTGTCCTGATACGCAATTCATGATCTTTACGATTTACGAAAACGATGAAAAGATCGTGGATGCCCTGGCTGCCGGAGCGAGCGGCTACCTGCTTAAAAAGACGCCGCCCGAAAAAATGATTGAGGCCATTATAGAGCTTCACCACGGCGGCAGCCCAATGAGCAGCCAGATTGCACGCAAAGTCATAGGTTTCTTTAAACAGGCAAAACCGGAGGATAACATTCAACTAACAAAAAAAGAAAATGAAATATTGCTGTTGTTATCGAAAGGATTCTTATATAAAGAAATTGCCGGCAAGCTTTCAATTACCATGGGTACCGTGACGCAACACATCCATCATATCTATGAAAAGCTGCATGTGGCCAACCGGACAGAAGCCATCAATAAAGTATTTGGCAGAAAATAACATTTAAGGGCACCTCTAAAAACTACTTTTTTTGATGCCAGGTTCGACACAAATATATAATATGGTTTTCTAAAAACCTAATTTTACCC
>Ga0118677_10002257_pt1 | contig 37954 bp, 27 predicted proteins | sample AliMusrvi5mmetaG_FD_86154 | JGI IMG/M metagenome (GOLD analysis project Ga0118677, IMG submission 86154) | reverse complement strand
CATGAGGAAAAGTGTCTGGTGCATATACCTTTAATGGACAAAGTGACTATATCAACGTTCCTGATAGTACTTCATTGAATCCTGTTTCAGGCTTAACTATACAAGCATGGGTGAAGTGGAAATCAATTCCATCTTCTAGTCTTAATCGATCTTCATTAGTTAACAAAGATGGTGATGGACAATATCGTCTCCAACATAAACAAGATAATAGTGCATTCGAATTTGCTGTATCTACATCAAAAACATCATATCGAGTACGAAGTACAACACAACCACAAATAAATACATGGTATCATGTTGTAGGAACATATGATGGTATTCTGCTCAGAATCTATATCAATGGAACTTTGGAAAATACTCTACCTGCTTCATGACCACTTATAACATCAACAAGCCCACTCAGTATAGGTAAAAGATCAAACTTAAATGATCGTTATTTTAATGGTAATATAGATGAGGTAGCAATTTGGAACCGTCCACTCTCTTCACAAGAAATACAAGTACTCTATAATAGTGGAAATGGAAATCGTATTCTTTCTAATGCCTATACCCTATTATATACTAGCATGCCCAACTGAACAATCACCGGCAATTTTTTTCAACAAGTAAATAAAGGTGGAAATGGTTCGGCAGTCACTGCAATCCCTAATCAATGATATCATTTCGTTCAATGGAACGATGGATCGACTCAAAATCCAAGAATCGATACTAATGTAAACTGAAATATTTCCGTTTATCCTTTGTTTAATAAAACTGATACTACGCATTCATTGATGTATAATGCATGAGCAAATGGATGAATTTTAGGAGACGCTAATCAGATAATTATTTCAGGAACAAATGGCACACAAGTTACGGCAATTCCTAATAATTGATATCGTTTCCTCCAATGGAGCGATGGTTCGACTGATGACCCTAGAACGGATATAAATGTAAGAACAGATATTTCTGTCACTGCTCAATTTAGTCAAATCATAACAAAACATTCTGTCATCTATATTGCGTGATCCAATGGAAGTATCAGTGGTGATACTTCTCAAGAAGTACAATCATGATCAAATGGGACAATGGTGACTGCTATTCCAAATTCATGATATCATTTTGTTCAACGAAGTGATGGTTCAATTCAAAATCCAAGAACCGACACCAATGTAATCTGAGATATTGTTGTCAGTATTCAATTTAATAAAAATGTTCCCGTATATACACTCACATATACTGCTCTACCTAATGGTATGCTCTCCGGCAGTATATCTCAAACAGTGTCTGGAGGTATGAATGGGACAACAATTTTAGCTAATGCGAATCCATGATATCATTTTGTTCAACGAAGCGATGGTTCAACTCAAAATCCAAGAACCGACACCAATGTAATTTGAAATATATCTGTTTACGCATTATTTAATGAAACCAATACTACCCATTCACTGATGTATGATGCATGAATATATTGATCAATCTATGGAAGCACTCAACAATTAATTTTGTCTGGACAAAATGGTACATTGATAAATGTCTTTCCTAATCCTTGATATCATTTCGTCCAACGAAGTGATGGCTCTACCCAAAACCCAAGAATTGATACCAATGTGATCTGAGATATCTCTGTTATTGCTCAATATGCTAAGGATTTACAAACATTTACTCTTAGTTATTCTCATGACAATTATGGCGGTATTTATGGTAGTGACTATCAAAATATCGTCTCTTGAGCAGATGGTGCTACCGTTACTGCTCTTCCTAACCCATGATATCACTTTGTCCAACGAAGTGATGGTTCGACTCAAAATCCGAGAACTGATACGCATATTATACATAATATTACCGTTTCAGCTCAATTTTCTATCGATGCATTTGATACTATCTATCTTCCCAATGTTACTTCAAAATCAGCTATGGATACAGCATTGATTGCTAGCTGATATAATTCAACATGACTTTCAAGCATCAGAACTGAACTTACTGGTTTTCTCGTCTGAAACAAAAAAATAAGTACTAGGGATAGTAATGGAAAAATATTATCAGCACTCATTATTCAATCACCTAGTCCGACCAATAAGATAGAAGTTCAGATTCCTGCTGGAACGATAGTAAAAAACGCTACTAATAATTTTTATACTTGAGTGATAATCGTACCTGAAACGATATCAAATATTTCCGTATCTTTACAAAATGTAATATATTCTGCTAACCTATGATCTACTGGATGAAGCATACAATTTAAAGATCAAAATAATAATCCAGTATATGTTACTATTAGGATGCCCGCGCCATGAAATATTAGTGGTGACCTTGTATATCTTTATTATTCTATTGATGATTGATCGACATGGAATTTATATAAAAACACTAAAGTAGTGATGATATGATGAAACCCCTATGTAGAATTTACTACGAACCATTTTACCGATTTCACAATCACGCTTCCTGGTGGTGGTTGATGAAGTTTATTTACTTGATCATTTGTCATCAACAATAATATATCTTCTACTACTTCTAATGCTGTAACCCTCAATATTTCTACTACTCCACCAGCTGTTCATATGAGATTCTCCAATGACTGAACTTCTCGACCTTCTCGAGAATCATATGCTACTACTAAATCTCGAACGCTTCCTGGCTCGTATGGTACAAAAACCGTCTATGCTCAGTTTGATGCTGATGGTGATTGAATTAGTGACATTACCACTAATGATAGTATCAACTATGTTGCTCCATGAGCATTAGGTTCTCATGGTAGTAGTACATGAAATCTTCGATTACAAATTACTACCACTTCTTGATCTTGTTCCTATGGTACTTCTCTCTATATCGGTTCTCATCAGTCTCAATATGCTGCTTATAATATGACTGGTTCCAACTTCTCTTCTGCTTTCTCTTGTATAGATACTGAATGACTCTCTGATTGGACTATGACTATGCAAGCTACTACCGATCTTTCTAATGGCTCTCAAACTATTTCTAAAAATAATATCTCTATTATAGCTTCACCTAACTATGTTACTGATGGTGCTTGTTCAACTGGTACTAATGATACTTCTTGGATCAGTATTGGAACTAATCCTGGGACTATTCTTTGGAAGTCTAGTGGTCATTGAGATATCTGTACAGTAAAATCTGATACCGTAAATCTAGCTGTCCATATCCCTACCTCTCAAGCTGTCGGTCTCTATACAGGTACACTTACTTTGAATATGCCCTTCTAAATATGAAATATTCTAGTGTTTTTTACTATAAAGAACAATGTGATGGTATTTTTTTATCTATCAAAAAATTTATCTATATTTCATTTTTCTGTTTTAATGAAAAATGGCCTGCCATGCTGACAGACGAAGAGGCCGGGAATGGCCGTCAGTCCTTCTTTTACGAGGTTTGTCATCTCTGGTAATGAGAGTCTATCCCCTGCTTTGATGGAGATCTTGCAGGCATGCGTCGCGAAAATTTTGTCCAAGATATGATCGAAGGTGATGGTGTCCAAATATAAGATATGATTGAAGATTTTTTCCATATCGATTTTGTAGATAGAGAAGATCTGAGGGACGGAATAGATAGCGATCTTGTTTTCTCCTATCCTAGAAACATCAAATCCCAAGGCATTTATCTCGTCCAATTTTTCGTCGAGATTGGGGATGTCTGCGACCTGTATGGTGATGGGTTGGAGCAAGATTTCCGATGATGGTCCATCAGAATTTTTTATTCAGTATTTTATCTTTTCAAAAAGCATCCTCTCCGCTAAAGCATGCTGGTCGATATAATAGAGCGCATCTGCGGATTCTAGGATGATGTAAGAATTTCGTAATTGACCTATGACTTTGTAATCGCCGATCTCTTTGTCCCGCAATTGCTCTTGTTCACTGGGGGAAAACATCGTCGCTTGTGTCACAGTCGCTTGCGCTATCGTTCAAAAATCTTGTGTACTGAACATGGAAGCGGATTCTGGCACAGCTCTTGACGTAGCTTCGTACCTAGAAAATTGTTGGCTCACCGTAGATACCCTATTTTCTCACAACGCTTTTTGTATAACGGAATGTACTATATCATAGACTTTTCTCGAGTCAGCGAATTTCACTTCGAGCTTCCTGGGATGTACGTTGACGTCTACGAAACTTGGCTTTGCATCTATCATGAGAAATGCTAGTGGATACTCCCCTGGTGCTATCTGCCTGTAATAGGCGTCCATGAGCGCCTTCCTGATAACCTTGTCCTGGACTGGTCTCTTGTTGACATAAATTTTTATATTTTCTGCTGATCAAAAGAGTAACTGTGCATTTCCTATAATTCAATACAATGACAATTCCTCGCTCGTATGCTGTATTTCTGTAATATGTTTCGATCGATCTTTTTTGTAAATATCCGTAATTCTCTCCATCAAGGAGTCTCTTGGATGGAGATCGAAAATTACCTTATCGTTCTTTTTGAAGATGAATGTTTTGTCAGGATGCATTAGGGCGATATCGACGATGTAATTGTAGCAATAGAAGAATTCCGTCTGAGAAGACTTGAGAAACTTGAGTCTCGCAGGCACATTGTAAAAGAGGTCTTGGATGGTGACCAACGTTCCATGTTGGAATCCGACCGGCTGATGTTTGATGATCGGGTCTACTCATAGCTTGGTAATCTTGCTTCCGATCTCACTATATTCAGTCTTGGAAATAATCGTCGTCTTGCTGACTTCTGCGATACTCGCCAATGCCTCACCACGGAAACCGTAGCTGATGAGATTGAATAAATCTTGCTCCCCATGGATCTTGGAGGTCGCATATCTTTCAAACAATAAATCCATATCTGACAACTCTATTCACGATCCATCATCTTCGACACTGATGAGACTTTTCCCCCCATCATGAATATCTATCTTGATCGTTTTCGCTCACGCGTCCAAGCTATTTTCGACTAATTCTTTGAGGATAGAAGCAGGTCTTTCAACGATTTCCCCTGCTTTGAGCCTATTGATGAGATATTCTGGGAGTTTGCGAATCATTCTGATAGTAGAAGGTATAAAGTAGGAGGTAGAAGGTATGTATCCTTTCTACCTTTCACCTTCCACTTTCTACTAAAATACCTTGATTTTTCAACCAGGAATAACAATACTTAAACATAATGAAAAAATAATAATTAATAATGAAGAATGTAGGAATATATTTATCAATAAAAAAAATACCAACATTATTCACTTTTCACTATTCACTTTTCACTAATTCCATGGTTTTGTATTTATAAACTATTGTAAATAAACGATAGTCCATACACTTGCAAATCCTACATTATTCATTATTCATTATCCACTATTCATTGTTTTTTCGTCATGGATTCTCTCAAAGCCTTTCTCAGAAAATATCCCAATCGCGTCAAATACGGGCTCATAGCTCTGGATGTTTTTGCGATGATTATCGCGATCAGAACATATGTGAATTATGTCTCTATAGAGACGGCCATCGAAGACGCTACGATTCAACAACAGCAAATGACGGATGAATTAGCATTCACGCAGAATTTTTTGGTGAATTATGAAAAATCTGACTATGCAAAATATTTTCTCGAACACGAAAATAATATGCTCCTCGATAATGAATACATCATTAAATTTGAAGATATGTATCAGAAACAACAGTCCAATACCTGAGATACAACAACCACTCCATATGCTGATGATCAAAATAATGTAGTCACCACGCCACAGCAATCATGGCAGAAATTCATTCATGACAAGGTTACTAAATAACTATTCAAGTAGTTATTGAAGTTGAATTAGTGGCTTAGATACTTAAAACATAATCGTCATAGATTGTCACAGATGGTCTCATATCGAATCAGATTGTATACTACAGCGACCTGAAGCAATCTGGAGCTATATGAAACCAATATAAGTCCTTTTAATCTTTTAATTATTTTCCATGAAAAAACTCCTTAGCCTTTTGGTGGTAACTGTATGTTCTCTTGTCGTTATAGCAGGGTGCGCTAGCAAAAATAGCGTAAAGATCTGAGATCAAGTCTCTATTATCTATACTGCCACCTTTTCTGATGGACATATTTTCGAACAGAACAATGAACAGACACCATTCAACTTTACTGTAGGATCCGGAGATGTCATCCATGGATTGGAAGAAGGCGTCATAGGGATGAAGATAGGACATACCAAAACTATAACTATCAAGCCTGACAAATGATATGGCAAGCTCTATAATGCAAACAATATCCAAAAGGTTTCTCAACTTATCTTCGACAAGCTCAGTATTACGACAAAAAATGGAACTATACAGAAATTGGGAAATATCGAAGGAATCGTCAAATGAACAGAACAGGATGGAAGTGGGAATACATTAGTCCTCTTCGATATCAATCCAAGACAGACATGGGATACCTTGAAGTATAAGGTAAAATTACTGAATAAGTAAATTTGCTTACTAAGTAACATATTTTTATCTTATTCTCGATTGTAAATGAAAAAATTTCTCTGGACCATTTTCATTATCCTTCTCCTTATCATCGCATTTTTTCTCATCAAAAAAAATACTTCTCGACTAGGCGTCGCACCAACAGCCACCACGCTCGCCAACCCCGCTTCCGTATATTGTGGACAGCAGAGTTGAACACTCGAAATAGTCACCGACCTCAGTGGAGGACAATCATGAATATGTCACTTAGCAGATGGAAGTACTTGTGAAGAACGAGCGTATTTTAGAGGCGAATGCCCTACAACATGATGAGTTTTTACTTGAGAAGCAACGGGACAAATGATCTCCGATAAATGACAAATCTTCGTCGACTATTATACCTATCTGCAAAATCATGAATTCGATAAAGCATTAGCTATGAAAACTGGAGGCAATCAATCAGTAAAAAATCTAGAGAATCTCTATAATACTGTTTCAAAAATCGTGGTTTCAAAAATAACAGACGTATCGTGAAACATATATCAGATAGAGTTGACAATGACCGAACCATGCATTCAAGAATCATATGTTGTAAAAAAACAATTAATCAATGACATGATAAAAGATATCTCAAGCAAAATGATATCTTCTGTAGATGTAGGAGCGACAGGAGAAAATATGGTCAAAGTGGAAAATGATTTCTTTTGTTTCTTCGCTGATCATAATACAAAAATTGAATGACCACAAAATCCTAAATTTCAGGCGTTTGGTTCGCCAGTATTTGCCTTTAGTGTCATAACATGAGGTATGGTTTTTATGTACGACAATGAGTCATCTCGATTATTTTTTGATGATGCTTTCGGCACACAGCGATGAGTCCAGATTCCAATAACATACACATGACAAGATCAGGCAAATTTCTTAGGTGGATTGGCAAAAAGTATTCAGTTTAAGATAAACGACGAAAAGGAATATAAAAAACTAATGAAATTCAATTATCCCGAATTTAAGGTAGGTAGTCTCCCCTCTACACAGTCCAATAAGAAGATAATTCTTAATGCAAAATATTCAAAAGATAGTCAGTATGTCTATCTGGATGGAGAAATTGTTCCCGGTCTTGATCCAAATACAGCGGAATTGGTATGATACCGATATATAAAGGACGCCAAAAATGTATATCGCTGACCAAAAAAAATAGAATGAGCAGACGCGGCTTCTTTTACTGATCTTAGTCCGACATTTTCTAAGGACAAAAATTATGTATATCATGATTGGGATATTTTAACTAAGGCAGATCCGGAAACTTTCGAAATAATCCCTGTCGATACCAACGAAACGTTTATTGCAAAAGATAAAAACTATGTATATACTATAGAAGGTAAAATAATCCCATGAATAGATATAGGAAGTTTTAAACTTTTAGACAATCTCTATTATAAAGCTCAAGATAAAAACTTCATATATGGTTCGCTCCTACCTTCTTCCAATCTGCCAGTGAAGTTTAACGGAATTGACGCGGGGACATTCCAAGTGATCTGAGGTGAATATAGTACATATGCAAATGACAAGAATCACGTTTATTATATATATCAGCTTTATAATATTAAAATAATCGATTGAGCTGATATGGATTCTTTTCAATCGGTAAATAACAATAGATCATACGATGCTCTCGATAAAAATCATACATATAAAAATTGAATGATTACAGAATAATACAATAGCCTCATTTTAACATACACTTTAGACTATCAACCATTTCTATGCAGTTATTCAAAAGAGTCTTATTGTCGTTATTCCCTGACGAAATAGTTGCGCAGACGATTAATCCTGCGAGTATGTTTATTTCGTTTATTTCGACGAAAGAATTTTTTTCTGTCATCAATAGAAAGATTGTGGAAAATTATAAGTTGAATCTTTTTGATGTCGCATTGGATCCTTTTGAATTCAAGATCGGCTTCGGAGAGCAGTCTATCAAGCCCAAAGAGATAGATACCTATTATAGCTATTGTGCTACGGCGAATCTGAATGGCTATAGATTCTTTTCACCTGCGAATATCGCGAACAATCTTTCCCTGGTTGTGGCCTTGTATGTCAAAGACATCTTCAGATCCTATCCACCTGAGTATTACCTGAATTTTCTCTATACGATCTATCTGCTGAGCTTTGTCTTCCTTTCAAGGATCAAGATATTTCCGCATAAAGATAGAGAAAAAAATTATAACCGGTTTGTAGACGTCATGTTTTCGTTCTATGAATTCGTATTTCAACAGACAGGCAAAAAGATCGACCCAGCCGTTGTTAAAAAATTAAAAAAAGAATTATTGAATCAGATAGAATTATTTTTCTTATTGTTCGCTGTGTATAATAATTTCAACACTATTTTCGTCCATCAACAAGTGACTGACAAAGATCTCTATACTCGACTATTCTATGATGAACTTAAAGGGAAGGAGAAAGCGGTGTATACAGATTTTATCGTAAACTATAAAGAAAGCACTTCCAAAAAAAACTTCTCTGCTGTAGAAACCAAAATCATGCAATCTGTGCTCCCTGCAGACATTTTACTGAGATATCTCTTTATGGACTCAGATATGTTTTTGGTCACGGACACCATCATTTCCAAACTCTTCGACAAGAAGATTCTCGATGATTTTATCAAAAGCTTCCGCAAAGACGATTCGCAACTGGAGAACTTTCTGCTCTATATCACGGACTATAGAAACTTCAAAAAAAACTTTTTCTGAGGTGTGCAAAAATATATAATTACTATTTTTAGAGACGAAGACAATGCGGGAGCCCCTGTGAAAGAAGACTTGGACGATCTGATGTCCTCTATCGGAGAAGATGTAGAAAATACCGAGAGCTTCAAAATCCCAGAAAGAATCAAAAAAGAATCTAGGATGATGGAAAAGATATTGAACTTTTATATCACGCTCATCGGATGATTACGAGTTTCTAGGGGTGATACCTTCTTTCTTAGACTTTTTAGAAAACCTATTCTCCAACAGCTCGTCAAGGTAGATGATCAGCTTGATGAAAAAAATTATACACTCCTCTATTATGGCGGACTCCTTTATCAGTATGGAAAGAATGTCTTCTTTTATAAACACACTGCAGAAAATGTGAGAGCAGGGAAACAAAGGTTCTACCTACCTCATACGACAGACATCAAAAATATTTACTCAAATATCAGTTTACTCAGATCATTTGATGAGACCTTTATCGCTACGATACTGCAAGACATCAACCCCAAGGATATCAGACTGTATATCAAAAACAAGAAAATCATTGAACTCTTCAAATGACTGATGGGACAAGAGATTTCTAGTATGGTCACGCTTTCCAATGATCAGTTCATCAGCTCTGTGTACCAAGACGTCGCGAACAATTTAGAACACAAGGAGTTTTTAAAGACATTGAAAAAAGAGCTGACCGAGCAAGATGTCTACCATATCAAAGAAAATATCTATAACCTGGATTTTTGGATCAGTAAGAAATTTTATAGGAGTTTGATAGAAAATACTGTCATCCTCAAAAAGGAGTATTCTGATCTGGCCATCTTGGGTATCTTTTCTACACTCAGGGAAACGCTCTTCGGATTACTGATTTACCTCACGTTTCTGAGAGATGAAGCCAACGCAGTCAAGAATATAAAAATCGATACAGAACTCCTTCTCCACCTCTATGTCCAGGATATTCTGAATGTAGACGAATATTATCTCCACAAAATAATTAACATCATCAATGACCTTCAAGCAGACTTCAATGAAATCCTTAAATACCGGATAGAAATCGATGATAATAAGGACTATCTCAAAATCGGCTACAATAACCGAGCATCGTTCGTCAACAACAAAAGCCTTGCAGAAACCAAGAAAAAAATTATCAGTGAAGACATCATCCGGTTCAAATGATTTTTGAAGAATATCAATTATTATAACAAAAGATTTCTCATGCCACAATAACAGACGACCAAACGAATAAACGTCGAAACGAATAAGCGACGTTACATCGTTTGAGCGTTTAAGCGCTTGTCCTGTAAAGGGTTTTATCGTTTAGTCGTTCAAGTTATGAAGTGCCCAAAGTGCCAGAGTATGGAGACTAAAGTCATCGATTCGAGAGTCATCGAAGATGGTCAGAGTATCAGAAGAAGGAGAGAATGTGAATATTGTCAGCATAGATATACGACATTCGAAAGGAAATGATTTACTGAACTAGTTGTTGTCAAAAAAGATGGTAGCAAAGAGATGTATGATAGACAAAAACTCAAAAAGGCATTGCTGCTTGCTTTTGCAAAGAGAGAAATCGATAGAGAAAAAATAGAAAATCTCATCAATAATCTCGAAGCGGAATGGTCAGTTGACAAGAACGAAATCACCTCCAAAGAAATCGGTGACGACGTCCTCAGAGCATTGAAAAAAATAGATCCTGTCGTGTATATCAGGTTTGCATCGGTGTATAAGCAGTTTGATAATTTGGAGGATTTTCAGAAATTCATCAAATAGGGACTAGGGACAAGGAGGTAATTTCGTTTCTTTTTTATCATTCTTTCATATATTATTCTACATAAGATATATTTGACATTCAATGTCTAATAAATATAATATTTTAAATAAATCAAATAATAAACAAAATCTAAAACATAGAAAAATGATAAATGCACTTGCACCTATACTACTTCTTAGCGTTATAGGCGCTATAAGTATTGTATCGATTGGCCTTTTAATCGTTGGCATTATATATGTTATGTCCCTGATATCGGATGCCATACAAAATAAGATTCATGCATATATTTTCATGAAACAATGGTCCAAGCGACATGAGAAAATGCAAAAAAGTATGCAACCGTATTATAATAACCCTGATACCTTCAATCACCACGAATGTATAGCAACTATAGAATGTACATTCTATTCAGGAGTAGACTAACAACAAATATCATTCCTATTTTAAGTAACTAATTATATCCTCTGCTTTTTGGCGGAGGGTTTTTTTATTTGTAGAAAAACAGACATAATTTTAAAAAAAATCAGGAAGTGGGAACGGTTCCTGATTTATGTATTGTTCAATCTTTCAACATTTCAATCTTTCCATCTTATTCGACGAATTCCTTCAAGTTAATAAATTCTATTTCCTCTCTCGTCTGCGCTAGATCGTAGAAGGTGAATTCCTGTATCTCCGGTGTATGAGCGACACAACAATCCTTGACGACTGTGATCTTGAAGTCTCTATCATACGCATCCTGGATGAAGCTTCTGACACATAAATTCGTTAATATTCCACAAACGATGACATGCTTAATCCCGGTAAGCTCTTGTTCCAATGACGTATTATAGAATGGGCTTATTTTATTTTTGATGAGAATAGTATCCGTATCATCAACCGTGAGCGTAGAGATGAACTGAGTTTCTGGTCAGAAATACTCTAATGAATCAGGCTCTCTATGTTGAGTCCAAATAATTTTATATCCTCTCGTCCTGCAATGATCGATGAGATAATTGGTTTTAACAACCACTTCCTGGATATCACCAACATAATATTCGCTTGCTGGATCAGTCCATTCAGACTGAAAATCGATAAGCACGAGAGCGGTTTCTGTCATGTATGCGAGTAATATGATAAAGGTATGCTCTATAGGTAATGATTTCTAATGGATTTTCAAAACCAAATGAAAAAACGATCGGAAATTCCGAGCGCTTTTTACGTTTATACACTTTTTACTTGAGGTATATACTTATTACCTCTTAACTGTATATCAAGGAAAGATCTTACGTATTCATGGGTCCAAGCTTTATACATTACACCACCTTTGGGGTTAGGTATCTCATGCCCTTTGGTATAATACAACTTTAACAGATCTCTGATTACCGATACTGCATTATGCATTTCGTTACCATCAAAATTTAGTAAACATGTATTATCCCATACTAATAATCTTCCTTCATTGTTTGGGTGTACATAAATGGTCATTTTTTCACCTTGATTAATTTTTCTAAGAAGTTCAATAGTGTGTTCTTCATTTTTTAATCCTCCGATCATTTTTTTTACTTTGTCATAATTCATCATAGTCGATTCTTTTTTTGTTTTATTTGTTTTGTTTTTTTCGCTAAAAAATTAACTAATTATTACTAGCTATCTCCTATTTAAAGTCAAGATTTAAAGTCTGATATGTCTTACAAGCCTTATAATTCACCAAACAACTAGCACAAGAACCATGAGTATGACTAATATGGATCATCACACATAGTTCCGAAACATCGTATACCATGGTTTTTCGAAAAATACCATCTTGAGTGCGGGCATGGCTTTAAAGGTTTTGATTATCTCTTTTACTGGGAAGCTTTCTATCTTACCGATAGCGAGTGAATATTTTCCCTGATTGCTTGGATTAGAAACTCTGATTATATACGTTCCAGTTCCTACCTGTTTTTCTAAACTAGGTCACTGAAGATATTTATCTCCGGCAAATGGTTCAAAAAAATCAGTCCAGATAAATGCTTTTCCGTCGAGTCTTGTATATACGGCATTATGTCCTTCTATTACATCTACGATAAAATCTGTTCTATAGCCCGAAATATCTGGTACTACAATATTCACATACAGCAAAAATCATGTATCAGAAGTAATCTGATATATATCTTCTTGTCAGGATAAAATTCCATAAAATGCTTGTGAAATCTCAGGATTTTTTACTTCTATTATTTGCCCTGCCGGATGCTGGAACGTTAATCTAGGCTGATGAGCAAAGGTGAATCCAATTAAAAAAATAGCAAAAATCGGTAGAAAAAACTTTTTCATCAATAAAAAGTAAAACAAATAAAAAACTAAGCTAATTCTTTAATATATTTTTGAAACAGATTTCCTTTTTCTTCAAAATTTTTCCATAAAGAATAACTGGGTGATGCTGTAGAAAGCAAAGATATTCTGCCATTTTGTGTATATTTATAAGCAAATTTTACCGCTTCTTTCATATCTTCCGTCTGAAAAATTTTTATCTCTCATGCATCTTTTCCTTTGATTGCTTTAAAAATTCTTTTCCCTGAATTAGGAAAGAGTACAACATTTTTTACCTCATATGCTATAATTGTTTTTATCAGTTCATCAAAGACATATCCTCTATCTGTTCATCAAAGGAAAATAGTATCTATTTGTTTGCCAAATGTCTTGATCGCTTGGATTGTGCTTTCTGGTGTAGTGGAAATTGCATCATCAATCCATACGATTCCTCCATAGGTTCATATTTTTTCCATCCTATGGGGAAGTCATTTGAATATCGTCAATATCTCTTCCAATACCTTATATTCTATCTTCATGATATCACAGACCCCCACTGCTGCACAGATATTCATCATATTATGTTCTCATTGGAGGATAATAGATGAATTATCAAAAATCTTTTGCTTCTTTGCATAAAATATTCCATCCTTGTACGTATATTTTCCCTTTTCTCAAAAAATATGAATAGATAATTCATTGATATCCTGTTTATCGAATTTATGTACATCAATCAATTCATCTCTAACAAGATTGTACTTACTTCCATTGAGTAGATTGAGCTTTGCATTTTTATAATTTTCAAATCCTTGATGTCGATCGATATGATCGGAATATACATTTAATAATATACTGATATAATTATTTTTTTTGAGTCACTCTAACATATAGCTTGAAACCTCAAATATCGCGTATTCATCTTTTTGTAATTTACTATTTTGGATATCTAGATAATCGAGTACAGGATTGCCTATATTCCCGATAAGTTGGACGTTTTTTTTTGCATGTTTGAGCATCTCATAGATGAGGGTAGCAGTTGTAGATTTTCCCTTGGTACCAGAAACTGCAATGATTTTTCCTTGATAATGATCAAAGAATATTTGTGCCTGAGAAGTGATCTTATCTTTATATGGATATATCTTGCTGTGATACAGTGAGATTCCCGGTGTTTTGATAATCAGATCAAATATTTTGAGTTTATCGAGATAATTATCTCCAAATATCAGATTAAATTCTGGATCTATACCAAAGGTTGTATTGAGATATTCGAAATTTGCTGCTAATCCTTCTATTTTTTTCGCTCCATCCAAGATAGTGATGTTTTTTGGTGAAATTCAGATTTTTAGGAGAAACTGAAGAGAAGATTTTCCCTCTTTCCCATATCCAAGAATGGCAATCTTTTTGTTTTGAAATTTTTCAAAACTTATCATATATCTTAGTAAGGATATAAGACTTTTATCTTAGTGTGAATATAGTCTTCTAGACAATAATTGCAATCAATATTTTTTTTTAAAAAAATATTTTTGATTGAAAGATGTATATTTGCTATCACAATAATTCCTCATTACATCTCGGACTTATTTGGATAGTAAATATAATTTCGACGTCGTAAAGAATTTCGATATTTCAACCCCTTACTGCGTCTCAAATAAAAAAACAATCCGGAAATCCAGATTATCATAATATGATAGTAATTATTTATTTCTTTCTTGGTGTCTGCGATAGAAAAATATACATAACGTTATCAATATTCCTTCCGGAAACAGGTATATATTAAGGAATACTATTATATTCTCCGTATTGATACTGATCCCAAAAGTAGCAATCGCTATCCATACAAACATAATAATCAGACTCAACAAGAGAATAAATGCTCTCATCTGATATTGTATTGGTAATATTGTATTGGTAATTTCCCGCTATTCTTGGTATGTCTTCTTACCAAAGTAATGAACATCCAAAGGATATAATAGAATATTATATCAGACACCCATACTATCCAGGACTAATTTTTCACTATGCTTCCTATGATCAAGGAATATCCTACAAACACTCCTATGATAAAAGAAACGAATCCCCATCTTGATAGCCACCAAATGCCAGCAAACACTTTATCTAATATCCAGTTTTTTGTAATTTTTTTCATTTTTCTGTTTATTTTATATTTATATTATATATTTATATATATATATATCAATATCTTATTTATATATATATATATATCAATATCTTATTTATACTAATTATTATACTTGATTTTCTGATTTTAATGGCTATTATGCAACTGCATTTATATTCCTATTCTATGGAATGAAAGATTTCCAAACCTTCTATTTCACCTGATATACCTTTGATTCCAAGAGTCTCAAAGCGTCTTTTTTTTATTCATTTGATCATGAGGTTGATTTTACAGAAATCATCGATTTCGCTTGTCCTGAATTTCACATCATTGACCACATAGATACCGATATAATGGATGTACTCCTCTTTCATCTTTCCTTAGCACTTGGCATCAGTTATTATAAATTATGCCCGACCAAAGAGTTGATTATAGAAAGCTGAGCATTGAATGAAGATCAGCAAACATTTCGAAAGACGTTTTATACACAGGGTCTAGGAGAATTTTTTTATACGAATAATATTTTCCCTCAAGGACTTATCACCTTCGTCAACGGTGGTAAACTACTACCTCAAAAACTTTTTTCATCAGACTCAACTACCCCGATGGTCGCCTTTGGATGAGGAAAGGATAGTCTTGTAAGCAGTGAACTTATCAGAAAACTAAATATACCTTTTTATACCTGCACGTTCGGGAAAGATTATTATCTCCACAAAATCGTAGGCGAAAAGGTATGAGTCCCTAGATTGATTATAAAGAGAACATTAGATCCTCAACTTTTTGACATGAATCACCAAGGATATTACAACGGCCACGTACCTATCAGTGGTATTATAGCTTTTGCCTTGATTGTCGCATCCTATCTCTATGATTACAAATACATCGTAATGTCTAATGAAAAGAGTGCCAATGAAGGGAATACAGTTATGAATTGAATTCTAATCAATCATCAACGAAGCAAGAGTTATCAATTTGAATCAGATTTCAATCAATATATAAAAAAATATATATCACCTGATAGAGAATATTTCAGTTTACTGAGAGGTATGTATGAAATCAAAATAGCAAATATTTTTGCCCAATATCCGCAATATTTCGAAACATTCAGCAGCTGCAACAATAATTTCAAGATTATAGAAAGCAACAAAACTACCGAGCATCGTCGATGTGGGGTTTGTCCAAAATGCGCTTTCGTCTATACGACACTAAGACCGTTTCTCAACGATAAAGAAACCCAGAAAATATTTGGACAGGAGTTGTATGAAAATAGCAATTTAGTAAATATCTATAAAGAGCTCCTTGGTATCGAAGGCATCAAACCCTTTGAATGTGTAGGGACCAATGAAGAAGTGATCTATGCTATGTATCTATATTATGAAAAAATCAAAAATACTTTACAGATTCCTCCGATTATGAATCTCTTTAAAAATACGGTGGTATCTACATTATCTCCCAATGATATAATCACTTTAGAAAAAAAACTCTTTGCGCTTTATTCAGAAGAGACTCATATTCCAGAGAGATTCCAATCGCTACTCAACGTCTAGTAAAACCAAGCATTCCAGTGGCAGACCTGTATTTACTATATTTTACCTGTATAATCAGACTTATGACTAGATCTTATGAAATGGAATGAAATACCGATACGACAGCAAAACTATGTACTGAAGGACTTATAAGCAATCCCTCTCTTCATGCTATAGTCAACCCAAATACTGATAGAGCAGAAATTTATTTTGATAAGGAACAACTTACAACCTATTGTAAAGAGTGTTGTCCTGAAGCAGAAAATTGTACAAATGAGATAAAAAAAAACATTATCATTCTTTTTAATCCCTTTTCTCCTCATTCTATCGAATAATATCATATATCAAGTATATTCTTATAATACTGTCAATCACATATCATTGATAAAATGGTATTTTTTTGATTATTTATTTAGCGAGGGTATAATAGTAAAAGAAATACCTCTTTACTGTTTGAACTGATATCATGATCAAAACATTTACTCACCGCTATCACAGAATACCAAATGTAGGAAAGCTTCTTTTGGGGATTATTTTCTTTTTTGCGGTATTTATTACTACCTTCAAATTTATCTATGCAGATAGCATCCCATTCGAAAATAGTCTTTCGACCATGTTCCCGTGGTTGAATACGTGATTTTATTCAAATACATATTTTAATTTTGGAGGCAATAATTTCGTAGGTATTATCTTCTGGGAAACTGGTGCTGAAACACTTGCTACACCAGAGATCATCAGTATCAATAGCTGAAATATCTGAGCACAAGCAATCAGCTGTACAGGACATCTCAGAGGAATCTATTATAACAATCAAAGAGGTCGAAGAATCTGGCCTCTAAATACAGGAAATCTCACTATCCTTAGCGGACAATGATCATGATATGAAACTATGACGATGAGCAATGGATTCTTCACTAATTGTACATGAGTGACTTGAGGATATACTCCTCTTTCAAATGAAGTCTATGGACAGATAGATCATAATCTTAGTGGACAAGCTTTCCATATGTATGCAGGTCTAAATTATGATTTTACCGGTAATACGTTTAGTGGATTAACCTTTGGACATACCTTAAGAATCGATACCTGATGAATATTTACAGGATTTATATTTGATACCAATTGAGGTATTGCAGAACTTAGCATAAATATACCATGGTGTCAAAATTTTACTTCTTTACCAGCTATTCCACCAGCTATTAGTATACCTCAAGGCAGTGGTATGGATTTTACCTGTTATGGACAAAATACAAGCTGATATATATTATCGATCTTTTCCGGAGTGAATCTTGTTTCTTCAAATCTAATTTTTACTAATGCAAGTCTCTATACACGGACAACCGGATCTAATCTAACTACAGGTGATTATGTAGCAACATGTACCGTACTAGGACCTGGTGGTGTAGGACCACAATGTTGAACTAACATAGCATTTCATGTATGAGGAACATGAACAATCCCTGTATCAACAGAATGTAATCCAAACTTTCAAGGAGAGATAAATTTTTCATCACTGAATGGAAGTATGGTAATCAATCCTTCGCTTGGAACATATTATACCAATAGAACATGAATCTCTCTTCAAATAGGAGTTACCGAACCAGCATATTATGATATTTCTGGAGACTTTACCTTGAGTCATCTTACTGGAAATTATACAGGTATATCCATTTATAATTATATAAGCTGAGCTATTAGTTTGCTCAATATAAATGGATGGAATAATTTTTCAAGCATATATACTACATGATTATGTACACCTTATACTGATGCTGCTAAAAGAGTTTATGTAGATACACTGCCACCTACAGCTCCATCTATCATCACACCAATCAATGCAATGTATGCATGTTCAACCACTCCACTTACTGTCACACGAAGCGGTTCTCTAGATAGCGGTTCACAACTTTCTCATTATGTATATGAAATATATACCAATAGCGGTATGGCTACTGGTATTATGATGAGTTGAACCATCACTCCTCCTACTATTACGGGAATCTCACTCAATATTTCCTTACTTCCTTTGGGAACGTACTACATGAGAATAGTTGCTGTAGATAATGTTGGATTGAGTACTCCTTCTACTCCTGTTAGCTTCATAAGTTCATCACAATATTGCAGTACAGGAGGAACCGGGCTTATGATGGTTACTCCAATTATCTGGCTCAGAAACGTAGATCTCGATAGAGTTTATACATCAGATCCTATCTGGATCCTTGGACTCACATGACCTACTTTAGTAACCATTTCTAAATGAATGTTGTTTATCAATAATATCACAGGAGGAAATGGGACTACCGGCATAGTGACTTCCCATGACACTATCTATATAGAACTTATCTCTAGCGATCAATATGCCACTACTGTAACTTCTGATATACGTGTTCTTAATATGACATGAGCATTCTTACTAACAACCAAAAGCAATACGTGTCATTTAAATACATCAGAAGAACTCATCATCCAAAATATTTATGCAGAACTCAAAACTCAATATAATAATGATCTCTCCCAATATTCTGATTTTTTGAACACATTCCAGAGTATGGTACATGACGAATCGGATCTTAGTAATAGTTGTAGTTTAGATTATCTTCTTTCTCTGATTGAAAGTGACTTTGGAGGTCAGGGAATAGATACAAGCAATCATATCACGCCTAACTGTAAAGAATATAGCATTGGATATGATACTACCCAAAGAGCATATTATGCTCCTGAAATGCAGAATAGATATTACTTTGTCAATCGTGAATCTCTTATTAGGCATTTAGATTATTACAACCCAGGAGATTGTCATATCAATACTTATACTAACAATTTCCGAACAACCGATATTTCAGATCCTATGAGACATATTGCTCCCAACGGAAAAATTTATCATTTCATAGGGCAATATGGATGATTCTCTGCAACAGAATTCATTACTCCAAAATATTTTGATTCTTTACAAAGTATTGAAACCTATATCGATCTCAAAAATCCTCCAAAAGATATCTGGAAACATACCGTAGATACAGCATTTACGCCTATCACCTATGCAGCACCTAACGGAAGAGAATATAAAATTTATAAGACAGACAGATGATTTATGTCATATAAACTCATGAAAGTAAAATATTATACAACGCTTTCAGAACTTAAACACCATATCGATGTAAATAATCCAAGTATATACTAATTCAACTAACAACGAACAGTGAGTAACTAACAATTAATGAAAAATATTTATAAAAAAATACCATCGTTGTTAGTTTTTAGTTGTTAGTTATTAGATGTTAGTTAGATTTATCATTTAGCATTTGATCATGAATTCTCCATTACATCACCTCAAACATCCTGAATGACTCTTTGAACATTTTCATAAACATATTCACCATGCTTTTGTTATTTTTACGTTGGCAATCATCGGGATGCTTCGAGGAGTTTCACATATTTTGACACCGACTTCTGCTAGCCGACAATGGGGAGGCTTTATAACCTCAGATTTCCGAGACCAGAATCCAAGCCAAGCGAATATCATGTATGCATTATTTGGAGATGGAACACCAGGTGATACAGCATATACAAGACTACGAACAGGTAGTTGTGTACCAACAAATGTACAACTATTTCCTTCAAATTTTTCTGGATGATCGTTAGCAGCTGATACTATATATATTCTTAGTTCAGGAAATTATATACTTACTAGTCCTATAGTTATGAATGGTGACTGTTCTGCCCTGATCGGTACAACAGGCAATGTAATTCTAAAACCCGCAAACAATACCATAACACCAATTATTATTAATCCTAGAAACAATATCATCATAGATAACGTAAAGATAAACTGAAATTGATCATATACGTGAATATATCTCAATACTACAATAAATTCTCTAATTAATAATGTCGATATATCAAACACTCTATGATGATGACTTGTGGGCTATTGATCAACAATAGCAAACATAAGCAATTCAAGGATTTATAATAATAACGTATGAATTTCAATAGTGGGTATTAATATAAATAATTCTTTGATATACAACAATACACGTGGTATTGTAGCATTGGACCTGTTTATGAACAATTCACAAGTATATAATAACGATAAATGAATATGATGAATACCCGAGCTCTTATATTGAACAATAAATAACTCTATATTTTATAACAACAATCTCTGATTATATGTTTACAATTCAATATTAAACAATACATATTTTTACAATAATTTAACTGGACTGAATATAGCACCGTCAGGATATTCTACCTGATATTGATTATTGAAATTTTTCAACAATACCGAAGATATCAATTGATGAACTATTGTACCAGATTCAAATCCACCGATTACTTCACGAGCAGCAGGACAATTAGATACATGATCCACTTCCTTGAATTATGATCGGTATACTAATCCACAGAATGGAAGCGGACAATATTTACTCAGTTGAACAAATCGATCGTCATTGAGATGAATACAGCCATGATTTAATCAAAATATACAACCAATCAGATATATCTTTGGATGAAATATATTGAAACAGATACCTCCTATTACATTTGATACCTCTACCTATAATATCATTGAATATTGATCAGATTGAGCTGATTACAAAACACCAAAATACATTACTGAACCTGATTCTATATTACCTGCAACTCAGCAAGCGCTCGTCAACCAATATTTCTGATCAGGATCTATCTATACTCAAAACTGGCAGACGAACTGATGTTCTCTTTCCGCTTTCCAGATAGTATATCTCAATCCCGGTAATTATCCTACCTATAATTTTCAAGATCATACTATATATATCCTTACCGGCGGTGAATATACATCTACCGTCAGCACACCATCAGCATATGGATTTGCTTTTGATGGTAACTGTATTGCACTTATAGGGAACAATAATACAAGATTTACTAAATCAGGCGGTGCTGGGTTAGCTAGCATGTTGTATGCATATAATAAACGTAATATCATTATCGATGGTATCAAGATAGACGGACTTTATTATTCTATTTGATATGCTACAACTACTCCTGCACAAATAGGAATAAAATTTAATGGAACGAGCAATAACACTACTATCAATAATGTACAGGTATATAATAATGCTCAAGATGGAATCTATTTATGATTATGATCACATCATAATACTATCATAAATACCCAGGCTTTTAATAATACGATTGCTGGTATCTATCTCTATTATTCTTCCAATTATAATGTCATCAACAATACCCAGACCTATAATAATGGCACCTATTGAATCTGGTTTGCTAACTGATCAAATAGGAATACCATGAATAATTTCCAAGCATATAATAATACTGTATGAGTATTCTGAGATCTTACTACTCAAGAAAATATCCTCAATAGAGCTGCTATCTACAACAATAGCGATGCAGGGATATATTTCAAAAACTCTTCAGGCAATTCACTTAATGACGTAAGAATTTATAATAATACTCTAGGTATCAGAACCTGGTATAGTTCCCCAGGGAATAAATACTATTGAGATTTGAAATTTTTTGGCAATCTTTCAGGAGATTTTGATGGAACAAATGGAAATGATGGATATCTATTACCAGGGACTGCAGGACTTTTTCCATATGCTGGAACCTTAAGTACAGGAACTACATTAGCATCGTGCCTCTATGCAACCAATCCGACACTTTCTGGAACAACCAGCACGCTTCTCAGCGGTGATTGTACGAATACCTGATATATCCCTGCATTTCAATCCTCAGATAATATGTATATCAATTATGCTTTTGGGTTGAATATGTACAAACAAAAAATTCCTGTCAGATATGAAAGTGGAAATGTACAACCTGTTCAAATCCCTTCTCAATATGACGCAAATAAATATATCGCTGAAGTCTTCGCTATCCGAGATACTACTCCTGAAAATGTGTATTTTGCATCGAGCGGTGCAGCACAATTGAATATCTGGTATACTACTAACGTATATACTGCTGGAGTACTTAATGTTGCTGTTCCTGTCATTGTAAGTTTCGATCCTATCACTACCTCATGATATCTTAGCATCAGCTGACATACCGTTTGACTGACATGAATAGTAAATAATGGAGATATTCTACAAATACATGTACTTACTAGAACAGGATATAATGAAACAATAATAGGAAGCATAACTCTATGAACGGTCACTACATGATTTACGGTAACGACAAGGCCATTTAATCAAACTCCTACCACAGGATCATTTGCTTTTGATAATCTTACGAATATACCACAAAATATCTTTACAGGAAGTACAACAACTATTGATGGACTTGAAACAGGGGTCTATGCATCTATTACTTTCTCTCCTGTAACTACATCCGGACGATTGGAAATCTATTCAGGAACAACATTCGTGAGTTCATGAACAACATGATTGCTTGTATATAATGGGAATCAAGTGAACGTACTAGGACAAAGCAGCTCATGATATTCACAAGTCATCACCTGATATATTACTATAGGACAATGAACAGGCGCATTCACTCTCACGACGAGGTGATCAGATACATTAGCTCCGACCATACCTGTACTCACCTATCCGCTCAGCGGTGAGGAAATGTTTTTTGTAACATTCAATCGGATTGCAAGTATAGATACGGGGTCATGATTGGAAAGATATGCATATGAAATCGCTGAAGATAGCAATTTTGCAGATATAATCACTACATGATTTATCACTGCTACAACAGGAACACTTGGTTCACCTACTACTGAATTTGATACGACCAATGGTCACTACTACTGGAGGATGAAAGCGAAAGATATGAATAGCAACTATTCTGATCGAAGCACTACTGGATATTTCAATGTAGTAGATTTTACTGATCGAAATTTCAATGATAAAATAGATGCTAATCTGAATACGTATTATAATTCTAATGAAATCACGCTTGAAGGCATAAGAACAGGCCTTTCCATTTGGGCTATGGTCAGTGGAAGCTGAACTATATATAAAAATGGGACGAATAAAGGGACCGGAACGTTTGTACAGAACGGCGACAATCTCTTTATCCATCTAAAATCAAGTGATTCGTATAACGATATCACATCTTCAACACTTACCATAGCAAATAGGGCTTTGGAATTTAATGTAACTACCAGTGATGTATGAGGTAATGGATGTACATTATCAAGCAATGATGAAAACACTATCCAGACCATCTATACCAGCTTGGTACAAAATTATTCTGGAGATCAAAACAGATTCAATGACTTTCTGAATACCATGCAAAGCATGCTTGCTGACCAGATTGACTTTACCAATGATTGTAATCTCCAATATCTACAGAATCTCATCAGCTCAAATATCTGAGGAATCACTACAAGTTGAGCTATAGATACCGGCACATGGATTGCTCCAAATTGCAAGGAATATCCTGTAAGTTTTGACTCTGCAAGAAATGCGTATACCTCACCTTCATTCAGATTAATCACTTTCTTTGCAAACCGTGATTCGCTTGATAGATATATCGACTCCAAAAATCCTGGTGACTGCCATATCAATATTTATGGAGCATCATCATGGTATTTCGGCAATACCGATCCAAGCAGACATATTGCTCCAAATGGGAAAGTCTATCTCATCCAATCCAATAGTCAGGGATATACCTCAAGCGATTTCTCCGTTGCAAAATACTTCCCGACACTCGCGACACTCAGTAGTTATATCGATAGCAAAAATCTTCCCTTTGCAATCCGAAGTCATCAAGTAGATACCACTTTCACTCCACAAACGTATACAGCGCCGAATAGCAAAGTGTATACCATCTACAAGACCAACAGATGATATATGTCCTACGAACTTATAAATATCAGATACTTTGCTAGTCTTTCAGATATCCAATCATTTATCAGTAGAAATAATCCTAGATAGATATTAGGTGGGAGAACTTAGAAGGGACTCTGCAGAAGTGCAGAGTTTTTTTTGAAAATACGGCTTGATTTATGATTGACACTTAATATAAACTTTATATTCAAATAAAAAAAATTAATTAAATTAACGTAACAAGGAGAAAAAAAATTATGAACAAAAAACACAATTTCGTAGATTTAGCAGAAACGCATAAAGGGCAAGGAACCTTATATTGCGGTGGATTGGATCCTCATCTCTTCAATGGGTTCGAAAAAAACATGGAAGTATATGGACCAGCATCGAACATATACAACGGTGATCTCTTCCTTTGTACCGCTGCATATTATCAAAGATTAGGAGATTTTATTCCTAACTTAGAAAAGGAAGACATAGGAAGGTATGCCACAGTACTGGCAGCAGTGGAAATGTACACAAAAAGAGTCGTTGAAATTCTGGTTACCAAATGCAACATCCGTGTTTTCAAACCCCAATCAGGCTTCTATGAACAATTCGGTCCCATGGGGAATATCCTCCTTGGACGAGTGAGAAATTACATAAAAGAATTGGAAGAGAAACTTAGTATCCGTATAATATGTCTTTTGGATTGCAAAAGAGGCGATATCGCCACAACCCAGGAAGCATATTTAATAAGCCTGATCGGCGGTCTCAATAAACTGGGAATCAATTACAAACCGTATGACTTTGACATCATCAATGTCACTCCCTGGATGGGACGTGATGTAATGGTGTTGGGCAATAACGAGAAACCCGGACTTGGACTACAATTGATGCGTGAAGGTAAGGGCATTATAGTTGTAAACAAAAGTTCAAATCCCTCGGGACCCGAGTATCAGGAAGAATTACTGCAAAATTGCGGCATGACTCTTCAAATGAAAAACGTTGCCGACCTGTATGCCATCAACCAGCAATTTGAACTGGAATATGATGGTTTGTCAACAATTGGAATGGTTGTCGGAAGCACGCATATTTGCGATGGAAGCATCCGGAAAGCATTTCCAAGCACCACATTACTAGTGCCAGGATTTGGCGCTCAGGGCGGAAAATTTGACAGAATAATGCAGGAACTCATCCCCGAAGGGAAATGGACCGGGCAAGGTGCTATTTTCTCCGCATCACGAGCTACTATGTTTGCCTTTGAAAAGGAATACGGCGGCAGTGGTGTAGTAGCCAACCTTGAGGAAGACTTGATGAATGGAATCAGTGCATTCAGAAAGTCGGAAAAAAAAGCCTATGAAGTTGCGGGGATAAATTATCCCTTCACTGCATAAACATAATAAAATAATTATTCACTATCTCGCTCCGGTTATAACCGGAGCGATTTTTTTAATTGAGATGCAATAAAAATTTGAGGTGTCGAGAATTTTTATGACGTCGAAATTATCCAGCTAAGCTGGATGTTATTAAAAAAATAGGCGAATGATATTCGCCCCTACAGTACTGAAATCTAAGGTCTAAGCACCAAGTTCTAAGTTCTCATTTATTACTTTATGCATGATACCATTGATCAGTTTAGGTGCTCCTTCGTCAGAATATCTTTTTGCAATCTCTATCATCTCATTCAATAAGACTTCTTTGGGTGTTTCCAGCTCTTTCCATTCGGTATAGCCGAGGAGGAATATCGCCTGGTCTAATGGATCCATCTGTCTGTATTCAAAGGTCTGTGCATACCTATTCACTTTTTGGAGAATCTCATCGATATATTTTGTGAAGTTGATTCCTACCTTGGAGATGTAATCGAAATCGATGTCTTCATATTTCCGTTCATCGAAGAAACAGTCGATAAAGTCTTTGAAATCTTCTGGTGTATAGATCGTCATATAGGTACTAATTTTTTCTTTGAGTTTTTCTTTTTCTTCATCGTACATCCCTTTGTCGGTCTTGAAAATATAATCAATGAATAACGACTCAGTGAGCATTTTGTCTTGCAAAAGCAGATTAACAAAAAAACAATGCTGATACAAATAGGAAAGTACTATCTTTCTCGCATTGATTCTTGCTTTTATATTCATGAGAGGTGCTAAGGAACTAAAGACCGACTTCACTTCGTTCGAATGTTAAGTTTTAAATTCTAAGTTTTAAGTATTGGTATTTTATTTATAATATTTAGCACTTAGCTTTTAACACTTAGCATTTTGGTTAAGCGTCTATTACTTTATCTTTGCTCTTGCTTTTGATCGTCAATACTTGTTTCCCTTTGTAATATCCACATACCGGACAAACTCTGTGAGAAAGCTTTTTAGCTCCACAATTTTTGCAGATTGAAATCTTATACGTATCTGTCATCCTTTGAAGATTTAATCTTTCCCGGGTAGAATGCCTTTGACGTCATTTTGCTTGAGAGATTTTCTTTTTTGGTCCGATTGTCATAACTTATCGAAAAATGATTAAAAGATTTTGAAGATTAAAAGATTATTTCGCAGTATTTTAATTTTTTAATCTTTTAATTTTTTAATGTTATTTAACATCCACAATAGTCTTGAGGTATTTTCTGCCATCAAATCTAGCTACTTTCTTTTTACTGAAAACAACTGTTCCATCAACTTTTGCATGAACAGAGAAATCACTGCCTAGATAGGCGTTTTTGCCACATTCATATTTTGATCATTTTTGTCTGATGATGATATTACCTGCGACAGCTTTCTGTCCTCCGAAGACTTTGACTCATCTATACTTTGGCTTCGAATCTCTAAGATTTTTTGCCGATCCACCGGCTTTTTTGTGTGCCATCTACTTTGTAACAATTAAATAATAAAGTGAATTTACTTAAATATTTGGATTAAACAATTAATGTATTTCGGATTTCGGATTACGAATTAAACCAAAATGCAGGAAATCCGCAATTCGTAATTCGTAATTGAAAAAATCAATTAATCGTTTGAGTAGTGTATATATTTATTCCGATATCGTTTTCAAGGGGTACTTCGATGATTATCTCTCGTTCTTCTCATTTCAGATATAATAATTATACTGATTCTTTAAAAACTCAACATAATTCTCTCATCCAAAAGGATTTGTTATAAAATTCTTTTATCGTTCGAATTATTCTTGGATATCTACTCCATGCTCTTTTCTATAGATTTCACCTACCGGTAAGAGTCTTCCGATAATAACGTTTGATTTAAGATCAGAGAGCTTATCAATAGATCCTTTGAGCGATGAAGCCACCATTACTCTGATGGTCTCCTGGAATGAAGCTGCAGATAACCATGAATCAGTTTCTTTAGCAATATTCGTCAATCCAAGTGCTAATCTTCTTCCTTTAGCTGCTTTTTTGCCTTCAGCTTCGAGCTCTCTATTAACTTTTATGAATTCCTCATATTTGACATATATTCCTGGGATGAAACTACTATTACCAGAATCTTCGATAAATACTTTGGAGAATAATTGTTTTACAACTACTTCAATGTGCTTATCGTTAATATCTTGTCCTTGAGCTCCATATACTTTTTTTATTTCTCTGATGATATATTTTTGTGCTTCTAGATCGCCTACGATATTTTTATATTCTTTGATGGACAATGCTCCTGTAGTGAGTATTTCTCACTTAAACACCTCTTCACCATCTTTCTTGATGGCATTGAGCCCTGTCAAAGATTTGATATATTCTTCTTGAATACCAAGGATGATATGATCAGCTTTGATATCTAATATTTTACCTGATTCTTTGACTTTGAGTTTGCTCTTTCCCTTGGATGCGAATATTCATCATTTTTTCACTTCTTCTCATTTTTTTACATCTACCTTATATCCAGTCTTGAGTAAATATGTTTTCTTCTGATATTCAGAAACTACTTTTACATATCTTACTTTATTGGTTTCATAAAACGATACTTTCCCATCAAATGGTGTGATGATTGCAGGAATTTTTGGATCTCTTACTTCAAAAAGCTGTTTTACCCTATCGATACCTAATGTTGTTGCATCTCATCATCATTTTGCAACTCATCCTTCATGGAAGGTACTCAATGTCAATTGTGTGGATGGCTCTCCAATAGATTGTGCAGCAATGATTCCGACAGGTACTCCTATCTCTACCATTCTTCTTGTAGAAAGATCTGTTCCATAACAGTTTTGACAGATTCCACTGATGCTCTGACAGATAAGCGGTGTCCTTACTTTAACTTCTTCTATCTCCATATCTTGGAGAAGCTGGATATTCTCCTTATCTAACAAATCACCTTTGCTCAAAATAACATTTTTCTTTTTATCAAATATATCTTCAGCAAGCACTCTACCACCGACAATATTATACATATTTTCTCCTTTGAGCTCTGATTCCTGTTTGGTATAGATTACATATTTATCGCTTCCACAATCATGTTCTCTAATAATCACTTCTTGCGACGCATCACAGAGTTTTCTTGTTAAATATCATGATTCAGCTGTTCTCAATGCTGTATCTGCTTTTCCTTTTCTTCACGCATGTGCAGAGATAAAATATTCGATAGGCCTAAGTCATTCAACGAATGAATTTTTGATCGGAAGTTCTATAATCTCTCCTTGCGGATTGACAACCAATCACTTCATACCTGCAATCTGCGTCATATGTGTTTGTGAACCTCTCGCTCATGAATCCACCATGGTATATAAATCTTGTCCTGGTCTAGTGATTCATTTTAAACTTTCCTCTATTCTCTTTTTTACATCAGTCCGGATTTTGATAATGAACCTATGTTTTTCTTCTTCAGAAAAGAATCCTTTGAAAAAATACTTATAGACCTCATTCGCCTTGAGATCTCCGTTTTTCAATTCTTCTTCTTTTTCTTTCGGTACCTTCATATCAAGGATATTAACTGATGTCGCTCCCAATGTTGCATATTTAAATCCAAGATCTTTTATATCATCGGCTACATATACTGTCGTCTGCATATCACATTCGTCGAAAATCCTACTTAACAATCTTTTGATATCTTTATTTTTGAGTGTAGAATTGATAAATCTTATCTTTTCAGGCAATACGGAATTGAGAATAACTCTCCCTACCATTGTTTCAATCGGTTCTTTGTTATAATTCAGAATGATTTTATCTTTTACAAAAATCTCTCCGTTTGCATAGCTATTGAGCACGGTCTCTATATCAGGGAATATTCCTGCTATTGGTTTATTTTTCCATTCTTCCTGCGTAGTATACTGAGGATTCCTGTGATCATAAAAATCAGTCAGATAATAAACTCCGAGCACCATATCTTGTGCATGTGCAATGGTAGGATCTCATGATCCCGGCTTCAAAATATTTTTGTCAGCTGCTATGAGTTCTCTTGCCTCTCTTTGTGCTTCATCGGAAATCGGCAGATGAATAGCCATCTGATCTCCATCAAAATCGGCGTTAAATGAAGGACACACTAACGGATGGATTCTGATTGTCTTTCCTGGCATGAGAATGATTTTGAAAGCTTCGATAGAAAGCCTATGCAATGTCGGCGCACGATTGAGCAATACCCATTTATCTTTGATTACTTCTTCGAGGAATTTCAATGCTAACGGTGATTCTTCCTTGATAAGTTTTTCTGCTTGTTTTGGCGTATAGACTATTTTTTTCTCGATAAGTTTTCCGATAATGAATGGAGTGAACATTTTTACTGCGATATATATCGGTAATCCGCATTCATTTAATTTAAGTTCAGGACCGACAGTAATGATTGATCTTCCTGAATAATCTACTCTCTTTCCAAGCAAGTTTTTCCTAAAAATACCTTCTTTACCAGAAAGCATATCAGAAAGCGATTTGAATACTTTGATACCAGCACCGCTACCTCATGATGCCCCTGCCTTTTCTCCTACCAAAAGATTATTTACTGATTCTTGTAATAATCTAATCTCATTTTTTTTGACAACATCAGGCATCCCTGCACTGGGGTTATGAGCAGTCATAACTCTACCAGGATACAGAACATTCAACAGGATGCTTCTCTCCCTAAGGACAGGTGCCATAGACATGCACATAGCATTCAGTGCCGCCTTACTCATGCAGTAACCGGTGTGCTTGGCCCCTCCCAATTCAGCAGCCTTGCTAGACACGATCACAACATTCGATGGCGATCTAAGCAGCCCACCAGCCAACTGCCTAAGCATCATGAAGGGAGAGATAGCATTCACCACAAGCTGCTCAAGAACGTCCTGCTCAGACTCTACCATCCAACCCTTCCGTATGTCCATTCCAACACAACTGACAAAACCATCAAGTCTCACCTCGGCATTAGCCATTCTCTCGGCCAAGTCCTCTGGTGCTACTTGATGGTGGAAGTCAGTCGTGAAATGCAGATCGCTGTACTTACAGTCTCTTCTGGAGGCAGTTACGACCTTGACTCCAGTTTCGTGCAATCGTTTGCACAAAGCTTCGCCAATACCACTGCTGCCTCCAGTAACTAAAACATGCTTACCTTTTATTTTAAATTTTTTTGAAGAAAAAAATAATTTTTGTCACTTTCGCTTAACACCCATATATTTTTCAACCACAAATATTTACGGATAATCACTTTTCTTTTTTTCGTATCTTTTACAAATGAAAATTCACTGCTTTTTTGAATAAAAAAAGGTAACATTTTCGGTTTTTTTTTATAAAGGGTAGAAAAGGGAATGAAAAAATAGTCAAAAGTCAACGGTCAAAAGTCAATAGTCGGAAAGAAAAAAAAGTTAGAAGTTAGAAAAAAGAAAAAAGTAAACAGTAAGCAGTAGCAGTAGCAGGAATAAGTCAATAGACATTAGTCAATAGTCAAACAGAAAAACGAAAAAAATGAAAAAAGACAAAAAGTTTGTGATTTCAGAAATAATTAAACGGGGTATGGTTAAAGAACAAAAAAAAGTAGCAACGGCAGAAGCAGAAAAAAAAGTCAATGGACAATTAAAAATAAAGCAAAATGAAAACAACATCAAACATCAGAATTCCTCATAGCCTGCACAGCATGCTGGGGATCGTCAAAGGAAAAATAAAACACCTGGGTTTTGAAATTTATTTATCCCACAAGTTCACGGGTTCCCAATTCCACACGCATTGTAATCTTTTCAAAACTGCATGCCGTTCATTCGTGGCAGCTTTGAAAGGCTTATTGAGTGTGCCCCTTCAGTTGATGGCAGTGGTTGCATTTATTTTCGTCTCTCCTCTTCAGATCACGCTGCTTCCTCTCAACATTTTTATAGCATTGAAACAAATCACCACGGCATTGCTGAAGTTTACAGCATTTGTGTGCCGTTCGTTTTTATTTTTAAGCCATCTTTTTTTATTCGTGTTGTGGATCATTGTTCCATCACTCGCATTTCAGTCAGTATCGCTGCATCTTTTCTACAATTTTTTTAAAATGTTTATGGTCACACCCGGCGATATCAGTGACCGTTTTAAAAATCTTGTGGTATCGGTTTTTTCTTATCACACTTACGAGCTTCTGCTTAAGCGGACATTTATAATTCGCGGGGAATTTATTTGTCTGTTGCGGCAGGAGCCTTCATATACCGGGGTCTTTGGGTTCACGCCCTTCAGGCTCTTCCATCGTTCATATTGTTTCACTAAATTTCAAATGCCCTTCTGCCTGCATTCAGGCCGGAAGTTTTATTCAATAATAAAAAACAAAAACCTCACACTGTATAGGCAAGTGTATTCTCAAATGAAAAAAATAATTAATTCAATGGTTCGGATACCAGCCGGCTTGATCATCTTTTTGATCGCCATGGTTCCAATTACGGTGGTTCACCGTATAGTAGTAGTCGCCAACCTCCCTTCGAGTGTTGACCAGTTGTTAACCCGTGCATATTCCATCATCGAGGCGATGACCGACAATGTGTGGTTTCCCACGCCTTCACCCACTTTATTGAGTGTGAAAGCTGCCGCCGACGCATTGAAAGATGCCCAGGTAAGTGTAAAAAACAGGGTTCCCGGCTCTGTACCTTTCCGTAATATTAAGAAGAACGCCCTTAAAGATTTGCTGTTTGCTTTGAAATTTTATATCCAGGGCATCTGTGTTTTGAATCCAATCTCCTCAACAAGCATAGCCGAAAGCGCCCTTATGTATGCCAAGAGAGTTCCTATCAGACAAAAACAAGTGTTCAGTGTTGTGAACTACATGTCAGGTTCGGTTGAACTTTCAGCACCTGTTAAAGGTTATGGTAATTCACATGAATGGCAAATATCACGTGACATCGGGGATCCTTTGAACTGGTATCTCGTACTTATTCCATCCACCAAAAAATCCAGAACTATTGTCTCAGGATTGAGAAGAGGCGAATTGGTTTACTTCCGTCACCGCATACTGAACAAGGATGGATATTCTGATTGGGATGGCCCAATTGATATCTCGGTTTCATAAATTTACTGACGGTTTCATTCAGTAAAATCTTCTTCAAAAGCCGCACGTTCTCCGGAATGTGTGGCTTTTTTTGTCTTTTCCGTCCCTTTTGAACCCTCACTTTTTGCAAACATTCACTTAGTTTTTCCAAACTAAAAGTGAGTTTTAGTTTACTTTCATTGAGTGTTTCTGAACTAAAAGTATGTTTTAGTTTACAATCATTGAGTGTTACTAAACTAAAAGTGAGTGTTTGTTTACAAACATTGAGTGTTACTAAACTAAAAGTATATTTTAGTTTACTTTCATTGAGTGTTTCTAAACTAAAAGTGAGTGTTTGTTTACAAACATTGAGTGTTACTAAACTAAAAGTATGTTTTAGCTTACTTTCATTGCGTGTTTCTAAACTAAAAGTGAGTGTTTGTTTACAAACATTGAGTGTTTCTGAACTAAAAGTGTATTTATTGACTTGTAAAGATGGTGTGTTGTTGAACAACGAGAGTATCAAAAAGACTGTGTAAACAATCACTGAAAACCCTCATGCATTATGGAGAATGACTGCCAAAATTTAAACGGGATAAGGGGTAAAAAACAAAAAAGCTTCTTTAAATGCTGCACGTTCTTGCAGAGTTTGTGGCATTTTTCCTGGCAACGTGTGTTGGAGTTATAGGATGGAAGCAAGCATTTGAAATGCGCGCTATCGGGGTTTAATAGATGTGATTTTGATTTGAAGAATGGGATTGAAAATCTTTTTTATCGTTTAAGCGGGATTACAAATCCCGGGCTTATTGGACAGGATTGCAAATCCTGTCCATCGGAATGCTCATAATTTTTTTTCAATCCGTTTTTATCCGCACAATCCGTGTTCCATTCATTCCTTAATCCGCCAAATCCTCTTTCCCCATTGGCGGTATCACAGTTATCAGCTTATCGAAAAGTTCGGATTTCCTGATTAGTACATCATAAGTTTCATTTTCCATCTCCTCACATTCAATAAGACCAAACCCTTCAAGGAATCTACCGAAGACCCGGGAATTATAGCATATTGATGCAACGCTGAACAGATGATTATCATCAGCAGCTTTTTTTATGTGTGGCATTGTTTTTATACAATCTATTAAATGCGGAAATGTTTTGAAATACTTTTCGGAATAGAAATTTTCACTCCGGAATTTGTCTCCAAATTTGCTTAAAAGCATCAACATAAATCCTATTGCATAAGGACCTATTTCGCGATTACCAAAACCATCCAAACATTGCCAGTTCAAGCCGAAAACAAAAGCCAGAAATGAATACTTATACAAAGAAGCATTCCCGGTTAATAATTCAGGTTTGGAATCTGACAGATGCAGGTAGTTATTTTTGACAAATGTTTGATTGAAGCACTGGCTGATAGCCACAGCCGACATTACAGGTATTATGCTCAGCCCTTCTTCAGGTTTCATGTCATCTCCACAATGAGAGCAAGGGATAATTAGTCCGGCTTTTTTATAAATTGCATTTATTACTTCATCAGGCATGTTGCCTTTCGGCGTAAGTTTTACAGGACCGTTATCCTGCAGATATTGCCAAAAGAATTTCAAAATTTTGATCATTGATATTTTCTCAAACTCCTCTTCGGTGATATTGCCTTTAAATTGTATTGGGCATTGATTCTCAAAAAGACTGATATGCATGAAGCCTACTTCTTCCATGGAATAGCCTTCAAGATTTCCGGAAGCCAGGTACATTTTTTGATAACCTTTATATCTGGGATCATTCTCGGTTTCCTGAATTAAATCCCTGTATTTTTTTTTCATCATAATGGTGCGTTTTAGGGGTCAAAGATATGGTAAATTTTTTCCCGGAATGATGTACCGCTAATTAAGTTATGAACAACGGACGGGTGATAATTTTTATTTTGTGCGGGGTTTAAGGTTCAAAGTTATAATGGCAAAGAAATTTTTATTAATGGGAACGCTGATTTACCCTGTTGGATACTTTCTTTGAACATTCCATATCAAAAAATTGAACTGATATCCTACGGGGTGAAAACGGATAGGAATGGATGGTTACGGATTTTTATAACGGGGGTTGAATTAGTTTTTGATTTTGTTCAAGATTTGGTGAAGTGAGAATGGGAGAGTGTTGTATTATGGTAGGTATTTGAAATAGGCACTAACATGAAACAATGAAAGTGATTTCAAGAAATAAAGAGAGGATTATAATTTCCTAAAAACAGCTATCAACAAAATTTTGTTTGAATTATTTTTTTAAATGTCTCTTATAGTTAACAACACTATCAATAACAAGAGTTAGTTTTGTTACTTATTTCTATAAGGGAAATTAAATGACATTTCTGGAAAAAATAGGTGACCGTATTAAAGAATTACGTAATGCCAAACAACTGTCGCAGGAAGATCTTTCAGCTATGGCAGATATTAGCAGGACATATTTAAGTGGTGTTGAAAATGGTAAAAAAAATATTGCCGCTGAAAATATTGAAAAAATAATTGACGCACTTGAGATAAGCGCTGAGGAATTTTTCAAGCATAAGAATTTTAGAAAAAAGTAAAATTTAAATAAAACTGAACGAATTGAAAGTTCAGTTAACAATCAATAATTATGTCATTAAATATACAGCATTTAGAAAGCGAGATTATTGACCAGTATCTGTATGACGAAAACACAACACGTCCTTGGATAATTGGTTTTAGCGGTGGAAAAGACAGTACAATGCTGTTACAGGTGGTTTGGAATGCTCTTAAAAAAATTGAACCAATTTTATTGACCAGAAAAATTTATGTGGTTTGTAATGATACACTGGTTGAAAATCCAAGAATTGTAAAATTTATTTACACTACTTTGAAAAAAATTCAGAAGGCAGCTAATCTGAATGATTTTCCCTTGATTGTAGAACAAACAATTCCCAGAATAGATGATAGTTTTTGGGTGCGTTTAGTTGGACTTGGTTATCCTGCGCCGAATAGAATTCATAGATGGTGTACTGAAAGACTAAAAATAAACCCTACCTCCCGTTTAATTAAGGAAAAAATAAATGAAAATGGTGAAGCAATAATATTGTTGGGAACAAGAAGTGCAGAAAGCACTAATCGAGCTGCATCTATAAAAAAACATGAAAGAAAAGGAGAACGATTAAGAAATCATCAATTTCCAAGAGCTTTTGTTTATGCCCCCATAAAGGATGTTGAAACCAATGAGGTTTGGCAATATCTCAATCAGGTTCCACCACCCTGGGGAGGTACACACAAAGAATTGGTGACACTTTATAGAAATGCTAATGCCGGTGATTGTCCTTTAGTCATTGACAATACAACTCCAAGCTGTGGCCAAAGTCGGTTTGGTTGTTGGGTTTGTACTGTTGTTAATAAAGATAAAAGCATGGAAGGCTTAATTGGGAATGGCGAAGATTGGATGCTTCCTTTGGCAGAGATAAGAAATTTTTTAATTGAAACACGTGACAGCCCTGATAAATACCGGCAAAAGGAAAGAAGAGATGGTTCCTACCATATTGATAAATGGGGCCCCTATAATTTTGAAACACGTGTTGATATTCTTACAAGAATTTTAAAAGCACAAAAGGAAGTTCAAAAAACGGAAGATATTGAATTAATCACTCATCAGGAGATGGTTCTTATCCAATATTACTGGTTCAGGGACATGTATTTTAAACCAAAAGTTTCTGATATTTACAACAAGATATTCAAAACAAAAATTGATATGAGTAAACAAGAAGAAAAAATTAAAGAAGAAAGTGAATTACTGCGCAAATCATGTAAAGATGAGCCGAAAGATGTTGAACTTATTCAGGACTTGCTCGCATTACAAAAGACAAAAACTCTGATGATGCGGAAAAGAGGACTACTTGATGATTTCGAAAACAGGCTGGAACAATTCATTGAAGAATCGAAAAAGTAAATCAAAGTAATTAATAAGGATTCTGATGAGAATTGATGAAATAGAACTTTATAATTTCAGAATTTATAAAGGGGAAAATAAAATAAATCTTACTTCTGAGAACCATAATAATATCTTTATTGTTAGTGGCAATAATGGTTTCGGGAAAACCACTTTTCTAATGTCAATGGTGTGGTGTATGTATGGCAAAAACATGCAGGAAGTTGATGATCTGTATAAAAAGGAAATTGGAGATCAAGGAGGATACAATAAATATATTGCAACCTCTCTAAATAGAATGGCAAAAATTGAAGAAGACTACAATTTTCATGTTTCAATTAAATTTGTTAATGTCAATATCCCGGAAGTACCATGTAAAGAAATTATTGTAAAGCGAAGTTACAATGCATTAACAAGCACTAACGAAGAGATAGAAATATTGATTGACGGTTACCCGAGTGAATTGGCCAAAGAGGTAGGACATGAAATTTTTATTAGGGAATTCATAATGCCTATTGAAATAGCAAAATTCTTCTTTTTTGATGCAGAAAAAATTGTGAATTTGGCAGAAGTAAATACAAATGAACAACGAAAAAAATTAAGTTTAGCTTATTCAGAAGTTTTAGGAATAAAAAAGTACGAGGAGATAAAAGGGAATCTGGAAAACCTTCAATTAAAATTACGTCAGGAATCAGCAAGTGCGGCAGAAAGAGCATTGTTAGAAAAATTAAAAGCAGAGGTGATCGGATTTGAAGAATTAATAAAAGAAAACAATGAAAAAATCATAGCATTTAGAGAGCAGATTAATGAGAAAAGCAAGGAATCGAAGGATATTCAGGAAAAACTTATTAAAGAAGGAAGCCTGATTACTGCTGAAGAATTGAATAAAATAAGGGAACAAGAAGATGTGCTCATGAAAAAAATATCAACTCTGCAGAATGAACTGAAGGAATCTTATGATATAATTCCTTTTACGAGGATGTTCAAAAAAGTGTGTCAAAAAGGAAAAACAATTTTAATTTTGACACATGAAAAAAGGAAAAAGAAAAATGTCACCGCGATTAGAAGAACTAATACCGGATGAAAAGAAAAGAGC
>Ga0118677_10002384_pt1 | contig 37957 bp, 40 predicted proteins | sample AliMusrvi5mmetaG_FD_86154 | JGI IMG/M metagenome (GOLD analysis project Ga0118677, IMG submission 86154) | reverse complement strand
GAGGAACCAGGCAGCAGCTTGTAAACGATCTCCGTCACCACGCGTGGAGTTCCCTGGAGCCAGGCAGCATTGTCCTGGATCTTGGGTGCCAGCCAGAACTGACCCGGGTGTGCCCGCCAAAAGTTGACCACCTGTACGGCTGACCCTGGATCGCTGAACCGCCCAGATGAGCCCTCCCTTTCCGTGAGGCCCAGGGGCCACATGACCGGTTGCGGGATTTGCCTGCTGCCACCCTGTGATAAATCCACGGGAGCATGGCATGGCGCGTCTCCGTCATTGCGGGTACTGCGGGACATGGTACCGTCCCAATCCCAAGACCGCCGACCGCCAGCAGGTCTGTGGGAATCCTGCCTGCCAGCGCCAGCGGCACCAGAAGGCATGCCGGAACTGGCGAAAGAAGAACCCCCATTACGACAAGCAGGACCGGCTGATCGCCAACCTGGTCAAGGATGGCCCGGTAAGCAGGACCGATCCGCTGACTGCCATCGACTGGGATGCCGCCAGCGACAAGGTGGGACCCGAGGTCGCCGTGCTCGTGGAAGAGACCGGGAAGGCGATCTGCCAATGGACTCGGGGGGAGAGGCCGGCATAGGGCGAGAAGGGGGCAACCGGGGAGAGTTGCCCCTTTCGTGCCGCGAGACGACTTCGGCTCCCAGTCATGTGAAAGATAACGAGTTATGAGGAAGTTGCCCTATTTGCCCCGCGAGACGACTTCGGCCTCCAGCTATCTGAATGCAAACAAGTTCTAAGGAAGTTGCCCCTTTCGCCCCGCGAGACGACTTAGGTGATCGGAGCCCCATGCGGCAGGCTGATCCCGGACCAACCGACCGGGTGCCAGCCATGGAATTGGAGTTCCAACAGATCGATCTCCGCTATGACCATCTGCGCAAGCGCAGCCCGGCGCTGGAGCGCCAGTTGGGGTTCTAAGCCCAAACCCGCTAATTTCTCAAGATCTATAATATTCAGCAACTTAAGTTACGTTTCCATCAGAATCAGCGACACAAGGGGACAAAGTAACCGTGACAGTTACAGAATCTCGCTGCTTCCCTCAAGGTGGATCAGGAAATTGGTCGGCGCTATCACCGTGACACCCCCTCGGCTCGATTCTGGAAAGTGTTTGATGTTTCCAGTCACCAGCCATGCACCAGCCGCACAGGCAAGGGCAAGGAAGGGACCGTCCTTCGGATCTGGCCCAGGATGGGGCCACTCACCAGGATCGGGAAGATGCAGACTTTCCTCGATTAGGAATTCGAGCCAGTGGGGTGGGAATCCGTAGCGGTGGAACTTCAACCTCTGGGTGACCTCTCGGTATTCCCCGATGACCCACGGACTGGTCACCAACTGCACTTGGCCGTCCAGGATCCAGTCCATGACGATCTTGGCTGGGGCGCCTTCCTGCTTGATCCCTGCAGAGACGACGACGTTCGTGTCAAGAACAATCAGCCTCATCCGGCCTTCCGATGGTGACGAGCAATACGGGCCTGATCGATCTCTTGATCGATCTCTTCTTCGCTCATTCGGCTCAATCCGGATTCCTCCGCAAGGCGCCAGCTTTCCCGGAGACTCGCCTTCGCCATAGCCCGCCTAAGTTCTCGGTCCTCCAGGACGACATCCCCCATCACGGGTACAAGGAAGTAGGCTGGTCCCTGTTGGCCGGCCAGCAGGACCGTTTCCCCAATAGGGACGGACTCCAAGGCCTTAGCCCCTCGGACCCGAAACTCTCGCAACGAAACCTGGCGCATGAATACCCCCTTACTCAGTGTAGCCATTATGGCTACACTGTCCAGGGTGGCTAAGATAGATAGCCAAAAAAGTGGTGGCCAAAATAAATCGTGTTTGCTATTCTTGGCTACCCCTTCTGCCCTTAGTTAAGTTAGGTCTACCCATTTTGGCTAGGTATTATGAAAGTTGCCCGCATCTACCTTCGAGTCAGCACCGACGAACAGGACCTCACACGCCAGGTCGGTATCGAGCACAACACTAGAGATGCCGGATACTACATCGCCGGTGTCTACCGGGAGAAGGCTTCAGGTGCTCGCGCCGATCGGCCCGAACTGCTACGCATGATCGCTGACCTGCAACCGGGCGAAGTGGTCATTGCCGAGAGAATCGATCGCATCAGCCGACTGCCGTTGGCCGAGGCCGAGCAACTGGTCGCATCCATCCGTGCCAAGGGTGCCAAGCTTGCCGTACCAGGCGTGGTCGATTTGTCAGACTTCGCGGCCAACGCTGATGGCGTGGCCAAGATCGTATTGGAGTCTGTGCAGGAGCTCCTACTCAAGCTGGCGCTGCAAATGGCTCGAGACGACTATGAGACCCGGCGCGAGCGGCAGCGTCAGGATATCCAACTGGCGAGGGCCGGTGGAAAGTACGCCGGTCGCATTCCCGATACCACAACCCATCTGTGTATTGTCACGCTGCGTGGTGCTGGTCAGACCATCAAACGAACTGCGGAGCTGGCAGGTTGTAGCGAAAGCCAGGTCAAGCGCATTTGGGCAATGCATCTAGCGAAATCCCCTGATACCGACAGCACGACAGGTGAAGGTGCTAATTCCTCACAAGCGATTCCACCGCCAGTTTCGTCTTCGCAGTAGCAACTCATGCGCGGTGACCGTAGCAATCGACTGACTGTCCTCTCGGAAGCCGAGAAACTCGCGCTCTACGGCTTGCCCGAATTCGACGACTTCCAGCGCACCGAGTTTTTCGCCATGACCGAAGAAGAGCGCGCCTTGGCGTTCCAGCGTCAGGGGCTTACCGCGCAGATCTATTGCCTACTGCAACTCGGCTACTTCAAGGCCAAGCAGACTTTCTTTCGTTTCTCCCTGAAAAACGTGTCGTCGGAGGACATGGATTTCCTTTTGCAGCGGTATTTCCCTGGGCAGGTGTTGACCTTGCGGCACCTGCACGATAGCGAGTACTACGCGCAGCGCAAGGACATTGTCTCTTTGTTCGGTTATCGTCTCTGGTCTGACAGCGATCTTCCGATGCTTCTGGAGAAAGTAACACTTCTGGCCAGAACGGATGTAACGTCTGCGTTCCTGCTGAACGAGCTGATGCGTTTTCTGAATGGCAAGCGCATCGTACGGCCGAGTTACACCACACTCCAAAACCTCATCAGTGACGCGCTCACTGCGGAACGACAACGTCTTGAGCAACGAATCGATGATGCCCTGGACGAGGTGGCGTGCGCTACTCTGCAAAAGCTCCTCGTGCGCGAGGACACGTTGTCCGAACTCGCAGCCATCAAACAGGATGCCAAACACTTCGGCTATCGCATGATGGCTTTAGAACGCCAGAAACGCGCCACTCTAGCGCCACTGTACGTGATCGCGAAAACATTGCTGCCCAGCCTCGGCATCTCGCCGTTGAACACCGCCTACTACGCCAGTCTCGCCAACTATTATACGATCTATGACCTGCGCCGACTCAAGCCAAGCCAGACGTATCTGTATTTGCTGTGCTACGCCTGGCAGCGGTATCGGCAATTCTCAGACAATCTGGTCGAAGCTTTTGGTCATCACATGAATCGGCTCGAAAGCGACACCAAAGAGAGCGCCAACAAACAGGCCACTCAAGCTCAAATCGAGCAGCAGCAAGGGGCGCCACAGGTCGGCCGGTTGCTCCTGTTGTATGTGGACGAAGCACTCGAAGACGCGATGCCCTTCGGTTCGGTACGGCGCAAAGCATTCACCATCATGCCAAAGGAGGCGTTACTCACGACCGGCAAACGCCTGTGCGAGAATCCCGTCAGTCAGTTGCATCTGCGCTGGCAAGCGGTGGACAAACATGCCGGACGCTGCACGAAAAACATACGTCCGCTGGCCATGGCACTCGATTTCGGCAGTAGTGCTGCTGATAGCCCCTGGCTTGAGGCCTTGCGCTGGATGAAGAGCGTCTTTGCCCGGAAACAGCGGCTCGCACAACAACCGCTCAGCGAAATACCGGGGAACACGATCCCCAAACGCCTGCGCGCTCATCTGTTGAACTTCGACCAGGATGGTGATCCCATCAGTGTTCAGGGTGACCGTTATGAATTTTGGATCTACCGACAACTACGAAAACGCCTCGATATCGGAGATATGTATGTTGACGACAGTGTGCAACATCGGCGTTTCGCCGATGAACTGATAGCGATTGGCCAGAAGGCGGAGGCGCTCAAGGAACTGGATATTCCATGGTCGCGCCAGCCGATCGATGCCACGATCGACAGCTTGTTCGCAGAACTCGATATGCAGTGGCGATCCTTCGACCGAGAACTTCGCCAGGGTAAGCTCAAGCATCTGGAGTTAGACCCTGTCAAGAAAACCCTGAAGTGGCACCGTCCCAAAGCCGATCCAGACGAAGCGCTTCAAAAGAGCTTCTATTCCAAAGTTATGGCACGTGATATCGCGGATGTATTCCGATTTGTTAATGAACGGTGCCGCTTTCTGTCGGTGATGGCTCCTTTACAGCCGCGTTACGCAAAGAAGGTAGCCGATGAAGATAGCCTGATGGCGGTGATTCTTGCGCAGGCCTTGAATCACGGCAATCTCAACATGGCCGAGACCTGTGATATCCCCTATCACATCCTCGAAGCCACACATCAGCAACACCTACGGTTGGCCACGCTGAAAGCGGCGAACGACCAAATCAGCAACTTTATCGCTCAGCTATCCATTTTCCCCTACTACTCCTTCGATCTGGAAGTGCTCTACGGCAGCGTCGACGGCCAAAAATTCGGTGCGGCCGATCCGACGATCAAGGCGCGCTTCTCGCGCAAGTATTTCGGCAGAGACCGCGGCGTCGTCGCCTACTCCTTGCTTGCCAACCATGTAGCGCTGCAGACCGAGCTGATAGGCGCGAATCAACATGAAAGCTATTGGGTCTTCGATATCTGCTACAACAATACCTCGGACATCGTGCCGACAACGATCACTGGCGACATGCACAGCATCAACAAAGCGAACTTTGCAACCCTGTACTGGTTCGGCATGAAGCTCGCGCCCCGCTTCACCAGCCTGCAGGCGCAATTGAAACACCTCTTTTGCGGTTGCCATCAGGACGATTACTCGAACTTCCTGATTACTCCAGCAGGGAGGATAGACCGTGAGTTGATCGTGTCCGAGAAAGACAATATCGATCGCATCGTTGCCACACTGGGGCTCAAGGAAATGAGTCAGAGCACTCTTGTGCGGAAACTATGCACCCTGTCCGGGCATCATCAAACCCGCAAAGCAGTTTTCGAATTTGACAAGCTGATCCGCAGCATCTACACACTTCAATATTTGCGTGATCCCCAACTGCAGCGTAACGTCCATCGCTCACAGAACCGCATCGAGGCATACCACCAATTGCGCTCCGTGCTCGCGCAGGTCAGCGGCAGGAAGGAACTGATCGGGCACACTGATTTGGATATCGCAATTAGCAACCAGTGCGGACGCCTAGTAGCAAACGTCGTGATCGCCTACAACTCCATTCTGCTTTCTGGGCTACTGAACCGCTATCAGGGCGAGGGGAATCAGAAGGCCCTTGACCTTCTGAAACGGATCTCGCCCGTCGCCTGGCAGCACATCCATTTTCTGGGGCATTACGCGTTCCGCGACAAGCAGAACCCAATCGATCTGGAGGCCCTGCTTGCCAGTGTTAACTTGCTGTAATGATTCTTGTAATTATTCAAGTGGCTCATTTTTATGATAAATTTTGTGAGTTCTGGCTTAGACCCCCGAATACAGGGGCTTTCGTGGCGCGAACGCTTCCTCACTATCTCCATCGGCCCCCTAATGCTGGGGGAATAGAAGGATAGGTTCTACACTCAAACCGGGTGTAAGGAAAACCTTGTCGGCTGTAATTATATTCGGAAACCCCGCTCGTCAGGTTTCCCGACACAGCTGTGCGAGGCCGCCGCCGGAATCGCCTTAAACGCCGGGTGAACATTCCTGGTTAGACCATTGCGCCCGGTGCCACACTATTGAGGTTCCCCGAATACCCCAACATCATTCGCCCTGCGGAGACGCCCCATGACCCGGAAAAAAGAGGGTATTCAGGACAAGGGGCAGAAAAACCAATCTCCGCCTACCGAACTGGTAGCATCTCCCCCCCCCCCTGCATTTATAGAGGCTGTTGATTCGCTTGAAGGTAGCGTCCTCCAGGGCACCCAGCCGTTGAAGCCTTTCCCCATCGTGGGCATCGGCGCGTCCGCCGGTGGCCTGGGGGCCTTCGAGGCCTTCTTCTCGGGCATGCCCGCCGAGGTCGAGCCCGGCATGGCCTTCATCCTGGTGCAGCACCTGGCCCCTGACCACGAGAGCATCCTCACGGATCTCATCCGCCGCTACACCCGCATGGAGGTCTTCGAGGTCGAGGATGGCATGGTGGTTCGTCCCAACTGCGCCTACATCATCCCGCCGGGCCGGGACATGGCCTTCCTGAACGGCACCCTGCAGCTGCTGGAACCCTCCGCACCTCGTGGCCAGCGGCTGCCCATTGACTTCTTCTTCCGGTCCCTGGCCCTGGACCAGCGCGAGCGGGCCATCGGCATCGTACTCTCAGGTACCGGCAGCGATGGCACCCTGGGCGTGCGGGCCATCAAGGGCGAGGGCGGCATGGTCATGGCCCAGACCCCCGACTCCACGGAATTCGACGGCATGCCGCGCAGCGCCCTCGCCACCGGCCTGGTGGATTACGAGCTGCCGCCCGCCAAGATGGCTGCCCAGCTCATGGCCTATGTGGCCCATGCCTTCGGCCAGCTCGCCTTCCGGCCCGCTGCCGGATTCATGCACCACGTTGAAATCCTACCATTTGCACTACCAATGTGCTCATCACTTTTGTGGCTTTTCCCTCAACTCTGTAGTTCCCGTACACGGCCAATAATTTTTAAACAGACTTCCTCGTGCGTCAAACCGGCACAGATAATCGTGATTTCAGCATACTTTGAATAGAGCGCACACCGTTCTTGAAACAGATCGGCAAACGTTTGATCAGCCCTTTTTGCAAGACCACGCGTTCGGTAGTTATGAATCCTCGTTTCCAACACCGGCAGTTCAACATCAAGAAAAATGACAATTCCTTCCGATGCGAGATGCGTCATGCCTTCATGACTGTAAACCGCACTGCCGCCGGTAGCGATGATACAATTCCGGATTGATAATCCGCAGAGGGTTTCGGCTTCCAATCTCCGAAGCTCCTCGTGACCAAGCGTATCCACGATGTTCTGCAAGGTCCGTTTCTGTGTTGTCTGAATAAGCACATCCGTATCAACGAAGTCACGTGAGGTCAATTTCGCGAGAATAATTCCGACAGTACTTTTGCCGGCACCCGGCATGCCGATTAAGACAAGATTTGAACGTAATTGTTTATCCATACTCAAACCTCAATCCTTAACCCGATACTTTAATTTCTAAACCGTATATACCTGAACTTCTTTAAAACAAATAAGGGCGCTCAAGATGAGTGCCCTTATTTGTCAAATTTGAATATTCCAGGTATATCGGTCGAAGAATCGTAAAATTTAATAATTCAATCTGCTGATTGATTACATCTGAATTATTGCTACAACACAACCATTCTCAGCCTAGAATTGAAACTGTATGCCAATTTTTGTCGAGTGACTGTGGACAATATTTCCATTAAACTCACCAGCAATAAACTGGGGGTCATCACTGATGATCAGACTGCACCGACCTCCCTGAGAAAGTTCAGGGCGATTTCTGGCGGTAATTCTTAGTAACGCACCGCTGTGGGACAAGTTTTGGATGATGGCTCGATATTTTTTCCCGTCAAAAGACAGATGACATTTGTTTGCGCAGGCAACCCGCTGATTATCTCTTTTCTCTGCCATATGTGTATCCCCTTAAAATAGATTTTCTACATATCAGGTCGCCTGCACTTTGACACAGCATCAGAAATTAGGCAATGGTAATTTAATTCCTCATTAATATTTTCATTTTTCATGTTGCGGTTGAAATTATTCCGTTCTCGGGATATGTTGCAAACCGTGATTGATATTCAATTCATTGAATTAAACTGTCTGGCAGACGGCAGGAAGTAACGAAGAAATGGCGCAAGGAGTAGCGACGATGGTACTGATGAGAAATGCAGCAGCGTTCATACTGGCAGTGTCTATCGCCATACCGGGAGTGGCGGTAGCCGCCCGGGATGACTTCGACATTGATCTCAAGGAGCTGCGGAATATCGCTCATCAGGGAGTTGCAAAAAAGCAGCAGATTGACAAACCTCAGCCTGCACCGGAGCCTGTTGCTGCCGTATCAGGGGATGAAAGCGTCTATGTGGTTCAACCGGGTGACCATCTGTTTAAAATCTTGATCAGGCAGTACGGGTTGTCGGATCCGGCCGCAGAACGGCTGATTCCCGAAGTAATGAGTCTGAACGGGGTTGCATCTCCAAAAAGTCTCAAAGTCGGGCAGCGCCTGCGTATTCCGTTGGCGGCAAGAAACGGGAACCTTAACAAAACAGTTCATGCCGCTACAAGGAAGACCAATCAGGAGCCTACTGAGACACAAACACCACGCGAACTTCCCGCTCCTTCCGCCGGAATAAACAGTATCAGCATACTCGCTGCGCCCCCCTGTGAACTTGCACAAACTTTAACAAAAAAACTCGGGTTACAGGCAGCGTCCCGCCTAAAGGGAAAGGATATTTTCCGCGCAGTGAATGGCGACCGGAACATCACCGTGGCATGCAATCTTTCCCGGGCGGAACAATATTCCTATGATCGAATTGTGACTTTTGGGCATGGGAAGCTGCTGACTTTCGATGGGAATGAATCAACTGAAAGGGTTGTTGAGCAGCTTACTGACAGCCTGAACCTGGCGGTGCAAAAACACGACCCGGAATCTAACCGGCTGCCGCTGACCTACACATTCGCGCCGTTCGGTTCCTGGTCGCGTGAAGTGCTGCTGACCATCCTCCCCGCTCTTTCCACCACTACCTCACCGGATGCCACCGTCCCCGGCAAATAGCGCCCGGCTTCGCGTGAAATTCAGGCAGGCTGCCACTTAACCTGAACGGTGGCAATGGAACGGACATCCATCCGGGACCGTTCGGAAGCGCATATTCCTGCGACCCAGATCAGTTCCTCACCACTCCATAACAGCGGGATACGCCGACGGTCGACAAGCGAGACTTTCCGGTCTATGAAGAGGTCTTTGACTTTCTTTCTGCCGCTCATTCCAAATGGCGTGATGCGGTCTCCGGCGCGGAAGGTACGCAGCAGCCACGGAAACGGAATACTGGCAGGATCTAAATATATGGTACCGGCAGTAACGGGTATTTGTGCTGAATCGGTTTCGGTAACCGTCAGCAGTCCACCCGACAGAAGGTGGTAGCTCCCCGGTCCCGATATCACCAATTCATAACCGGCTTCGCTTTCTATCTTCGGGCTGCGAGTCCATCTGAGCCGATCATATTCACGTACCGGGACGACTCCGTGCGGGAGCATCACCTTTGCATTAGGGCGTTCGGCATGTATCATGTCACAGAGCGCATTGATGTGGCGTCCCCCCACACCTTCCAGTGTTCCGGCCACTTGTTTGAAAACGTGTCGCAGCACCCGACGAAGCAGCGGAGGTCTGAGAGCGCGAAGCCGTTCAACGCTGCAGACAACCCCACCCTCCCCTTCCCGGCAGACTTTGGCAACAGTTTGCTCCGTAAGCTCTTCCAGCAAAATTTCATCACCACTGATAATTTCCGCCGTTGCGGAAAGAGTGGAGCGAATTGCCGGATTATACGTTTCCAGAAGCGGCAGCAGCTCATGACGGATGCGATTGCGAAGATACACGGTGTCGCTGTTGCTGGCATCCTCACGCCAACCTGCACTGCAACAGCGCAGATATGCTTCTATTTCCGAACGGGAAATTTCCAGCAACGGACGAACATAGCCCCGGGCATTACAATATGTCATCCCCGACAATCCGGTCAAACCGGAACCACGCAGCAGGCGCATCAATACGGTTTCCGCCTGGTCATCGGCATGGTGGGCCAGCGCCACGGCAGCAGCCCCGTAGCGACCCCGGATTTCATCCAGAAAAGCAATTCGGGCCCGCCTCCCGGCATCTTCAAGATTCAGCCGCTCCGCCAGAGCAACCTCGGCAATATTGACGCGACGAACTTCAAACGGCACCGCATATCGCGCCGCCAGACTCCGGCAGAATTCCTCATCATCATCGGATTCGGCACCGCGCAGGCAGTGGTTAAGGTGGGCTACAACCAGACGGAGGTTGTAGTCGGGGAGCCGGGACAGCAGATCAAGCAGTGCGCTTGAATCGGCACCGCCGGAGAGAGCGATGACCAGCGTATCACCGGGTTTGAACAGGCACTCCCGGCGAATGGTCCGGTCAACACGGGAAATGAGTTCAATCTGGGTGGAATTCATCGAATCGGACGGTGTGGGGCGATTGCCGGCTTCACTGTTTGGTGCCGAAGGCCATGTTCAGAATAAAACTGAGCAGGCTGTAGAGGAGTGCAGCAACAATTGCAGAACCGAAACCGGCAACATGGAATCCGGGCACCAGGTGCGCCGCCAGATAAAATATCAGTCCGTTGATTACAAACGTGAACAGACCAAGCGTCATAACAGTCACCGGCAAGGTCAGGAGTATAATGATCGGTCGCAGGAATGCGTTCAACAGGCCGATGACGAGCGTCGCCAGCAGCAGCTCCTGAAAACGGTCGATCTGAATTCCGGACATCAGTTTCATGACAAAGAAAAGGGCAACTGAGTTGAGCACCCATTTGAGAATAAGTTTCGTCATAGCCACCGCTTCCTTCTGAAATACACAACCATTACCAGCGCCATAGCGATCATCAGCCCCCAGAGTATAAAATAGCCATTCTGCCATTCCAGCTCCGGAAAATGTTTGAAGTTCATGCCGTAGACTCCGACAAGAAACGTCAGCGGCATAAAAATCGTGCCGATGACGGTCAAAAATTTCATCACCTCGTTGGTGCGGTTACTGATGCTGGACAGGTAGAGGTCAAGCATGCCCGACAGCAGGTCACGATACGTTTCAACCGTATCAATCACCTGAATCGTATGGTCGTAGATATCCCGGAAGTAGAGGCGGGTCGAATCATGGAGCAGGTGGCTGTCACCCCGCTCCAGAAAAGAGATCGCTTCGCGCAATGGCCAGACCGCCTTGCGCAGGTAGATTATCTCCTTCTTCATACCGTTGATCCGGTGCAGTGACTTCTGGTCCGGCGTCAATGTCAACTCCTCTTCAACATCGACAATCCGCTCGCCAAACTCCTCAAGAACGGTAAAATACCCGTCAACAATCGCATCAATCAGGGCATAAGCCAGATAGTCCGCTCCCATACCGCGGATTTTCCCCTTGCCGTTCCTGATCCGTTCGCGAACGCTTTCAAAGCAATCGCCCTTAATTCCTTCCTGAAACGTGAACAGATAATCCGGTCCAAGAATGATACTGACCTGCTCCGAACTGAAGTCGCTCTCTTCCGTCGGCCGCAGCATCCTCAGCACTATAAAGAGGTAGTCGCCATAATCTTCAATTTTCGGGCGCTGTACCGTGTTGACGATATCTTCCAGCACCAGCGGATGAAATGAGTACTTTTCACCAAGGGCGCGAATCAGCTCAACATCATGCACCCCTTCGATATCGACCCAGACCACACCGCCAACGCAGGGATTATCAAGAAATTCGTCAACCTGCTCAAAATGCCGTTCTTCAACACCGCCCGGCGCATAGCCGATTACCGATATCCGGACCGATTTGTCCGATGCATTTCCGATATGTACCAGGGAGCCGGGCGGCAGACCGGCTTTGATCGAACGTTTCTTATGAAAGCGTGTCGTTGGCACCGTTATATACCGAGAATTTCAGCCATATGGAGCAGATCTTCATTTAACTTTTTCTGTCCGCCATTGACGACCATTTCCAGAAGTGTTGTCGTGAGAGAATTTGCCGACAGCCCTACCATGACCCCTTTTGTTCCGGAAAGCAGCAGCTCCACCGATCTCATGCCGAAACGGCTGCCGAGCAGGCGGTCAAACACTGATGGTGCTCCGCCCCGCTGATAATGACCCAGCACCGTCACCCTGGTTTCGAAACCGACCGCATTTTTTATGCCGTCAGCTATTTCCTGGGCATGACCGGCCCCTTCCGCCATTATGATCAGAGCGTTTGTCCTACCCTCATCGTACCGCTGTCGCAATTGGTGGCACATTTCACCGAGATCAAGCTCAACTTCCGGCACAATGGCAAACTCGGCGCCGGTGGCAATGGCGGCAGTCGAGGCAAGATAGCCGGAATTGCGCCCCATTACTTCGACGATGAAGGCCCGGTCGTGGGAACTGGCCGTATCCTTGATGCAGTCAACCGCGTAAATGATGTTGTTCAGGGCCGTGTCAACACCGAGAGCCATATCGGTGTAGGCAATGTCGTTATCGATACTGGCAGGTATGCCAATCACCGGAAAACCCATTTTATCAAGTGCCCGCGCACCGTTCAGCGAGCCGTCGCCGCCAATGACAATAAGGCCGTCAACTCTTTCCTGCAGCAGATTTTCCAGAGCCTTTTTGCGCCCCTCTTCCGTCCGGAATTCCGCTGAACGGGCCGACTGGAGAAAGGTTCCGCCCCGCTGCAGAGTCCCGGAAACCGACTGGGAATTAAGGAGGATATAGTCATTTTTCAGGAGACCGGCAAACCCCTTCCGGTACCCGATCATTTCAATATCGTTGGCAATGGCGGTGCGGGCGGCCGCACGTATGGTGGCGTTCATGCCGGAACAATCGCCGCCGCTGGTCAAAATTGCAAGTCGTCTCATTGGTACTTCCTCCAAGCAAATAATATCTACACAATAATAATTTTGAATAACACGGAGATAATGAGTACACAGAGCAATGGGGGAGTAATTTCATTCAATTACAAAAACTCCACCAGACGCAGAAAAATGAATTCAATAGATGTCAGACTATTCTCCGTGCTCTCCGTTTCTCCGTGTTATAGCTTAAAAAACATTCAGACTACACCAGGAAATATTTTCATCAACGCCGCACTGCGGAAATCGAAAATCCGCCGCAGACGAGGCGCCACGAAAAGCTTGTTGATCGCCCCTGCCAACTGGTCATAGGGGAGCAGGTAATGAACGAGGTCATACACCTCAACGCCCCCTTCAACCTCGCGAAAGCGGTGCTGATGGTGCCAGAAACGATACGGTCCAAAGCGCTGCTCGTCAACAAAGAAATTGGGGCGATCCACATGGGTGATTTCAGTGGTCCAGTTTACGGAAACCCGGAACATCGGACGCACGGTGTAGGTAATGATCTGCCCGGCATAGGTATCGCTCTGCGGTGGCGATGTGATGCGAAAATCCATCTGCTTCGGCGTGATCTTGACCAGATTGGCCGGATTCGAAAAAAACTTCCAGGCCGCATCAAGTGTGATCGGAAGAATCTGGGTACGCTCAAGGACAAATGGCTTCATGATTTCCTTTCCTTCCTGCTTTTCAACCACTCCATCCGTTCAACGATGGACTTTTCATAACCATGTCCGGCAGGGTCATAAAATTTACGACCGGCCAGTTTCTCCGGAAGGCACTCCTGACCGGCATAGCCGTCCTCAAAGTCATGGGCATATTGATAGCCTTTCCCGTAGCCCTGCTCTTTCATCAGCTTCGTCGGCGCGTTGCGGATATGCAGCGGTACCGGCAAGGCACCGCTTTTCCTGACTTCGGCCAGAGCGGAGTTAATACCCACATAGGAAGCGTTTGATTTCGGAGCGGTAGCCAGATAGGTAACCGCCTGTCCCATAATTATCCGACCTTCCGGCATGCCGATAACCTGAAACGCCTGCAGGGCTGCCACCGCCACCTGAATGGCACGGGGATCGGCATTGCCGATATCCTCCGACGCCATGATGATCATGCGCCGCAAGATAAAGATCGGATCCTCGCCCGCTTCAAGCATGCGGGCCAGCCAATACAGAGCAGCGTCCGGTGCGCTGCCGCGCAGCGATTTAATAAAAGCCGAGATGACGTTGTAATGTTCTTCTCCCCCTTTATCATACAGCAGCGCTTTTTTCTGGAGCGCTTCCTGCGCTGTTTCGAGGGTAATAACTCCGTCCGGCGTCAGGCCCGCCGCTATATCCAGCGTATTCAGCGCAGTGCGGGCATCGCCGTCCGCCTGCAGGGACAAAAACCCAAGGGCTTCGTCCGTTGCCGAAAGTCCCCGATTGCCGAGGCCGCGTTCGCAATCGATCAGCGCCTGCTCCAGCAGGCCGCGCACCGCATCCGGCTCAAGCTGCTGCAGCGTCAAAACGCGGCAGCGTGACAGCAGCGGCGCGATTACTTCAAAAGAGGGATTTTCCGTTGTGGCTCCGATGACCGTAACCACCCCTTTTTCGATGTAGGGAAGAAAAGCGTCCTGCTGGGATTTGTTGAAACGGTGGATTTCATCAATGAACAGAATGGTGCGGACACCGCGCGCCGCATAGCGTTCGGCTTCACGAAATGTTTCACGGATCTCTTTGACGCCGGACAAAATTGCGGAAAAGAAGATGAAGTGCGATTTTGTCTCGGCGGCTATAATATGTGCCAGCGTGGTTTTTCCACAACCGGGCGGCCCCCAGAAAATCAGAGACGCCAGAGAATCAGTTTCAATCATGCGGCGCAGAATGCGCCCTTCACCGAGCAAATGTTCCTGACCGGAAAATTCTGCAACCGTGCGGGGACGCATCCGCTCGGCAAGCGGCGCGTGCGGTGAAATTTCCGGAGCGGCAGGCGCCCCGGTTTCCTGTTCCCAGAGATCAGGTGTGGTCATGCCCGCCACGCCCATAAAGCAGGTCGTGCCGACTATGGCGGGTAACCGCTTCCGGCTTGATGTTCCATATTTCCCGGGCATATTCGGCAATCGTGCGATCACTGGAGAATTTACCCATTGCCGCCGTGTTGAGGATCGAGGTGCGTGCCCATTCGTGCGGCTGCTGATACAGCTTGTCCACCTCTTCCTGGCAGGCGATATAGGACGCATAATCGGCCAGCAACAGGTAATTGTCCAACCCGAGCAACGTATCGACAATCGGCTTGAAGAGATGATGATCTTCGGGAGAAAAACTGCCGTCGCCGATCATGTCGAGAGCCTGCTTCAGCTCAGGATTATGGAAATAATAGTCATACGGCTGATAGCCGGCATTTTTCAGACCGGTTACCTGATCGGCGGTCAGGCCGAAAATAAAGATATTATCGCGGCCGACCTCCTCCATGATTTCAATATTGGCGCCATCAAGCGTGCCGACAGTAAGCGCGCCGTTCAGGGAATATTTCATATTTCCGGTGCCGGAGGCTTCAGTGCCGGCGGTGGATATCTGTTCGGAAAGATCAGAGGCCGGAAAGACCATCTCGGCCAACGAAACGTTGTAATTCCCCAGAAAGACCACCTTCAGCAGGTCCTTAACGGCAGGATCATTATTGACGACTGCGCCGACAGAGTTAATCAGCTTGATGATCAGTTTGGCCATGTAATAGGAGGGAGCGGCCTTGCCACCGAAGATGACGGTGCGTGGCGCATAATTTCCGTCCGGATTGGCTTTTATGCGGTTGTAGCGGGTGATAACGTGCAGCACGTTGAGCAACTGACGCTTATACTCGTGGATGCGCTTCGTCTGGCAGTCAAACATTGATTCCGGCGACACATCGATGCCGTTATGCTCCCGGATATAATCAGCCAGTTTCTGTTTGTTGGCCCGCTTTACCTCAATCCACTGCTGCTGAAATCCGGTCTCTTCCGCAAGTGGTATCAGCTTCTTCAATTCGTCAAGATTGGTTGCCCAGCCGGTGCCGATCCGTGATGAAATCAGGTCGGACAGCCAGCGGTTGCAGTACATCAACCAGCGCCGCTGTGTAATGCCGTTGGTCTTGTTGTTGAAGCGCTCCGGCCAGAGCTCATAGAAGTCATGAAACAGGTCGTTTTTCAGGATTTCACTGTGCAGGGCCGATACGCCGTTGATCGAGTGACTGCCGATAATGGCAAGATGCGCCATGCGCACACAGCGTTCGCCATCCTCGCCGATAATCGACATCCGGCGCAGGCGGTCATTGTCACCGGGAAAACGGGCCATAACCTCCTGAATAAAAAGTTCATTGATGCGGTAAATGATCTGCAGATGGCGCGGCAGGATCTTTTCCATCATCTCAACCGGCCATTTTTCCAGCGCCTCCGGAAGTACCGTGTGGTTGGTGTAGGCAAAGGTATGCAACGCAATCTGCCAGGCGTCATCCCAACTGAGCCGTTTATCGTCCAGAAGAATCCGCATCAGTTCCGGAATCGCCAGTGTCGGATGGGTATCGTTCAGCTGGATAGCCACCTTTTCCGGAAGCATATTGAAGTTGTCATGCTTTTTTGCGAACCGGTAGAAAATATCCTGCACCGTCGCGGAAGAAAGAAAATATTCCTGACGCAGACGCAGCTCTTTCCCCTCAGCCATGTGGTCGGCGGGATACAGGACTTTGGAGATATTTTCGGTGCGCATTTTGGATTCGACCGCGCCGATATAATTGCCCTGATTAAACGAACCCAGTTCAAAATCACGGGTCGACTTGGCACTCCAGAGTCGCATGGTATTTACCGTTTGGTTGCCGTATCCGGGGACCGGGAAATCATAGGCCAGCGCCATAACATCCGTGGTATCGACCCAGGCGTACCGAATTGCCCCCCATTCATCCCGGTAGCTATCAACCCGGCCATTAAATTTAATCTGATGCAGGTGTTCCTGACGGTCAAATTCCCACGGATTGCCGTAGCGCAGCCAGTTGTCGGGAAATTCGGCCTGGGCGCCGTTGATTATTTTCTGATAAAACATGCCGTATTCGTAGCGAATCCCATACCCGTACGCAGGCAGACTCAAGGTTGCCATGGAATCCAGAAAACATGCGGCCAGACGTCCGAGGCCGCCATTGCCGAGACCGGCATCCCACTCCTGTTCCTGCAGCTCCTCAACATCAATCCCCATCTGTTTAAGAGCGGTCTGCCACTCCTCCATGACACCCAGATTGATCAGGCTATTGCCGAGAGTGCGCCCCATCAGGAATTCCATCGAAATATAATATACCCGTTTGGCATCGTTGATATAATACGACTGCTGGGTATCCAGCCAGCGATTGACCAGCACATCACGCACCGCATACGCCAGCGCCAGATACAGATCGGCTTTGGTTGCCGTGTATTTGTCCTTAACCTGGGTATATTGCAGGTGGCGAAGAAAAGAACGCTGAAGATCTGCAACAGTTGGCTGTTCGTCGCACGCCGGAATCGTTTTGATCGGAGTCATGGTGGTAATCCTTTACAAAGGAGATAATGATCGGGGAATCATATAGATTTATACTGGGAAAATGCAATATGACCTACAGAAAACTCCAATATTACTCTTGTCTTGCCTGCAATTGACGTTTGACTTAGAACGAAATACATGCCGTAAACATACCACATCAGGCTTGGAATGGATAAAATTTGTTTGTAAAATTTCTATTAAATTTGCCAGCAGATGCCGACTGCCACACAAATTACATCAAAAATAAAAATAATTTTCCCTCTATTTTTTGAAAACCACCAGTCATTTTCCATTCTAATATTTAAAAAACCCTGATCTTACGGAAAGTTGTTAATTTTAAATACCTATTTACTTACTGGAGCATTTCAGAACATTTTTCAGCACCTCTTGTACCTTGTCAAAGCGGTACGGCTTACTAATCAGTCCTGCAATGTCATCCGGAGCAATATGCGAAGCTACTTCCCTATCGCCAAACCCACTGGAAATAACGATTGGAAGCTCAGGATTGAGGCTCTTCACTTCATGGAACAATGCATACCCATCCATCACCGGCATGCCGATGTCTGTTATTATCAGCGTTATTTCAGAAGCGTGTTGCCGATACCGTTGCAGAGCTTCTTTTCCGTTGGCAGCGGTGATTACTGAAAAACCAAGCTCCTCAAGCATTTCTTGCGCAATGCATTTTATTGGTTCTTCATCTTCAACAAGCATGACAGTTCCGCTTCCCCGCCACAATGCGGCGGGAATGATCTGTTGCGACGATTGATTGCCTGCTGATTCGGCCCTCTGCATGGGCAGAAATACTTTGAAGGTAGTGCCTTGACCCCGTTGGCTGAAAAGCTGCAGTGCCCCGTTATGCCCCTTGATGATGCCAAGCACGGCAGACATCCCCAAACCACGCCCGGTAAATTTGGTAGTAAAGAACGGCTCGAAAAGCCTCTGCCTTGTCTCGTCATCCATGCCGCTTCCGGTATCAGCGACTTCCAGGCAGGCATACCATCCGGGAGGGATAGTTGCCCCGAAATGGTCTTTCTCCTGATGATTGGTGTCAATTACCTCTCTTTTGGCAAGAGACACATGGACTCGACCCTGTGCAGAACCGATGGCTTCTGAAGCGTTGATAACCAGGTTCATAACAACTTGCCGTATCTGGATGGCATCGACCATAATTGGTGGTATGTCAGCGGCAAGTTCACTGGTAACTTCTATATTTTTACCAACAGTGGACTTCGACAGATTGACCAATTCATCCACCAGCTTATCAAGATAGATATGTGCTTTTGTAAAATTGGATTTCCCGGCGTAGGCCAGCATTTGCTGGCAAAGCACAGCAGCCCGATCAGCAGCTTTTTCAATTGGCAGAATACTGTCTAATGCCGTTGCCGGTCTGAGCCGGGCCAACGAACAGTGACCGATGATAACGGTAAGAAGATTATTGAAATCATGAGCGATACCTCCTGCCAGGACTCCAAGGCTCTCCAGTTTCTGTGCCTGGTGAAGTTGCTGCTCCAATACCTCTTTCTCTTTCTCGTCAAGCTTTTCCCTGGTGATATCGGGAAAAACAAGATAGACCGCGATCAGATCGCCATCCTCGTTATAAATGGTGCTGCCGTTTACTGACCCCCAACGGACGGAACCATCTTTGGTAACAACTTTTCGCTCCAGATTTGTCGGCTTTATGCCATCCAGAACTAATTGGGCCAATGGTGACTCGGACAGCGGCAACAGGTTGTCATTGGCGTCAAACTCCCGGTACGTGGGTTTATAATCACTCAGTTGTTTACCAACGGGTGTTGGCTCATCAGCAATTCCAAGGAACTCCCGGCATGCGGAGTTGGCAATACGAATTACTGCATCCGGCATACTTACCAGAACCATTGGCACAGGCGACTGTTCAAAAGCAGCTTCCAGCATTATTTTTGCGTTGGCCAATTTCTCTTCAGCCTGCTTGAGCTCAGTCAGGTCTATGTCCAGACAGAACAGTTCCTGGTCTCTCCCCGGAATCTGAACAATGGTGTGGCTCGAATAAACCGGCACCAGAGAGCCGTCTTTACGCATCAGCTTCAATTCTGATGCCGGAATCGGTTGTCCAGTCTCAGCCATATATTGAATAGCCTGCTCGACATCACCGCGCATCGCAGGAGGAATGATCAAATCAAGCAGGCTCTGGCCAACTGCCTCTTGCGCACTATAACCATAGAGCTTTTCAGAGGCTTGATTCCAATATTGCGTGGTTCCATCCGGCCCATAACCTTGGACAGCGATGGAGGGAACGTCTTGTAAAATATTTCTGAATCGTTCTTCGCTTACTACTATGGCCTGCTCCGCCTCCTTACTTCTGAGTAATGCGCTGTATAGCAACCAGGTCAAAGCAGCAGTAATTACGAGGAAGAGCAGCATAAAAAAAGACATTATCAGAATGTCGGTATGCCAGTTTGCTAGGACATCAGAAGTCGCCAGCCCAACAAAAACGTAGAGAGGGGCCGAATATGACAATTTACGGAAAGAGTACGTACGCTCAAGCGAATCAACGCTGCTATTGACTGTATATGTACCGGTAGAATTACCTTGCTGAATCAATGCCTGAAGTTTCTGCGATTTGATCTTATGCCCAATGGTATCGCTTTCTGGCTTGGATTCCGGATAGCGGGCAACGAGAGTGAATTCAGAGTCAATCAAAGATAATGTCCCGTGGGGTCCGACATCGATCCGGGAAAATATTTGTGTGAGGTAATTTAGCGAGATACCGGCATAAGCCAATCCGGCAAATGATCCATCTGGCCGGTTTATACGCCGGGCAATTACGATCATCCACTTACCGGAGATACCGCCGATAAGAGGCTTTGAGACTACCAGATCAGTATTTGGGGTATCTTGCAGGAACTTGAAATAATCACGGTGAGCAAGGCTTATTGTCTTGGCAGGTGTCGCGGGCGGCCCGTACAGAGCATTTCCTGATGCATCAGTCGCTCTCAGGGCTATAAGTTCCGGCAGGCGAGAATGTTCGCGGCTGATAAAGCTGTTTAAAGACTGCGGTTGAATTCCACCTGATGACAATTGACGTTCAGCCTCATCAACAACTGCTTGCAGGGCTATATCTGCTTCCTTGATTATGCCGGTAATGTTTCCTTCGAGAACCTGAGTGATGTTTTTGGTAACCGCCACGGCACTGTCAGTATATTGGAGCCTGCTTTGGTGCAAAGAAAACAAAATTATCACGGCCACAATGATATTAAGAACAGCAACCCCCATTATCAGCCGCTTTGCAAATGATTTGAGGGGCACATGCGGTACAGGTTGCGATTTTGAAGAGGGTCCTGTCATCGGCACTACCTCTCATCCAGTCTGTTAAAGCTTGAAGCGGTTACCAAGAAGTGTCATTCAGATCAGAGAGGGCCACAACATCCAACGGCATATCTGATCATACCAAATATTAATTTAAAAACAAGAATATAGATGCGATTCACCAGAGACCGACAACGCATTTACTTGCGCTGATGCATGACACGTGACAGTGGCTTTTGTGAACATTGACGAACTGAATCAATGCCTCCAGCCTCTGATCGGCATGGTCCTCTTTTCTCAGCCTAACTCATATTGGCGAGACCACCTCTCAATGCAAGGATGCCATTCCATTTTTGCTTAATCTCTGTTATGGTGGGCGTATGGGTGAAAAACTGATCTGTAACAACAAAAAAGCGTATCACGATTATTTTATCGAAGAAAAGCTTGAGGCCGGACTGGTCCTGCAAGGGACAGAAGTTAAGTCGCTGCGCGCCGGGAAAGCAAACCTGAACGATTCTTTCATGCTGGTGCGCGACGGCGAAGCGTATCTGCACAATCTGAATATTTCCCAGTACGAATTTGGCAACCGCCAGAATCATCAGCCTGACCGTAACCGCAAATTATTGCTGCATCGTTGCGAGATTGACCGGCTATATGGCAAAATACGGGAAAAAGGGCTCTCGGTTATTCCGTTGCGCCTCTACTTTAAGGATGGCCTGGTAAAGGTTGAGATAGGTCTGGCCAAAGGCAAGAAACTGTACGACAAACGCGAGGATATGAAAACAAAGGACAGTCAGCGCGAAATGTCCCAGGCACTTAAGGCCCGTAACCGAGATTAGTCCGGCATTTGCTTCAAATTCGACGACCACTTCCGCAAAGGTGCAATTCCCTCCAAACCAGCATAACAACCGGTTCAGGGAAACGGTTGTTATGAGTAATATTGACTTTTCTCCTACTTCTCCGTATATATATGCAGCTTTGCTTGAATTAGATGACATCAATTTAGTGGCAAAATTCCAAACATTCTGACAAAAGAGAGGGAAAATGAACGCATTTAATCGTATCAGCATCAAGAGAATTCTGGCCGGAGCAGCCGTAGCACTCGTCTTTGCCGGAGTGTCTTTTGCGTCACAGGGCAAAAAGATTGCTACCGTTACTATCGCACCAACCCCGGAACAGTATGCCGTCCAACCGGCAACGCTGACCGCCGGTCAATGCGCACAGTGTCATAGCGGGCCGTTTCAGGGCCTGAAGGACAATGGCGGTAAACACCAGTTTGCCTGCCAAAGCTGCCACAACGTCATTCACGCCTATAGCCCGCGCAAAGGAAACTATGATGCGATTATGCCAAAATGCGCATCCTGCCATGAAGCTCCGCACGGTCCCAAAATAACCGACTGCGCTTCATGTCATTCGAATCCGCACACTCCTAAAAAGATTGCCGCAACCGCTCCGTTGGGCACTTTCTGTTTTGATTGCCACGGTACCGTCCGAGACAAAATTGTCGGCCTCCCCAGCAAGCATACCAAAGTTGCCTGTACCACTTGCCACACGTCACACGGCTTCAAGCCTTCCTGCTTCACCTGCCACAAGCCTCATGTTGAAGGCCAGACTGTGCCAATGTGCCTCCAGTGTCACCCGGTTCATCAGCCAAAACAGATTGTGTTCGCTGCAAGCACACCTACAAGCACCTGCAATACCTGTCACTCAAAAATCGTTACCAAGCTGGCAGGCGGCAACAGCAAGCACAGCAAGTTGACCTGCGTAACCTGTCACAAAGAAAAGCACCGTTATATTCCACAGTGTAGCGACTGCCATGGCAAGCCTCATGTAGCAGCAATCCATGAGAGATTCCCGCGCTGCCTGGCATGCCACCTTGACGTTCATGACCTGCCGGTAATGAAGCCATCAGCCAAGTAATACCTGTCCCTGAATCTCCCTCGAAATAATCGAGGGGGATTCAGGGCGACGTACTCCCCCTCGCCGCTCCTCCCGAATTCCCGAAGAGACACATGCCCTGTCCATCTACACCTGTAGGAGATTCTCAGTAATGAGTTAAAAGGTTGAAGCGCCAATTCAGAAATTTTCGGTGACTATTCACCGCCGAAGTGAATAGCACATTACCTTGAGCGAGAGTGTCGTGGAATACTGTCTGGGGATGAATGGGTTTGCCTCAGCAAGCCCTTATAGTTCTTAACAAGCAAGGAAGCGGATCCTCCAGCGATAATCGGGGAGACATCTTTTCGGAATCTCGTGCAAAATGTTTGATAATAATGTATGATCAGCAATGGTAATAACATTTCATGTTTGCAGGTTTCAACTTCATGGGGGTGTAAAGGTTTCGACAGGCGAAGATAAGTACTGATTGCGCTGGGAGGATAGTGGTTGGCCTCTAGAATAATCCACTAAACAATAAATGCAAACAACACAACTGCTGCAGACAATTACGCCTTTGCGGGTGCAATTGCTGCTTAGTACCAGCCTTGGAATCTTCGGAATCCAAGCGAGCTAGAGGGTAGACTTAACTCCCTGTGTAACCCTTCGGCTGTCAAAAAGAAGTAATTGTAATGGGACGGCGAGGATGGTCCGATAATCGTCGTATTTAGGAATCGGTTCTTGGTGCCGTGAGTGATGGCTTACCTTGAATTTAAATCCATAATCAATCTATCAGCGTAGAGGTTAGTATTGAAGAGCGTTTGGACCAGGGTTCGACTCCCTGCACCTCCACCATTTAACGTAACACACTGCAGTTTTTAGTGTTTTATAATCACAGATGCCCCTGTTTTTACGGTGTTCCGTTAAGGTTATCCGTTCACAGGGGCATTTGTGATTCATAACAACTCATATCTCTATCTCTCCCATCACAATATTGACTTTTCTAGTCTTATTTCCCATCTGTATCAGGTTTTATTTGTTTTTCAGCTGTTCAGATTTCATTCCCTTGGCTTACTTTCGAAACATTTTTTTACATCACCCCTCCACAAATAAAGTAAATAATTGAGATAATTCTATCGATTTGGTATATTTATTCAAAGTTGATCTTTTTAGTCTTTTTACTAAACAGATTGCGTCAGGTCCAAAGGTGGGTGCCCCATGAGAGTCATAAATGATGAGGAAAAAAGACTATATTTCTCATAGATGATGAAGAATGTTTGGTGGATTTTTTGAAGAAACTTTTGTTATGGAAGGGCTATAATGTATTGGCAGTTAGCAATGGTTTGGAGGCGATAGAGGCGTACACGACAAAATCAGAAGAAATTGACCTTATATTAATGGATATTGTAATGCCGGAAATGACCGGCTTTGAGGCACTTGGAGTAATAAAGGATTTTTACCCGTGTGTGCCTATTTTGCTGATGAGTGGCTATGCAAAGACATCTTTTAAGGACATACCGCATACGCATTTCATCAGGAAGCCAATGTTCCCTCAAGACCTTTATAGAGCAATTGAAGAAGTTCTTGAGGAGTCTGTTTCCTGCTATAATTGATTGGATAAATCCTTATTTGTTCCACATTTCAAGTACGTTTTATATGCTAAACTGAATGTGTATAAATGTAGGTGGTTCAAGACCATATTATTTGTGGAGATTATATATGTCATCAATATTTGATTCGAGTAACTTGTCATCGATTTTCTCAGCTATTGATACGACGAGCATACGTAGTCAGGTAGCAAGCAGTTTAATTTCGAACGCCATCAACCTCATGCAAAACAAAAAATATGCTCAGGCAGCATCGGCGTTTAAGGCAGCAACTGCTTACGACGGCAACAATACTGATGCATACAACTATATGGCGCAGGCCTATACAAATGTTGGTGATTATCAGAGTGCGATCAATGCATACAAGCAGTCTATACAGATCTTTACGGCTCAAAAATCAACGGCAACATCATCCACCACGAAAGATCAGGTTCAAGTTGATCTGGCAAACGTGTATGCACAGGCAAGTCGTCCTGTTGATGCCATAAATGAATTGAAAGCTGCTATTGCTACCAATCCTCAAAATACAGTTGCTCCATACACACTGGGACTTCTTCTTAATCAACAAGGGCAACCTCAAGCTGCTGAACCATACCTCAGAACGGCGGTTAAGCTTTCTCCAAACGATGGCAATGCATATTATGGTCTCGGCATGTCTCTGGAAGCTCAGGGGAAAACGAGTGATGCCGTCGATGCGTTGCAAACAGCCACGGTACTCAAATCTAATTTTTCAGCTGCAATCTATGAAATAGGTAATATTTTTGCGAAAGACGGCCAGAGTAGCGTGGTAAATGATCAGATTGCAACACTTCAAGGGATAAATACTGATGAGAGTAATGCTGATGCTGCATTGCTCCAGATAGCTATTCAACAACCAAAAATAAAATCAATCGACACTACTTCAAAAAGTTCATTCAATACGCTTATGGGGTATGTACCACTGCTGGCGATCGATGGCAGTTTAGTCACGCCTAATGCTTCAAAAGAGGTCTCTGTTTCTTTCGTTTTTGATTCAAATATGGATCCAGCTTCTGTCAATAATGTCAGTAACTGGAATATTCGAAAGGCCCAGGGGACCTTGATCAACGCCTCTACCGGTCTTTATGATAGTGGTGCGTATCGCTCGACAGATACATCGATTCCTCCCATACCTTCCAGGGTAAGTTATGACCCAACGACAAATGAAGCATCCGTGTTCTTTAATATCAGTCAAAACAGCTCTGGCACCGGGACAATTGATACGAGCGGAATCATATTTTCTTTTAATGGTAAAGATATAAACGGCAAGACTATGGACCCTACCGCGAATTCTATAGATGGCCATTCAAGCGACACCGCCTTTTAAGTCGAAAACAGTAAAACCCGGAGAAACCAAGAGGAACTATGGAAGACAGCATATCGTGGGAACTTTTTAAGAAGCAGGTGCAAGATATTGTGCTCAGAGTGCAAAAGTTGGCAAATGATGAGAATATTTCTGCAGTTGCAGTGAGTGATATTTTGAACGAATATGGTTTATTAATTTTGGATATTATAAAATATTCACAAGATGAAAACAAACTATTCTCGGAATTAAACGAAACTTTCACCGGGATTATTGAAACACTAAATTCCGAAAAATCTAAGCTAGTTCAGCAAAACAAAAGACTCTCTGATGGAATCGGTAGATCAATTTATCCCGGGAACTATATTTATCAGGATGTAATCGGTACAGCATAAGAAAATCTTTTCACGACAGAAAGTTCAAGGCTACGCTTGCAGAGTCAAGTCTGGTGACCTTACTAGCGTGTTTTATTGAATTTGAATCATTTTCCAGCCAGATTACAAGGTAGCATTCATCACCGATTTTCAAGTCTTGAGGCACCCCCTGCTCCATCTTGACTAATGCACCCGTAAATGAGATGTCTCCGAGTAACGTTTCAAATATTTTACCGTTATGCTCCAGCAGAACGCTGGAGATAGAAGGAAGATTGCATTTAATCCTGCCGAAATGCCTCTTCTGGGTACCCATATGATTTCCTCCTTCAGGCAGACCACCAGATAACACCACATTACAAGTAAGAATATACCTCGAATCAGAAGAAAGACAACCGGTTGAACGGAATAGTGATGAGGAAATATCCTGAGGAGATCTTACATGGACAAACACTCGTAATATTCTATTGTTACGAGGAAATACCGCAATTACGTTACTGGCTTTGATGTCTCACGAGTTGTCATTGGCATTTTTTAAATCATACTTCGCCATTGTTTTTTCAAAGCAGGCCGGACAAATACCATGGCTGAACTTCGCTTCAGAGTGAGTGCTGATATAATCTTCTACGCGGTGCCAGGCTTCCTTATCATCCCTGATTTGCTTGCAGTACATGCAGATCGGAATAATCCCCTCCAAATGCTGAACCTGACTGCGTGTTTCCCGTAAAACGGCTTCAATGCGTTCCTTTTCTGCCAAAGCTTCAACCATTGAGTTGAACGATTTCGAAAATTCACCCATAAAATGAACCCGCTGACGGTAATCACCTCCGGCAATCTGCTGTGTTTGCCAGGCGAGGTGCTGCAATGACGCTTGAAGCTGCTTGTAGGGAGAGACAATCTGATTGCGAGGTGGAGCCACTTCAAGATCTCCGGCCGCAAGAGCGTTAACAAAGGTTCTTGAATCGTTTAGCAGTTCAAAATAGTGATTAACGACGGCCACCAGCTGACTGAGAACGGCATCACACTCATTCGGAACTTCCACTGGCAGAGCGCATTCACCCTGTATCAACTGTTCAATACTTTCACGCAGCTTGATGAGCGTGCCTTGGTCTGTCTGATTCATGATGAAAACTCTTGTGCTACGACGGCTCTGAACCGGCATGTCCGGTCTCCGGTAGCCCAGCAGTCAACCTCTCTCACATTAAATGCTTTGCCGGTATATCCTTCAAAAATCCCGGCAATAAAACCTTCATCATACTCACAAACGGTAACTCCGGTGACAGGAAGCCCGGAACAGTCCAGATCTTCGGAAACCGTCAGAGTGAAATCCAATATTTCGGCATCCGACTTTTCAAGCCGCATAATTCCTATGCGTAACGACTGGAGCACATCCTGGAGCTGCGCAACGAATTCGTTCAGAGTGAGGTTTGTATCAAGCATGTTCTTGCAGAATTCCAGACCAGCTTCAAGGCCGGCTTCTCGAAGCAATTCAGAAGCAATCTCCGGTGATAATTTGCGGTTTAAAACATCTCTCATGGTATATTGCATCAGCCGATAGACGGTCACGCTCATGGTATTGCCCAGATTTGGCCTGCCCTGTTCAATATTGCCCAGATCTTTCCAGCTGAAACGATACGGTTTGATTTCCTCTGACATGTTTACATCCTTTAGAATCATATATTTTCAAATAATCTCATTTATTGAAAGTTCCGCCTTTAGCCAGGCATATAAAATGGGAGCTGCAATCACCCCGTGCAGTCCAAATACCGCTTCCAGTACAATCATGGCACAGAGAAGTTCCCACGCTTTGGCATTGACTTCATGACCAATAATTCTGGCATTCAGGAAGTATTCAAGTTTGTGAACGATAATCAGAAACAGCAGTGACATCCCTCCAACCATCAGAGAGGTACCCAAACTGAGCACTACAATCACAAAATTTGAAATCAGATTGCCTATAACCGGCACCAGTCCGGCAATGAGTGTCAGCACTATCAAAAGCATAACCATCGGCAGATGAATGCCGCAGGCCGGAAGAATCAGACAAAGATACAACGCAGTCAAGACCGTATTCACCAGCGAAATCTTGAATTGGGCAAATACGACCTTCTCGAACGATACAGCCAACATCTTGGTTCTGGTATGTAATGCTTCCAGAAAACCGGTTATATTATCAACCGTCTTCACGCTGGCAATGGACGTCATACCACCGACAACCATCCCGATAAGAATATGAGCCAGAGTTATAAGCCCCTCTGCACCGGCCGATGACAGCCCTTTTCCATGTTCCCTGAGAAACTCAACCGCATTGTCCTGCAATTCAGCAGCAGTGCCGGGTATTGCTACGGAGAGACTGTCAGGTAGTGACTTCTTGACTTTTTCAAGGGTCTCAGCTGTTGCTGACATGAGTGCGCTGAAACCGTGAAACCCTTTCATTGCCGAATAAAGCGCAAAGCCTCCGGCAACAAATCCTGCAATTACGCAAACTGCGAGGGCTACAACGGCTGTCTCTTTAGCGGCCCCCTCCTTCTTGATTGGCAGAAGCCGCGCCAACCTACAGGTGACCACATGTACTGCAAGACCGGCTAGTGCCGTCGGCAACAAGTGGAATTTCAGTACTATAAAAACGGTCAATCCTGAAAGAATGTAACTGATAAGTGTACCGCGGGACATGTGACCAATATCTCCTTTGCTACAATAGGCAGCATTTTATTCCGTATTTCCATAGCCTCGACGTGCGTATCCAGAATACGTGGTGAATGGCATATTGTCACCTGATTATTCGGGGACCTGCGAGCGTTGGCGGTATCAGGTGAACCGGCCCCAGAACAGAGTATGGCTCTATTCTTGAGTATGTCCCCCCCGCGTCCTTAGTGAACCAGATAAAGTAGGCGGTTTCTTCAGTAATGACCCGATAGCGCGCGGTGTTTCCGGTTGCGGTAAAATCACCTGATACAATAAGTTGCCCCCCCAGAGCAGTGATTTCGGAAAGAGTCAGTTCTTTGGTGCCTGGCGGAGGTGGCAACGAGAACTTGAACAGGGCGTCCGCCACTCGTCTGGATTGCAGAAAAGAATTTACCGAGAAATAAAGTATCCCGTTCTGATGTTTTAGGAGTACCGTAGCGGGAGGAAACAGGGGGAGAGTTGTGGCATTTCCGAGTGCATTTGCAGAGAAATAGTCAATAGTGCCATATCCGTAGGTATGCGAATTATAGCCGGTCTGGTAGTTTGATGCCGTTGCCCGCAATGCCGCTTTGACGTCAAACCAGTTCCAATCAGGATGCTGATACTTGAGACATGCCATTAGTCCCGCCAACTGGGCAGTTGCTTCTGAGGGAGTTGTGCCCTGACCTTTACCACGCATATATCCGGCCGGGACACCAAACTCTATGCCGTTACCGGTCATTCCGCCGATTTTGTTGACCGTAACAAAAGCGGCTGGCGGCGGAGCATTTTCAGGCTGGGGACGGCTCGGTACATATGCATAAACATGGACCATGCCGTTCATTGTCAGTTTTGAGTAAAATGCTGAGTCATAGAAGGTCTGCCAACCGCTGAAACTAGAGGAGAGGATTGTTGCACCAACACGCTTACCATCATCGATAAGTTGATCGGGAGTAAGGTAGGGACTGTTTCCACGGGAAGATGGCGTAACCAGTACTTCCGAGTCCAGCTTGAGCCCTGCGTCAAGGACCGCTCCTCTGGCATTTCCAAGCCCGTGACTGGTATTGATACGCAGGCGCACCGGGGTATCAACCCCGGCGGCCGCCTGACTCAGGCAAAGAAAAAGCATAACCATGCAATACAGAATTTTTGTGGGCATGATACCTTTCCTGAGCGATCTTAACCAAAACAGCGGGTAGGAGCCGTTACAAATACTTCGTCAGACCGGCACTCCCCAGCTGTTCAACCACCTTCTTCACATCCTGGCAACGTTCCCGGTCACAAACCAGAATCGCATCGGGTGTTGAAACGACAACAAGGTTATGAACACCCACAGTAGCAACGATTCTACCGTCAGCATAAATCAGGCAGTCAGACGAATCGACGGCAATATGACCGGCAGCATTGACACAGACCGTTCCGGAACTGTCAGGTTCAATAACTTCAGGCAGGGCACTCCAGCTTCCCACATCGCTCCAACCCATTTCAACCGGCACCATCAGTACACGTGACGATTTTTCCATAACGCCGTAGTCAATGGACACATTCTCGATATCCTGATAAAGAGTTGCGATGCACTCTTTCAAGCGAGCCCCCTCAAGAGCAGCACCGGCCGGAATCAGTTGCGCCAGCTTGGCGTGAAGAGCCGGCATAAAAGCGGCCATCTCTGCCAAAATTGCGTCTGCCCGCCAGATAAACATGCCGCTGTTCCAGAAAAAGTTTCCTTCTTCCAGATAACGCAACGCCTCCGCCAACGGCGGTTTTTCAACAAAACGCGTTACCGGAAACGGCCCGGCGGCAGAAGAATTCATCTCTGCCTCAATATATCCGTACCCTGTTTCGGGACGGGACGGGAGAATGCCGAGCGTTACCAGAGAACCACCCCGGGCTGACTCGGCTGCAAAAGTCAGGGTGTCACGCAACGCGTTTTCATTTTTTATAAAATGATCCGCGGGAAGCACAACCATTACTCCGGAAGGATCGTGCGCCGCAATAAGTGCCGCTGCGAGTCCGATAGCCGGGGCGGTGTTGCGAGCGGCAGGCTCGGCTATGACATCAATCGGAACCGAATCGTACGATTGCATTTGACGGCCTGTTTCAGCGGCCTGCAGGTGGTTGGTTATGATCAGAATCCGTTTGGGATTGAGTGGCAGCACCCGCTCAACCGTTCTTTGCAGCATGCTCCGATCACCGGTAATCGAAATCAGCTGTTTGGGAAGGGCCGCCCGCGACAGCGGCCAGAATCTGGTGCCGGAACCTCCGGCCAGAATTACGATATACATGGATACGTCCTCCATTATTTGTACTGTATTCGGTCAATGAAATCGGCTATTTCACGCCCCAACTGACTGAATGATTTAGAAGTATCAATAACATCCCACAATGTCTGACGGAAATGCGCCACTTCCTGACCGGTGCCGCCATCGCGCAGACTTACGATCACGGCTATCTTAAATCGGCCAATCCGGGTGAATTTACCGGTTAGCAGCAGTGTTTCAGCGTCAGGTTTTCCGGAGCGGGAAATATTCTTGTAAATGCTGTGGGTCTTGACATTGCGCTCTATGGTGTCGGAAAGCTCGTCCGGCAGTTTGGCGTACAGTTGTTCCCGAGTGCTCATGCCGGATTCAGGAGCACCGGTGTACAACTCCCGCTTGAGTTCAAGGTTCTGGATAATGAGCGATGTATAACTGTACATCGGTTTGGGATTGGTAACGACTTCTTCATCTATAATGGTTGCAGATGAAGCAGCGCAACCGGCACAGAACAACATCAGAGACACTGAGCAGAGAGCCAGTCGCGCGTGCGTTGAAAATGCAAAACTATTCGGCATTAATCGGTTCACAGCGGTTATAGTCATCATTAAAACGGACAATATCATCCTCGCCCAGATATTCACCACTCTGGACTTCGATAATCACCAGCGGAATTTTGCCCGGATTTTCGAGCCGATGATTCTGGCCGATCGGAATAAAGGTCGACTCATTGACGTTGACAACCAGTTGGTCATCGCCACAGGTAACAAGAGCTGTGCCGGACACGACTATCCAGTGTTCGCTGCGATGATGGTGCTTCTGCAGCGACAGACGCTGTCCCGGAAGAACCTCAATACGCTTTATTTTATAGCTGGAGCTTTCGTCAAGCACCGTATACGTGCCCCATGGGCGTTCACCACGTTCCATTGTTGATCCTTTCTGTACGAAGAGTGAGATATTCCTGCAGCGCCGCACGCCACCCCCGGGGTCGGTACCCGGTGTCTGCTGTCAGTTTCAGGCAGTCAAGTGTTGAATAAAGGGGTCGCCGGGCCGGGCGATTAAGCTCGGTGGTCGTCATCGGCTTGACTGAGACGTTGAGGCCGGCTTCAGCGAAAATAGCCGCAGCAAAAGCGTTCCACGAACAGAACTCCGCATTGGCAGCGTGATACACTCCCCGGCAGCCGTTATCGATCAGTGAAATGATAGCCTGCGCCAAATCAACGGCCCAGGTTGGAGAACCGATTTGATCGTCTACGACGGCAAGCTCGTCTTTCTCAGCCCCCAAACGCAGCATCGTTTCAACAAAATTTTTGCCATGGTGGCCATACAGCCATTGTGTCCGAATAATCAGATGATCGGGAGTAAATGCGGCGTTTAATTCACCTGCCAGCTTTGATTCGCCATAAACGCTGAGCGGACACGGAGCATCATCTTCAACGTAGGGTGTACCTTTGCCGCCATCAAACACATAATCTGTGCTGATCTGTACCAGCAGAGCTCCGATATCCCGGCAGGCCATGGCAAGATAGCCAACCCCTTCGCCGTTAACCGCCATCGCCGTTTCAGTGTCACTTTCACAGCCATCCACATCAGTATAGGCGGCGCAATTAATAACAACTTCCGGCTTCAGATTTCCAATTACTTTCAGCACCGATTCAAGCGAGGTAATATCAATTTCATCGATATCAACGCCGTGGCCCCGCTCGCCAAGCTGCGCAAGCAGATCCTGGCCGAGCATTCCTTTTGCACCTACGACAAGAATCATGCACGACCTCTGCCGTACTGCCGGGTATAATATTCACGATATGCGCCGGAAGTGACCTCAGTGACCCATTCCTGATTGGCAAGATACCAGTCGATCGTTTCGGCAATGCCCTGTTCAAAGGTATATGCCGGCCCCCACCCGAGATCAGCCTGGAGACGCGAGGCATCAATGGCATAGCGGCGATCATGGCCGGGCCGGTCCTTGACAAATGTTATCAATGTGCGGTTCTCTCCGGCTGCCCGCCCTAGACGCCCGTCAAGCAGGTCACAGACCAGATTGACGATGTCGATATTTGTCCATTCGTTATTGCCGCCAATGTTATAAACCGCACCAGGTTTTGCGTTCTTCAGTACCGTTTCAATAGCTGCGGCGTGATCCCGGACATGCAGCCAATCCCTGATATTAAGGCCATCACCGTAGACCGGCAACGGTTTTTTATTAATAATATTATGAATAAGGAGCGGGATCAGCTTTTCCGGGAAGTGATACGGGCCGTAGTTATTGGAGCAGCGGGTGTTCAGCGTCGGCATTCCGAATGTTTCATGGTAGGCGCGCACCAGCAGGTCTGCCCCCGCCTTGCTGGCAGAATAGGGCGAATTAGCTGCCAATGGTGTCTCCTCGGTAAAAAAGCCCGTATCCCCCAGACTCCCATACACTTCATCAGTCGATATCTGCAGATACCGAAAATCGGCAACAATTCCGGATTGCCAGTGTTTGCGGCTTTCTTCAAGCAGAATCTGCGTACCGAGCACATTGGTGCGGACAAAAATTTCCGGACCGGTAATCGAGCGATCTACATGGGATTCGGCAGCAAAATGGACAACCGCATCGATCTTGCTGTCGGCAAGCAGCTGTGCAACCAGGGCAGCGTCACCGATATCCCCCTTGACGAAGCGATAGTTTGGATTCCCTTCGAGAGCGGTCAGATTTTTCAAGTTGCCCGCATACGTCAGACAATCGAGATTGGTGACGGTACATCCCGGATTGCCTGCCATAAAGGCAAGGATGAAATTGGAACCGATAAAGCCGGCTCCACCGGTAACAAGAAGCGCCGTTGGAGTATATGCCATGACGGTGAGATCCTTTCAGGGAAAGTTAAACATGCAGCTGTTTTCTTTTTTCAACTACTCTGATATGGTTACTAAAATCATGCATCAAATTATCTGCATCCAAGGAGAATTGCTATGACGGATAAAGCAAAATGTCGCTGCGGCGCCGATCATCACGGCCACCTGTGCATGTTGAGAAGCAACGGTTTAACAGATGAAATCTCAAATGTTAGCAATGATCCCAAATTTTATTGCTTCACCTGCGGCGGAGAAGCCAATTGTTCTGAAAACCTGTGTGAACCGGCTCCGATAGAATAAATTCAACAGAGTCCGGCTTTGGAGTGGCCGCAGAAAGCTATCCCTCCAAAGCCACTTCTCGTGACTCCTCCAGCATGGCTTCAAGCTCGACTATCTGGGAATCGGTAATATCAAGGACCTGCGCCTCTTTCGTGTCAATTAACACGAGATTAGGCTCATGAATAAGTCCAAGACCGATCCGGTGGCTCGTCAGATTGACAAAGCGGACGATTGCCAGCATTTTGTTGACGGTGTCCCATTCTTCCGTGTGATGGTCACGAATAACATCACAATACATAGCCGGGAAATTCCAGTGCTGCATCAGGCGAAAGCCCTGTTCGACGTGCATGGCATCAAAAATTTCAAGAATCAGTTCGTCATCAAAAAGTGAACTGATCACTCCTGCTGCCACCAGTTTCTCAATTGCCTTCAACAGGTAGAGCTTACCGACGTCATGCAGAAGCGCCGCCAGATAGGTTTCATCAGCCACTCCGCGCATTCCGCAGGAATGGGCAAGCCAGCGGGCTCCCAGTGCGCAACCGTGGCTGTGCAGCCACAGCTCTTTCATATAGTGATTTAGCGCCAGATTGCTTGAGGAGTGGGCCGACGCCTGGGAAGCCGCAATCACCAGATTGATAACCTGCTGGGCACCGAGCCGGATGACCGCCTCCTTGATCGTAGCAACCTTTGAACGCCCCATATACATGGGAGAGTTGGCAATTTTGAGCATCTGGCTTGCCAGAGACATATCTTCATTGGCAACATGCGCAACTTCATCAACGGTAAAGTCAAAATCGGAAAGCATCCGCTGCAATTTCAGAGCAACCGGATGGAATATCGGCAGCTCAATCGGCTGAGAGGCAAGCAACCTTCGTACGGTTTCAGGAATGGATGCAGTTGACATATAACGTCTCCTTATAGAAAATCAGGTATATTCATCAAGGTGTTACGATTAACGTATTGACTGCCTGTCTGTTAGTGCTCACGCCGATCTAGCAACAGGCGCCCTTCCAGATCATCGATAAACTGCCGTGCGGAACGTCCGCTCCTGCGGGCAGTCAAACGGGCCCATTTCAACGCCTTGTCACAAAGATCCTCGTCATCCAGTGCAAGTCCCCGAGCAGCGGCATACCCGCGAATGATAGCCAGATATTCATCCTGATCGAATTCGTAAAAACCGAGAGACAGACCGAAACGATCCGACAGCGCCAGCTTTTCACCGACCGCCTCTTCCGGGTGAATTTCAAAATCATTGCTGTTGCCGGACATACGTTCCGGCATCAAATGCCTGCGATTGGATGTTGCGTATATCAGGATATTCGAAGGACGTTCTTCAATATCGCCATCCAGCAATGTCTTTAGCGCTCTGAAATCCCCCTCCCCTTCATCAAAGGAAAGATCATCGCAGAATAAAATGAACCGGAATGGAGCATCTCTGAGCAATCCGATAATCTGCGGCAGAAACAGGATATCCCACCGTTTCAGTTCCACAATTCGCAAGCCGCGACCGGCAAAAGGTTTCAGAAGGCCTTTAACCAGCGACGATTTGCCGCAGCCCCGTTCTCCCCAGAGCAATACGTTGTTGGCCGGAAATGATTCGACAAACTGCTCGGTATTGCGGACAACCTCATCCCGGATGTCATCGATACCGACCAGATCGTTCAGATCAAACAAGTGCGGGTGGCAGACCGCAACCAATCGCCCCCCATCACCCGCTCGCTCCCAGCGAAACGCAAGATGGCTGTTCATATCAACCGACCGCTCTTCAGCAGGGATGAGTCGGTCAACCAACGCATCTATCTTGTCAAGAAGCCTGTCCAGCTTGTTTTCAGGGTCAATCATAGTATTCCGACCCCGGCTAACAGCCGCACCCGCAGTTATGGCAGACTTTCCTGAACTCACTGGACGGTGCAATCGTTTCTGGTGCAAACGCCACCCGGCGGATGGCAGCACCGACATCTTCAATAATGTTCAGATGCTGACTCTTGCCGATGATATGGCCAACGCATTGATTGCTATGGCCATCTTGCGGCGACGATATCTTCACTACGTTCAAAAGATCTGCATAACTGTTAACCGAAATAACCGTATCCCGGTTGCGTACAACGTTCAAATGCACTCCCAGCCGAGCCATTTCAGTGGTTACTTCAGCAAGAAAATCCTGAAAATGTTGGCCGTCAAAATCAATACTCCAATCATTCCGGAGGTATTTTTGGTCAAGTATACTGACCGTCATCTGTTTTATGTTGTTATCCGCCATAGTTCCACTCCGTAAAACAAATTACAACCGCGCCGGGCACTCCGCATCCCACTGGACAAATTCGGAACCGGTAAGATTCAGAAACGAATCGATTCGCTGCCGATAATAATCAAGCGTGCCGGCCTCTTCCAGAAGAAACGCCAGTTCATCGGCTGAAATAAGATGACGCCGGTGCATATACCGGTACAGCTCTGTGATCGCTGCCAGATGATGTTCCAGAGTGGCAAACTCCGGATCAAGAGTATGGGTAATAAACCACGATCCGGCAAAAACGGTAATAATTCCGGGTTGAGGGCGCACAATATTCTGACGGCCAAAATCAATGAGGTAATCACGCAGATAGAGATCTGCACTGAAGGCAAGACCGGACGCCTGTTCAGCTGCCAATCCCTGTTGTTGCAGATAGAGGTAAAATTGTTTCAGGATCTGCTGGCAGCGACCGTCAACCTGCAATTCCTCATCAATCGTATCAAATTCGAAATCACTCTGTTCAAATTCAGCTTCACATTGTTGCGTCATAGCTTAAACATTCTTTCTCAGGCAGGATTTAGTTCCAGCAATTCTTTGTGAACAAAACGACCGTTTTTCTGAATGGTTATATCGTCAAACCGTATTTCACCATCATCCAGGATTCGCACGAGATCCCAGTGCACCGACGAGCGGTTGCCATTATCACACTCATCATATGCCTGGCCGGGTGTAAAATGGATCGACCCGAAGATCTTTTCATCAAACAGTATATTGCGCATCGGCTGACGAATACCCGGATTGACGCCAATTGCAAACTCGCCGATGTAGCGAGCACCCTCATCAGCATCGAGTATTTTATTCAGCGCCTTACTCATACCACCTTCTGCGGTGGCGGCAACTATCTTACCGTCGGCAAACTCAAAACGGACGCCATTATACTCCCGCCCCTGATAAATACTCGGGCAGTTGTAGCGGATATGTCCCTGAACGGAATTTTTTACCGGAGCGGTAAACACTTCACCATCCGGCATATTGAGCCGGCCATCACATTTTATGCCGGGCAACCCGTCAATACTGAAGCGGAGGTCCGTGTCAGGCGCAAGTATCCGCACATTTCTGGTTCGATCGATCAGCTTCTTCAATTTTTCCTGTTTCTTTGACTCGGCTTTCCAGTCAATACAGCAGGCCGAGAAGAGATAATCCTCGTATTCATCCAGGCTCATCCGCGCTTCCTGGGCCGATGCATGGGTCGGGTAGCGGGTTACGCACCAGCGGGTGTGTTTGACACGCTGATCGACCAGTGGCCTGGTCAACTTCGAGTATGCAACTACCGCTTCCTGACGGGCATTTGCCATAACCATCGAGTTGTTGCCGGCTGAAATTCCGATGTAGACCGTGACAGTTTTGTAGAAATCCAGTTTATGCTGCGGAAAGTGCTCCAACTGCTGCTTGTTGGCGGCATTGAAAAAATGGCGATCAATTTCCGGCACTGAAAAGTTGTATTCAACATAGGCGGCACCGCGCTTCAGGCACAGCGCATACAGTTCTTTTACCAGCGGCAAGGCTTCCAGGCCTGCAGCATTGATAAGAACAATATCGCCCTTTTTCACTCTGGTTGAATAATCAACAAGTATTTCTGCAAACTGCCGGATTCGCGGATCATTCATCGATGCTCTCCCTGGAGACTAATGCATCATCAACCTGGTGACACCCATGACAAGGCTGCTTTGCGGGCCCGCCAACAGAGCAACACCAAGCGTCAGTACAGGTGATATTATATACGAAAACATGTTGGTAAAAAATACCAGGGCAATGATTATCACCATCCCGTAAGGTTCAATCCGCGACCAGGCAGCCGCTTGACGGTACGGCAGCAACCCCACCAGCACGCGTCCGCCATCCAGAGGCGGTACCGGAATCCTAATACATATTGCCAACAGCAGGTTTATGTAGACGGAAAAAGCC
>Ga0118677_10002383_pt1 | contig 37963 bp, 28 predicted proteins | sample AliMusrvi5mmetaG_FD_86154 | JGI IMG/M metagenome (GOLD analysis project Ga0118677, IMG submission 86154) | reverse complement strand
TGATGGCTCCGGGCAGGATGCCCGGACCACGGTGGCGCGGGCATCCTGCCCGCCGCCATTCTTCCTTTCCATTCCAGCGCCGCCTATACGAACAGTATTGGGCGAGCCGCCCGTGCCCCCCCCCCGCAGTCCACGGCACGCCTCAGTTCTTTTTCTTCGTTTCGAGTTGTTCCTTGACCCTGGTTTCGATGTCGGCGTAGAGGGCGGGGTCGCCCTTGAGGAGTTCCTTGGCGGCATCGCGGCCTTGGGCGAGCTGGGTGCCGTTGTGGCTGAACCACGAGCCGCGCTTTTGCACGATTTCCATTTCCAGGGCCAGATCGAGCAACGAACCGGTGGAGGAAATCCCCTCGTTGTACATGATGTCGAACTCGGCCTCAGTGAAGGGCGGTGCCACCTTGTTTTTGACGATCTTGACCTTGGTGCGGTTGCCGGTGACGGTGCCGTCGGTGGCTTTGATCTGGCCGATGCGGCGGATGTCGATGCGCAACGAGGAAAAGAACTTGAGGGCGCGACCGCCGGGGGTGGTTTCCGGATTGCCGAACATGACGCCGATTTTCTCGCGGATCTGGTTGGTGAAAATGCACACGGTGCGCGCCTTGGAGATGAGCGCGGTGAGCTTGCGCATGGCGGCGCTCATCAGACGGGCCTGGGCACCGACGGTGGAATCGCCGATTTCCCCGTCGAGTTCCTGCTTGGTGACCAACGCGGCGACCGAGTCCAGCACGATGACGTCGATCGCGTTGGAGCGCACCAGCGCCTCGCAGATTTGCAGGGCCTCTTCGCCGGACGACGGCTGCGAAACCAACAAATCGTCCATGTTGACGCCGAGTTTCTTGGCGTATTGGGGGTCCAGCGCGTGCTCGACATCAATGAAGGCGGCCACGCCGCCGCGCTTCTGGGCCTGGGCGATAACGGTGAGCGTGAGGGTGGTCTTGCCGGAGGACTCCGGTCCGAACACCTCGACCATGCGGCCGCGCGGGAAGCCGCCGACACCCAGGGCGCGGTCGATGAGCAGATTGCCGGTGGGGATGACGTCCACATCGACGCGGTGGCCATCGCCCATGCGCATGATGGCGGCCTCGCCGAATTCCTTCTGGATGGAGGCGATGGCGAGGTCGAGGTTGCGCTTGCGGGCTTCGGCGTGCTTTTCAGCGGCGGATTCTTCAGAGGTTTGTTTGGCGGCCATGGGAGTGTTTGTTGTGGCGCTTGTTTACCCGAAAAATGGGTGGAACGCAAGAAAAAAGATGTTCGCCCGAACAAAAAAGTGAGTTTTTCCGCCAGCAGCCGGACATTTCTCCGCGCAGGGCTGGTGAAATTTCGGCCGAAAGCCGCACCCGGAATCCTGAAAGGTAGATCGAAACCACCGCTTTCCCGATTCTTTTTGGTGAACACAGCCGCCGGACGCCGCTACTTCGCCCGCGGGGTGACATTGAAGACCGCCAACTGGCGGATCAGCGGCTTGGCGATGCTCTTGGTCACATGCAGGCGCACCTTGCTGACCTCGACGTCGCCGAACTGTTCGATGCGCTTGTGACCGACGGACTGGCCCTTGCACAATTCCTTCCAGGCGCCGCCGGCGAAGCCTTCAAGGGTGTACTCGCGGATGCGCTCGCCCTCGCTGAGTTTCTCCATGAAGATGGCGTGATTGATGGTGGTGGGTTTGCCGAGATCCAACTCGACGCTGTCACCCTCGCCGGTGGTCTGGGCGACGGGCTTGTCGAAGCGGCGGCGGATTTCATCGCCGAACTCCTTGAAACGCTTCATGTCGGCCTCGGGCACCAGGCCGTCGCGGTTGACGCTGGCGTTGAGGATCATGTTGGCGTTGCGGCCCACCGACTTGTAATACATATCCATGAGGTTATCGAGACTGCGGATGGTGTTTTCGTTGCCGGGGTTCCAAAACCACGTGCTGCGCAACGGAGCGTCGCACTCGCCCGGCTCCCACACCTTGCCGTCGGCGTTGCCAGCGCCCTCGTCATTGGCGCGGGTCACGGTTGACCAGTTAGGATAACTCGTGATGCCGTTCTCATTGCCCGGCCAGCGGCTCAGACCGGCGGGGTTTTCCGGCGGGCCGCCGAAGGTGACGGCTTGCGGTTGAAGGCGGCGCTGGATGGGCGCGAGGTCGGCGCCGCCCTTGTCCACGGGCAGCACACCGCCGTCAAACCAGATGTAAGTGAGAGGGCCATAGTTGCCCCAAAGTTCGGTGACCATCTTTTGGGCGCGCCGCCGGTACTCGACCTGCCGCGGATCGTTCGGCCCGGTGGCGTCCTTGACCATGCATTTCTCGTAAACGTCGCAATATGCGTTGGCCGGCATGCTGCAATACAGGCCCGGCTTGATCCCATACTTCTTGCACGATGCCATGTACTCCCTGACCACATCGCCCTTGCCGTCGCGCCACTTCGACTGGCGCACCCCGTATGGATAAGCATCACTCTGCCAGGAAATGAACCCCGTGCAGTGCTTGGCCACAAACACCGAATACCTGGCCCCCATGGCCTTGGCCGCTTCCATCCATTGATCGGTGCTGAGTTTCACCGGATTGTAGAGGTTCGGATCGAGATGACCCGCACCCTGCCACGCGCCTTCGTTGAGGTCGGTGAAGGTGATGATGTCAAAGTGATAGAACATGCCCATTTCCAGATCCTGCCAGGCGACCTGCTCGGGCGTCGGCTTGACCAGCGGCGGCGCGGCTACGGCCGGCTGCTCGGCTGCCATGGCAGCGGCGCCAAGCAGCGATGCGATTGATAGACATGTCCAGGCTGTTTGTAGTTTCGTGTCTTTCTTGGGGTGTGTTTTCATGTTGGTTTGAGTGGTTTGAGATCCGGCGCGACCAAAGGGCGCGTAGGAAAATCAACTGTTCAGAAGTCGGCTCATTAGCTATAAGTATTTGGTAAGATGATGATAAGGCAAAATCATGCAGAGGTAACAGAGGTGAAATAATGCAGAGGGGAATCAGGCCCGGAATTCTCGATCTTGTCTTCCATCCTTTTACCTCATCATGATTTTACCGTAACTCTTCAATCTTCTCTCCACGATCCTAACATATGATTTATCTTCTTACGGGACCTAACTGACAGTGACCTCCAGTTTGTCATCGGCTGATAGATTCGCCGGGGCGTTCAGGGTGATCAGCAAGCGGGAGCCCTCCAGGTTATGGGTCGCGGCGAGGGCTTTGCCGTTGAGCGTGACCTGCACCGCCTTGGCACCGGCGGCTGCGAGGGCGAGCGTCCTGACCCGCAGCTTGCCCCAGCGCACGGCGAGTTCGCCGGTGGTTCTGCCTTGCGCGGTTTTCTGGCTGAAGCTGCCCCAGCCTTCGGCGCTGGTGAAGGCGCACTTGAAATTGTCCGGGGTGAGGCGCGGACTGAACCCGATGTGGCCATGCGGGCCGTGGTATTCAAAGCCACTAGCCGCAATGAAGACACCGTAGCCGGCCATCGAGCGGGCATAGTGATCGCCGCATTCAATCTCGTTCCACGGATTGCGGCGCGAAGGATGATAACGATCATGAATCGCCCGCGTGACGGCGAGCCCCTCCATCGGCAGGCCTTCCCAAATCATATGACCGGCCGCCTGGTATTCGAAGCCGTTCATGCATTCGTTGAAGTAGAAGTCGAAGCCGGTTTGCACGCGTTGCGCATCGCCTTTGGGCCAGGTGCACATGATCAGTCCGCCTTCACCGGCCATCGCGTACCAACGTCCGGGCTTGTTGGCGTTGCGCCACGCACCGACGTCCGGAGAGAAGTTATAGCGCCACAGCGACTTCAACGCGCTTTTCACATGGCCCTCTGGCAGGATGCGGCCCAACCCGACCTGCCATGCCCAGCTTTGGCCGAGGACCTGGTCAATCTCGCAGCCATCGAACGAGCCGACGGTCTTGGCGTGATCCTTGTCGGCCGTCTGAATGTAATACTCGCCGTTGAAGAGTTGCGCGTCAAGGTTCTTGGCGCCCAGTTCAACAATGGCGCGGCAGCGTCTGGCAAAATCCGCCTCACCCACCTCCAACGCCATGGCCTCGCCAGCGCGAACCGCGGCCAGATAGAGCGAACTGAGCCATGAGATCTTGCCGAACCATGCCTGATCGAGCGTGTTCATCTGCGCGCCTTCCAGCAACCCGTCGTCATTGCCGTCGAGTTTCAGCAGCGGCTCGAACATCTTCCTTATGTTCGGCCAGTTGCGTTTCAGGAAGGTGTCGTCCGGCGACATCTGATGCTCCCGATAGATGCGCAGGATCGTGCCGGACTGGCCGTCCACCGCCAGCCCGCGGTCGAACTCGCCGCGGAAGCCGCTCACGCCGCTGTTAGCGTCGAGCGACAGGCCGAGGTCCACGCGCTCGCGGGTGTCGCGCTCGAGTGCTGGAAACAAGCGCGCCGGGCCCTGCGCGTAATGCCAGACGTGGGTGCAGGTTCCCTGGCAGCAACCGACGCCTTCCCAACCGTAGAACCGGCCATTGGCGAAGCGGAAACAGGTGGATGTCGCCAATGTTGATAGAGTTAGAAACGTGCGGTCGAGAAACCAGTACGGCAGTGTCGAGTCATACCAGGTGTCGCGCCACAGCTTGGTGTCATGATAGAGTCGGGGGAAATTCGCCGCCACCCCCTCCGCGACCGCCAGCGCCGAGCTGAACTTGGTGGCGTAAAAGCGCCCGCCAGGCAGGCGGTCCATCTTGAGATTGGGGAAATGCCACGTCAGCACAAACGTCAGCACCTCGGACTGGCCGGGTGCCAGCGACAGGGTGCGGCCGAGTTCACCTATCAACTTGGCGGCGAGCGGCGCCGAGGGTTCGCCGCGAAACTGTCCTGCCGGCTCGCCTAGCAAAGCGAGGCCCATCGTTCCAAAATCCGGCAGCTCGTCGAGCGCGCCGGTGACCGCCGGCTTGTCGGTGAGGGTGATTTTGCCGACGCCGATGTTGCCCCACGGGCCCTTCTGTGCGTCCACGATCTCGATGACCGCCTGCTTGCCCGCGAGTTGCTGCACATCGAACTGCTGCAAGGTCATCTGGTTGTTGGCCTGTCCGGTGGCGCTGTGGACCACTTTGCCGTCCACCAGCAGATTCAGGCAGGTCTTGCCGGCATGGTTGCCGCCACCAATCCAGAACAGGACAAAATTGCGCTCGATGGCGAACGTGCGGCTGGTCAGCTTGCCCGTGGCGTCGTCCTTGGTGGTGAGGTCGCCGGCCGCGGTGGCGTGGGAGTTGACGACGCGTTGGGTGTCGCCACCGACGTCGCCCTGATAGGCCGGGATGGCCGACTTGTCGATCGGCCCGCTGCCGAAGGCGCTGCCCTCGACCGTCCATCCCTGATAGGTCGGCTTGCTCCAATCCTCAAACACGACATCCGGCTTGGGCGGCGCGGCCGGCGCGGCATTGGTTCCCGCCGAGCATTCGAGGAAGGTCAGGCCCGTGGCGCGCACGATGCGGTTGCGCCGCGTGCCGGCGAGAGTGCGATGGTTCAGGCACACCGCGTTCTCCAGGTGTCCTGTTAGCTCGACCTCCTGGGTTTGCGAGCCGGTGTTCTTGATGGTGAAGCGCATCACGGTTGCCGGCAGGCTCGAGTCGTCGGCATTGAGCGGGATGAATGGCGAGAACGCCTCCAGCGTCACCTCCACCGGCAGGCCTTCCTCGCGGTACTCGACGATTCCGATCGGATACTCGCCACGGAACCTCACGTCCTTGAAGCCGGTCTTGTCGAGGGCTTTGGTCACTGCGCCAACCCGCAGCGAGAACCCCTGCTCTAACGGAGCGCTGGGAGTCATCGGCTTGGCATAGTGGTCGCCGTTGGTCGAGGTGCCCATGTTCTGGTTGAAGATATCCCAGTGCCACAGGCGGCCGTCGCCGCCCAGATAGATTTGCCCCGCGCAGAGTCCGCCGACCGGCATGCCGATGAGGTCGAGATCCTTGCCGCGATAGACCTGCGGCGTGCCGCGCTCAAACAGGCCCTTGACCCACTCCGCACTCAGCTTCTTGTCGGACGGCACCAGCTTCTCGAAGTCAGCCATCGAAAACGGACCCGCCATCACCGGCAGCCTGGATGTTAGAAAGGCCAGCGACCCGCCGCCGGCCAGTTTCAAGAAGTTGCGGCGGTCCACCGCCGTGCGACCCTCGCGCGGGTTCTGACTCATGAATTGCTGTGGGGTTTGCATCTTAGGATTGTTGTTAGGGTTGTTGTATTAGCGCCTTGAGCAGCACGCCCGTGCCGCCTTGGACCGGGAGCGTTGCCTTGTGGTCCTTGAGGGTGAGCTTGCCGGGTTGCCCGTCAAGCCAATTCACGGCGGTCACCGCGGTGACGCTGGGTGCGAAGGTCAGCTCGATCATGTCCGCCGTCGCTTTGGCGGACTGGTTCATGCCGTGCAATTGGTTGACCACCATGGCATATGGCGCGCCTGCGGCGTCGTGGAAAAAACCGATGGCCGCATTCCTGGCGGCAAGGCCGGAGATCCAATACTGCCCCGGACGGAATGTCCGATGGCCAGCCGGTGGTGCGGTGTGCACCACGTCCTCGTGGGTCAGGCCTAGCAGCACGTCGCCCATGGCCCCCACGCTCCGATTGATGGCTTTGACACAATCAAAGATGTCGGTCTTCGCGCCGGTGGCCGGGTTGACGATCGCCTTGTTGTCCCATTTCGAGTCCCAGTTGGAGGGCCCCCAATAGCAAAAATACCAAAGCCCTTTGGCGCCATAGGCCAGATTCATGTATTGGTTCCAGCGCAGGTCGCTTTCGCTCGGGCGGCGGTAGCCCCAATGCTTGAGGGACAGTGCGAAGGCCCAGAACGGCACCTTGTGGCGCAGCGAAGCGGTGCGGATGGTTTCGAGATTGTTGAAATACTCCTGGGTCCTGTCGCTGCCGTCGGCGTTGAGCACATAGTTATCGTAACTGACGACGGGCATGCCGTTGTGTATGGCAGCCTGGATGACCGCGCCGGTATTCGGGTTGCCCTGCGCGTTGGGCGGCAGCAGGTTGAAAAACGCCCGGCGCGTGGGGTCCTCACGCATGAGGCGGTTGGTTTCCGTGATGGCCTGGGTCACCGCGTCCGTTCCCGACGGCTCGTCGCACACGATCCAGCCGACGATGTTAGGGTCGCGAATGGGGAACACCACCGGCTGCTTGGGGCCCGGTGTCGAGAAACCCTGTTGTGTGCGCCAGGCGATCACCGGCAGGCCCACCTGCTTGCTCAGGCTCAGCGACTGCTCAAAGCCGGCGTCGGGATTGGCGCAATAGATAGTGAAGCCCGCGTCCTTGTAGTTTTTGAAATCCTCGAGCGAGGCCGTGCCAGGAGGCGGCCACCAAGCCATGATGGGAAACCCCTTAAAGGCCCATGGCGTCGGCGGTACCGGCGGAAGATTCAGCTCGCCGAGATTCTCCGCCTCCAGCGTATGAGCCGGGCAGACCCATGACGACAGCAATGCCGCCAACAGGATCGTACATCTGTTCATCCCGGCGGCCGGTGGTCGTTTGGTGGCTGGGTGCGAGGTCATTTAACGTGGTGCCAAGGTACCATCGGCGTTGATCTTCGCCATGACTTTTCCTTGTGGCGTTTCAAAGCGGACGATGGCGAGCTGTGCGGGCGTCAAACCGGCGGCGGACGTGCCGAAGCGCACGCTGCCCTCGCCCTTGATGGTTAGGGTTTTGGTCAGGTCCCACGCTTTCGCGGATGAGTTGGCAAAGGCGATGGCGCCCGGCTTGTCCTTCTTCTGGCCCAAATCGATGATGGTGTCGGTCTTGAGCGTGAGGGTCCCGAGTTTCTCGGAATGATTCTGCAACATCAGGGAGGCATGCTGGGATGGAGCGGTGGCGGCGGCCGGCAGAGTTGTGATGGAGGATGTCTCGGCAAGTTGGCTAGACTCCTCCCACAATAGGAATGATTCGTTCAAGCCGTCCGGTCCGCCCATCTCGATGTCACCCGAATGGGCTTTCGCGCCGGCGGGCTTGCGGAACACCATGGTTCCGTGGCGCAGGTGGAAGACCCCGTTGAAGGTGTTAGATCCGGTGCCGGCGAAATACGACGGGTAATTCACCCACCCGCCTGAAAAGCCGCCGTCCCAGTTGATTCTGCCGCCGTTGCCGGTGACCGGTCCGCGCAGCACGGCGGAGTTGCCGCCGCCGGTGGTCCAGTTGAGGGTATGGCCGTTGATATCAAGAGTGGCGGAACAATTGCCGCAGAGCCAGTCGAAATCCACATCTCCAACCAACCGGCAATTGGCGTTGGGTCCGAAGTTCGCTTCGATATTGCTGCAAGGACCGCTGATCTCCGCCGGCTTGAGGCTGGCTGCTTCCGCGCGGTCGATGAATTGCAGATCGGCTTTGAGTTGCGCCGGCATCATCTCCTGGCTGCTCGGACGGGCACCGCCCTCGGCGAGTGGCGTCTGGCCCGGACCGTAGGCGCGCAACTCGGTGAGTTCCACGCCCTTGGTGACATTGTTGCCGGACACCGTGGCGCGGATGTAGCGGGCCTTTTGGGTTGCGAACGCATGACTGTAGCCCTTGGGCGTCGCGATCACCGTGTTGGTAGCCGCGTTGGCAATGGTGTTCCATGCCTGGTTGTCGGTGGAAAGCGCAAGGGTGTACTGATAGGCGCGACGATCATCCCACAATGTATAAAGCATGACGCGGTTGACATCCACCGGCTTGCCCAGGTCCACGGTCACCACTTGTTCCACGTTTTGCGCGTTGAGGCATTCGTTCTTGTCCACCAGGCCATCCACCGTCAACTCGCCGAATTCCTTGGGGCCGAAAGCGGCGGTGACTTCCTTCTTATAGGTCAAGCTATAGGGATCGAAGTCCGCCTTTCTGGCCAGCATCTTCCATGGCGGCCCTTTCGCGGCTCCCGCGTCATCGAAGTACTGGAACATCACCGTGGCATCATCCACAATCCGAATGCTTTTCATAAACCGCGGCGAGAGCTTGGTGACGGGTCCATTGATTTGATAGCGAACCATGCCCGTCGGTATGTGTTGGGTCACGTCGAAGGCGAGCGCGTCGCCAAAGCGCGGGTCGCCCGCCCGCACGGCGCCGACCACCTTGACGGTGAAGGGTTTGTTGTGGAACTCGCGAACCAGCGTGTTACCGATAGGCTCGCCGCTCGGATTGAACAGGCGGGCCTTGAAATTGACATTGGTTCCGACCTCCCGGCCCACCCCGTGCAAGGTGGCGGTGGCATAGACCGGGGAGGTGGCGGTGGGCTCCTTGCCGTCGAGGGTATAGTGGATGGTGGCATCCTTGAGCGGCGAAACGACCCGCGCTTCCAATGCTCCCGGATAATCATACTGGGGCGCGGTGCCGTCGCCCCCCGCCATCAGCCATGCCTCGACCGATTGCACGCCGCCGCCCAGTTGCATGCTCATACCTGAACGCGAGCGTTCATAGAGATCATCGGCTCGTGAAAAGCGGTTCACAAACTCCGCGTAGGGTTTGTTAGCCGTAGGATTGTAGGTGACCTCGCCGCGGGCGGGAACGCGATAGCGCATCATCGGTATGGCGGCAGAACCGGGTTGCTCCCACAACACCAGTTCCGATCCGAGCATCGGTCCGTCCACTGCGTATTCGTTTTGTTTGCCGTATGGCCGCCAATCATACATGGCTTGGACGGGCCAGCCGATCGACGGGGTCCAGGTGACTTGCACAACCCGGTTGCCATGTTTGATGTTGGTGTCGGTTTCGCCATGCGTCAGGTTGATATTCCACACCGTGACAATCACGTCCTTTGGAGTTAATGCATTGAGCGGGATTTCCCACGCCATCGTCTGCTTGCCGTATTTTTTCACAATCTCATTCATCTTGGCGACATGATAGGAAAAGAGTTCGGAACCATCCTTGAGGTGGTTTTTCTGGAGGAACTCGGCGTATCCGGGTTCCTTTTCCAACACGCCAACCCCGGCCTCGTCGCAGCCGATGTGAAAGTAGGGCGTGCTCTCGAAGACCGCCGACATTTCCTTAATCATGACGTCAAGGGCCTCATACAGCTTTGGATTGGTGATGTCCATCACCCCGAGGCGGCTGGCGCCAAAGACCTCGGGCATCTTGCCCCGCAAGAACGACGAGTGGCCCGGCGTTTCCAATTCCGGCACCAGCGTCACGGCCCGCTCATCCGCGTACTGGACCAGGTCCTTGATCTCCTGCAGCTTCCATACGCGGTCGGCGTTGCCCGCCGCGAGTTGCGGATAGGCAGCAATGGGAAACGCGAAAAACTGATCATCGGATAGATGCAGACGGAAGAAGCGGATCTTATAGAAGCGGCAGAAGTCAATGGCCTGGCGCAACACGTCCAGTGAATGGGCCTGCCTGGCGATGTCTAGCATGAAAGCGTCGTAGGTGGCGGCGCACCAGTCCTTCACGGTGTATGAAGGAACGACGATCGCCCCCTGGTCATTGGTGCCCATGCTTTGCAGCAGGGTCACGGTCCCCATGGCCACGGCGTTGTAGTCCTGGCCTGCGACCCCGATGCCCTTGTCATTCACGATCAGCACATAACTCTCCTTGGCAAGGCTGCGGTCCAGGCCCAAGGCGATCTCCTGATCTTGCGCCTTGCCCTGGACAACGGCCAGCGAGACGCCGGTCACCATGCGGATTTCCCGCGCCAGGATGTTGGCCAGGGGAGCGAGCGACTCGTCCTGATAGACAATCCGCTTGCCTGGTCCGACCAGGCAACTCCCCGCGCCGGCCTTGTAGTCTTGCGGCCACGGCACAAAGGGCGGCGGCTGGACTGATTCCGCGCGCAAGACTCCGTCGAGCTGGAGACCTAACAGAAAAACCAGGGCACAGCCCAATTGGGAAGTGCGGCGCTTGACCAACAATTTTTGATTTGAGTTCATGCTTGCTGAGGATTCCGCCAAGCGGCAACCCGCTGAGGGTGACCGCAGAGGCAACGCCTCGCAAGGCGAATCGGGATGTTTAGTCACTGGACATCACCTTTGAGGAACTGCCGGATGTCTTCTCGCAAGGCGAAACCCTTGAAGAGGCTAAAGCCAATCTGATGGACGCGTTGGAGTTGGTCCTCGGCTACCATCGTAACGAGGCCCGGAACCAACTCCGGCAAGTCCCATCGTGATGTCCAGAAGCTGTACATCCGCAACAGAAGCATTCCGGCTTTGCACCGGTCCCCCAGGGGTGTATAAGCCGAGGCATCCACCCATCAATCCCATGCAAGTTCCCCGCAACACAACAGCTTCCGCCCTCGGGCTGACCCTCGGCCTGACCCTTGCCTGGCTCACCGCCTGCGCTGCGGCTGGTGAGCCAGCCACAGCGGGCGACGGGCACCTCGAATTGAAATCGCCCGACGGCAAGATCGAGGTGCGCATCAACGCCCGCGGCCCCTTGTCGTATGCGATCCAGGTGGATGGCCAAGCGGTGCTGCGGGACTCGCGGCTGGGGATGGTGCTGCGCGACATAGGCGAACTCGGGAGCGCGGTAGAGGTGCTCAAGGAGGACCGCCGCCAAGTGGACGAGACCTGGCACAATCGATGGGGCAAGCGCAGCGAGGTGCGGGATCATTACAACGAACTGCACTTGCTGTTGCGCCAGAAGTCGCCCGTCGCGCATTCGTTCGAGGTGGTGATGCGGGCCTTCGATGATGGGGTCGGTTTCCGTTATGTGCTGCCGACCCAGGCAGGTCTGACATCGTTCGTGCTGGAACGCGACGCGACCGAATTCGCGTTTGCCGGTGACTTCCCGTGTTTTTCAGGCCAGCAGGACACGGGGTTCAAGGGCCCGCAGGAATGGATCTTCAAGCCCGGCAAGCTCGGCGCGATCCAGCCGCAGTCGGTGATCGGACTGCCGCTACTAGTCCAGACCCCGGCGGCCTGGGTGGCCGTGTTAGAAGCCGACCTGCGCGACTGGTCCGGCATGTGGCTGGGCGGCGGGCCGCGCGTCGAGGGCAACGGCGCGATGACTCTAACGGCGAAGCTGGCCCCGCGCCCGGATGGCCAGGGCCTGGTGAAAGCCGATGCGACGCATGCCTCGCCGTGGCGGGTGCTCATGGTGGGACGGGAACCCGGCCGGCTGATAGAGAGCGATCTGGTGCTCAACCTCAGCACGCCGTGTGAGTTGGCCGACAGCTCGTGGGTAAAGCCCGGCAAGATGGCCTGGGACCATTGGTGGTCCGGCGACGTGCAAATGGACACCACAACCATCAAAGAGTATATCTCGCTGGCCGCGGAGATGGGCTGGCCCTATCAGCTTATCGACTGGCAATGGTATGGCTCGTTCAACCAGGCGGACTCCGATATCACCAAGGTCAACCCCGCATTGAACATGGATGAGGTGCGGCAGTTCGCCAAGGACAAGGGGGTGAAGTTATGGGTATGGCTCCATTCTAACGACGTTGACCGCAATGGCGCCTACAAGAAGGCATTCCCGCTTTACGCACAGTGGGGAGTGGTCGGGGTGAAGATCGACTTCATGGATTGCGACAACCAGGACATGGTGAATTGGTACGAGAAGATCACCCGCGCCGCGGCCGAGAACCATCTGATGGTGAATTTCCACGGTGCCTTCAAGACCTCCGGCTTCAACCGGACATTCCCCAATCAAATCACCCGCGAAGGCATTCTCGGCAATGAGTACAACCGTTGGAGCAACCTGGTTACCCCGGAACACAAGCTCACCCTGCCTTTCACCCGTTTCCTCGAAGGCCCGGCCGATTTCACCCCCGGCGGCTTTGTCAACCGCCAGCCCGCACAGTTCAAGGCCGACGGCAAGTGTACCGAAGTGATGGGAACCCGCGCCGCCGAACTGGCTTTGTTAGTCGCGTTCGACAGCCCGCTCTGTTGTCTTTGCGATCATCCCGCACACTACAAGAACCAGCCGGGAAGCGACTTTCTCAAGCTCGTGCCAACCGTCTGGGATGACACGCGCGTGCTGCAAGGCGAGGTCGGCCAGCACCTGGTCATCGCCCGCCGCTCGGGCAAGGACTGGTATTTGGGTGGCCTAACAAACAGCCAGGCCCGCTCCACCACCGTCAAGCTCGACTTCCTCAAAGACGGCCACTATCGCCTGCACCTGTGGAAGGACGCCCCCGACAGCAACGTCAACGCCGAACACCTCGAAACCGAGGACAAACCGGTGACCGCGGCCGACACTCTCACGGTAACCCTCGCCCCGGCCGGCGGCTTCGTTGCCTGGCTGCAACGCGAGTAACCAGCAAACCCAGCGCAACGCCCACGGCATACGCAATGAGGTTCTGCCACCCGAACACATGGCCGAACACCAGATGACCGCCGCTCGTGTGGCGCAGGCCCACCAACGAAGGCGCTTGCCAGAGTTTGAGAAACTCGACCGTGTACGAAATGCCCCGCGCCCATGCCGCGATGCGAAGCCTCGAAGCCGCCGGCAAAATGACGCCAAGCCCGAAAAAGACCATCAGCGACCACAGCGCATCCCCCGGGTACTTGCCAAAGAACGCGGGCAAGAGCCCCGGAAAGCGCCGCGACGCCAGACCCGCCGCTAGGGTCGCGGCACATGCGAGCAGATACCAGGCGCGATTGCGGAAGCGGACGTCCAGAAGGTCGCCCGCCGCTGGCTTTTGTGGTTCCTGATTCATCGGATGACTGTTGCGAGTGTCTGGCAAACAGAGCCGTGAGACAAGTCTCAATTGCGAGAACCGTGACGTCTATATTCCAGGCTTGCCATGGCCCCACGGGCCATCAGAAGGGACTCCAGAGCCGCATGCCCGATGGTGGCCGCTCTAGCTGCCCTTCAGGCCGCGGTCGATACAAAATTCCAGTCCCAGGGCATCGCTTTCGCTCAGCCCTGGGCTGAGATCTGCTGGCCCTTCAGGCCGGTCCCTGAGGAGGCCGCCATTTGAATCACGAGGCACGCAGATTGGAGGCTAACATTTTTGTCCGCACCCCACTCAATACGGCAAGACGCAAGAGAAGAGGAAAGGGTGGCGGGTGGCGAGACACCATGGACTCCACGGCTCTTCTTCGTCTTCACTACAACAATCGGCATTCGTTCGACGGAGCTCACGGCGAAGTCCTTGTTGCGGATAGCCATCGCCGCGCCCCACGACAAGTTTCAGCGTCATCCGTTTCGACCCGGCGGGCAGGAAGCTCGATCGGGCTGTCTTGGGCAACCCCTCAGACATCCCGAGCCGTGCCGGAAAATGATTGAATTTCAGGAAACTGGATGAGCCCATCTGGATCCGGGCAGGATGCCCGGACCACGGTGGCGCGGGCATCCTTGCCCGCTGCCAAGTCGCTCGTAAGCTCATACAGTTTCCCTTGGGATCAGAATGTCTGAGTCTATTCAAACCGGAACCAGTTCACGCTCTGCACGGACTCGCGCGGGAAAGCCAGATAGATGTTATGGATGCCGGTGACCGGAATTTGTGCCTTGGCGGCTGTCTGGCCGTGATGGAATGTGCCGATCACCTTGCCCTCCACCGAATCGAGGCGCAGTTCCATCGCCACGCCGGCTGCGGCGGCGTTGGCGGGCGACGCCGGCTCCAACGGCAACCCCGGCACGCTCGTGATCTGGCCGAGTTTCTCGGGTTGGCCCTGGAAATAGTCCATGCCGGCCACGATCCTGGCAGGGGCCTGCGTGCCGAAGTCGATGTTCTCATACTTCGTCCACCCGCCCGCCTCGATGTGATGCACATAACTGCCGCCGTAATTGCGGGCGTGATAGACGCGATCATTGTCCTCGGCCTGAATCTTGCGCGTCGCGCCGCGCCGCTCGATCACTCCCAGGTCAAACGGGAATTCATTCGTCCGCAGGCCGATCTTCTCCATCGGAATCGGCTTGAATCCCAGCTTGAGCGCCGGCGAAGACGGCTTGAGGTCATAGTCGCGCCAGGTGCGGTCCCATGGTTTGTTCGTGAACACGAACTGCGGGTCCTCGCATACCGGGTGCTTCTCGGCGCCCCAGGTGCGGTAGCCCTCGACCTTCGGCGATGGCGGCCAAAAGACGTTGAAGTCGAACTCCCTGGCCATGTCCTTGCCGCCACCGGTGTAGTAATCCCTGACGTCACATGCGAGAATGTTATTCGTGTTAGGCATTGTTATAGATCCTGTGGCCAAAGTTGACATCCGCCTCCTGCGCGGTCTTGAATGGTGGCACCCCAGGGTTGTAGCCGTTGGCGAAAAATCCGTTGAAGCCCGAATGGTTGATCAGGCAGTTGGCGATTTCACAGTCCTGTGCGAGATGCTGCATCACCACGCCGATCCAGCCCGCTCCCAGCACCTTACAGCCGCGCAGCGTGATCTTGCGGGCGTTTTCGATGCGCACCACTCCCTCGATGTTGCCGTCGTCAAGCACGCCGACCGCCGGGATGCCAAATGCCTCGAACGAATCGGTGCCGATGAATTCCAACGACTCAAAGCGGATGTTCTGCACCGGCTTGTCAGCATTCGACCCACGCACATCCAGCAAGCGCTTGAGGGTAGTCACCACCACGCTGTGGTCCGTTGGCTCACCGCTCATGGGCCGGTAATACACATAACCCTCCTTGCGTTGCGGGCACCACTCGCCCGGTTCTGTAAGCAGGCCCAGCACGCCGCGGATGTAGCGCCGCGGGCCCATTCCGCCGATATACCCCGCGCCGCCGGCGCTGGCGATCTGGCCGGTGTTAGGATCCACGCCGGTGATCTTGGCCGTGTCGCCGAACCAGTCGGGACCCAGGTAGCCGACGATCTGGGCGTCGGCGAAATCCCACTTGCGCCACGCCTCGGGCACCTAGCCTCCTTCGCACCAACTCATGCTGTAACCGTCGCCAAACTTGGGGAAGCGCGCCATCACCGCGGGCTGGTCGTCCACGATGAGCTGGCTGGTACCGGCGAAGGACCGCAGCTTGAAGTTGTATTCGGCGGCATCCTTCATGGTGGCCGTGCCCTCCCAGGTGCAGACGAGAAACGGCGGGAAGTTGATATGCATCATAACTGCGGATAGGTCTTGGAGGGGAATGTCCACGCCTGGTCATCGGTGAGGTGCAGGTGGAGGAAGCGGATCTTGTAGAGCCGGCACATCAGGACTATCTGCTTGAGGCTATCGATGGAGTTATAGCGTCGCGCAACGTCCACCATGGTGCCGCAATAGGTTGACTGGGGCTGGTCGTTGACGGTTAGGGCTGGCAGCGTGACGAGCGCCCCGCTCTGGCGCAGCGCCTGCAACAAGGTCACCGTGCCCATGGCCACCGCGTTGTAGTTGGCACCGCGGACGGTGGCCTTCGTGTCGGTGACTTCTAACACGTAAGCCTCGCCCTTGAGCGCCGGATCGAGCATGAGGCCGATGTCGTCCGCGCCTGCGGGGCCGATGCCGGTTGCCAGCCGCAGGTTATGGGTTTGCCTAATTTCGGCGGAGAGGATTTCCGCCAGGGGCGCCAGCGCCGCTTTTTCTGTTAGAACACGGGATTGCTGACTCAACACCAGTTGACCCTGGGCCAGCGTCACGTGCTCGGGCCAGGGCACCAAGGCAAGCTCCGTGTCGGGGGACGCAGCCAACACGGATTGGATGGCGAGGCCGAGGAGCGGGACGATCAGGAAGGAACTGAGAGGAGGGATCATGGGTAACGGGCGGCTTGCAAAGTCCATCGTACCTGACTGCTGGCGTGAGGTGTCGGCAAGCACAATCGCGGTGTCCAACCCCTGAACATCGAGCCATTGTGCACTCAGGCTACGATTGTCGTGGTGGCCACGAAGCGATGGCCTACATTGTCCACCATTGTCCCGTTCACCGCGGTGCCAGCGTGCCGTCGGCGTTGATCTTCGCCTTCACGACTCCTTGGGGCGTGACGAAGCTGACGATGGCGAGTTGCGCGGGCGTCAGTCCGGCCGCTGTGGTGCCGAAGCGCACCGTGCCATCGCCCTTGATCGTTAGAGTCTTGCTCAGGTCCCACTCTTTTTTCGACGAGTCGGCGAAGGAGATGGCGCCCTTCTTGTCCTTCTTATCCCCCAGGTCGATGATGGTCTCGGTCTTTACCGTTAGAGTGCCAAGGGTTTCGGAGCAACTTTGCAGGCACAGGGAGGCGCGGGGATTCTTGACGTCCTTGTTGAGCGGCAGCGTGGTAATCGATGCGGTGTCCGCCACTTGGTTGGATTGTTCCCACATCAGGAACGATTCGTTCCAGCCGTCGGCCCCGCCCATTTCGATGTCGCCGGACAGCGCGCTTACGCCGGGCAGCTTGCGCAGCACCATGGTGCCATGGCGCAAGTGGAAGACGCCGTTGAAGGTGTTGGGTTTGGCGCCCCTGAGATTTGACGGATACTTGACCCAGTTGCCATCAAAGCCGCCGTCCCAGTTGATGCGGCCACCGTTGCCGATGAGCACCGTGTCAACCGCCGTGCCGTTGCCGCCGCCGGTTGACCAGTTGAGGGTATGCCCATTGATGTCGAGCACCCCCGGGGACTCGCCGCATTGCCAACCGAACTTCGTGTCGCCCACCAGCTTGCAATTGAAGTTAGGACCGAACAGCCTCGCAATGGTGTCCCAGTCGCCTTGGATTTCGGTGGCCATCAGATTGGCCGGCACCGCATGCTCGATGAACGCCAGGTCCGCCTGCAACTCGGGGTTGAGTTTCTCCTGCGTGCTCGCAGTTGTCGGCACGCCGGCCTTCTGGTCCGGGCCGTATGCGCGCACCTCGGTGATCTCGACTCCCTTGTTGCGGTTGTTGCCTAACATGGTGACACGAAGGTAGCGGGCCTTCTGCGGCGCAAAGACATGGCTGTAGCCCTTTTCGGTGGCCGCCACCGCGTTGGTGCTGGCGTTGGCAACCGGGTTCCATGTCTGGCTGTCGGTTGACAGATCGAGCGTGTATTGATAGGCACGGTTGTCATCGGTGTTCCAGAATGTGTGGAGAACGATGCGGTTCACATCCAGCACCTTGCCCAAATCCACTGTCACCACTTGCTGCGCATTGGCCCCGATGAGGCACTCGTTCTTGTCAACCATGCCATCCACAACCAATTCGACGAATTCCTTGGCGCCAACCGTCGCGCTCACTGGCTTCTTGTAGGTCAAGCTGAACGGATCAAAGTCCACCTTGCGGGCCAGCATCCGCCATGGCTCGCCTCTGGCCTTGGCCGCTTCATCAAAGTATTGGAACGTCACGGTGGCATCATCGGCAATCCGGAATGGCTTGGTGAATTCCGGGGAGTTGATGGTGACCGGGCCGTTGATCTGATAGCGGACCGCGCCGGTCGTGAGGTGTTTGACCAGATCGAAGGCCAGGGCGTTGGCGAAGCGCGGGTCCTCCTTGCGCACGGCACCGACCACGTTGACCGTGAACGGGTTGTTGTGGAACTGGCGGATAAGGGTTCTGCCAACCGGTTGGCCGGCTTTGTCAAAGAGCCGCGCCTTGAAGATGGTGGTGCTGCCAATCTCGGCCTTGGTGTTATGCAGGACGCTTGGATCAAAGACCGGTGAAGTGACATACGGCATATCCCAGCTCTCGTTGGCCTCAAGGAGGTAGTGAATGGTGGCATCCTTCACATGGCTGACAAGCTCCGCGTCCAATACCCCCGTGTATTCATAAACGGGGCCGATGAACCCTTTGCCGCCGACGATCATCCACTCCTCGAGGGTGTGGACATTCTTGGCGACGCGGATATCCAACCCGGTGGCCACGCGGTCAAACTGGTCCTGGCTGTTTGCGTAACGCTTGGCGAACTGGGGATAAGTGTCGGGAACCCTGGGATTATAGGTCACCTCATTGCGCACCGGAACCTTGAAACGCAGGACCCGCAGGGCGATATTGCCGTGGTTCTGCCAAAACACCAGTTCCGAGCCAAGCATGCCCGCCGCGGCAAACTGGTTCTGTTTGCCGTATGGCCGCCAATCGTACAGGACTTCAACCGGGTCGCCAATGCTGGGTTCCCACGAGACCTGGATCACCGGCCTGCCGGCCTTGAGCGTGGGGGCCGTCTCGCCATGCTTATCCTCGCCGTACTTGCTGGTGATGTTCCACACCATGCTGATGACATCCTTGTCGGCGCAGGGGCATTCCCAGGCGATGGTGCGCTTGCCGTACTTCTTGACGATGGCATTCATTTGGGACACGTGATAGATGAACAGATCGTTGTCATCCTTGAGGTTGTGATCCTGCATGAACTTCGCATTGTCGGTGTGCACCCTGGCCTCGTCGCAACCGATATGAATGTAGGGCGAACTCTTGAACACCGCGGCAATCTCCTTGACCATCACATCGAGTGTCTCGTAGATCTTGGGCTGGGACATATCCATTGCCGGGCCCTTGCCAAACGCCTCGGGCATGCGATTGCACAGGTACGTGCAGTGGCCGGGCGTTTCCAATTCCGGCACCAGAGTCACGCCGTGCTCGTCGCCATATTGCACGAGGTCCTTGATGTCCTGGAGCTTCCAGGTGCGCGCGGGGTCGCTGGTTTGCGGGAAGGCGGCGAACGGGAACAGGCAGGCGCCGTCATCCGAGAAGTGGAGGCGGAAGAACCTGATCTTATAGAACCGGCACATGTCGATGACATCGCGCAGGACTTCCATCGAGTGTTCCTGGCGCGCGATATCCAACATCACACCGCTGTATTCCGCGACCGACGCATCCTTAACCACATAGGCAGGCACGGCGATTTCCCCCTTGTCATTCGTGCCGAGACTTTGCAGCAGCGTTGCGGTGCCCATCGCCACGGCGTTGTAGTTCTGCCCCACCACCGAAATCCCCGTCGGGGAAACGGTTAGGACATAACTCTCCTTGGCGAGCTTGCCGTCCAGCGCCAAGGCGATGTCGTTGGCCTTGGGCGCGGCTTGCTCAACCGCCAGGGTGATTCCGGTAGCCATGCGGACCTCCCTTGCCACGATTTTGGCCAGCGGCGCGAGGGAATTGTCCGCATAGGCAATCCGGCTGCCATTGCCGATGGCACAGGCGCCTTGGGCGGCCTTGTAGTCCTGCGGCCAAGGCGAAAAGGCGGGCGGCGACCCCCCTTCGGCGCGGACAATCCCCGCGGACAGGATGAATACCAGTCCAGCCATTGCGGAACAGAGCAGTGCGAATCGGGAACGAAGCGGTCGAATCATATGGTGGGGTGAGGTTGCAGTCGCCGACAGCGTGGTTGCCGGTGGGAACGGGTGGCAAGCCCAATCGCGGTGTTCAGGCGTTGTACATCGGGCGCATCAATCACAAGGATTCCGCCCTCAATCGCCCGCGTCCTTGCGGTCAGATATTCATGAACGCCTCGACCTTGGTCATGATCTCGCGCTCGCTGCCGGGGACGCTGAGCACGTCGCACTCGCTGCCCAGAATGAACGGATGGCCGGTGGCGCGCATCTTGTCTAACAGCTCGCGGGCGAGCCGACCGACATCCGCGACGCTGAGCTGCGAGGCGGGGAAACGTTTGGTCGGCAGGTTGCCATAGAGCATGGTGGACTTGGGCACCAGCGCGGCGTCCTCCCACAGCAGCCGCGAGCAGCCGAAGCTGAGCATGGCCGGATCCAGCGCGGCGAAGCGCTCGACCATGCCGGTGGTCAGTTCGCCGCAATCATGGAACACCAGGTCCACGCCGCGCGCGTCGAACAGCGCCTTGATCCGCCGCATCGGCGCGGTGACATAGCACTTGCGCGCCAATGGGCATCCTCAGCCCGGCCTCGGCAAGGCCGAGATAATAACTTCGCTGCATGACTCGACGGGTTGGCGCGCGGCTCAGCAGGCTTCGGCGAGACGCAACGCCAGATCCACGGCGCTGGCTGCATCCTGGCTGTATCCATCGGCTCCGATCTCATCGGAATACTCCTGGGTGACCGGTGCGCCACCCACCATGATCTTGACCCCGTCGAGACCGGCGGCCCGCACGGCGTGCACCGTGAGCTTCATGGCCGGCATCGTGGTGGTTAGAAGTGCGGACAGGCAGATCAGTTGCGCGCCACTTTCCTGCGCGGCCGCCACGAACTTTTCCGGGGTCACGTTGGTGCCCAGATCGACGATGCCGAAGTTGGCGCCCTTGAGCATCATGGCCACCAGGTTTTTGCCGATGTCGTGGAGGTCGCCTTGCACCGTGCCGATCACAGCGGTGTATTTCGGCTTGATGCCCGCCGCGGCCAGCAGCGGTTCGAGAATGCCCATGCATTCTTTCATCGCCCGCGCGGCAATCAGCATTTCCGGCACGAAGACCTCGTTGTTCTTGAATTTCTCGCCGATGCTCGCCATCCCCGGGACCAAGCCCTGCTCGACGATTTCCAGCGGCTTAAGTCCCTGCTCTAGCAGTGCCTGGGTGAAAAGTTTGGCGTCATTGCGTTTGCCGCCTTCAACGGCGAGCGCGAGTTCTGATAGGGTGCTCATGGATCAATTGGGTAAGATCGGACGATGTGCTCAATTCCGTGAGGCGAGTGCCACGCGCTCGTCGCGCGAGCCCGCCGCGGCCAAGGCCATGATGCCGGCAAACAGCGCCATGAATCCCCAGTCGCCCAACATCGAACCGCGCAGGAACGGCAGGCCCGCGACGTAGCATTCAACCAGACCGGAAACGGATTTCGCATACGGCTGGCCGGACAGGCCCAGCCCGGTGAGCCAAACCCCGAGGTTGCTCACCGCATAAAAGAAGAACGGCACGGCCACCGCGCCGCCAAACTGGAGTTTCCAGCCCTTGTTGCGCATCGCCAGGGCCACCATGCCGATGATCAGGAAGGCGCCGTAGTCTAACAAGCGCGGCGCGTGGAACGCCGGATAGCCCATCTGCGCGTTGAGCACCAAATCACTCAGCACCAAGGCCAGCACCGGTACCACCAGTGCGAAGCGCCGGTTGAGGTAGAGCCCGCCCATCAGGGCAAACGCGCCAATCGGCGCCACATTCTCCGGGTGAGGCATGAAGCGAAAGGCGATCATCGCCACGACAAGGGTGATTAGGGAAACAAGGGATGACATGGTGGGGCTTGGTTAGGACGAGTAGCCTGACAGCCATTGCCCCGCCCGTCTTGTGAATTTAACGGTTTCTTTGGTGAATTTTGCGCGGCGTGCCAATGTCAGGGACGCACCTCCGGGGCGTCCGGCGGGGGCGAGGCCGCAGTTATTGGCGTTCGGATATGCACTACTTGCGGCGGGCCTTTTGTGGCTTCGCTTGGGGAGTCAGCGGCGCGGTGAGTTTTTCGTAGAGGGCGAAGAGGAACTCCACGCGTTGGCGGTCGGTGGCGAACGGTTCCTTGCGGTAGCAGAGTTCGACGGCGCGGTCGAGTTGCGCATGTGCCTTGGCCAGGTTGGGCGGCATCGAAATCGGATCGTAAAGGTCGGCCAAGGTGGCACCGGGGAATTGCTTGCGGGCATCCAGCACCGCCTGCGCTGCCTCTTCCACGTTAGCACGCTGAGGGTCTGTCGCGGAGTCAGGCCAGGGGTAGTTGTTATATACGAGAGTGTTTGAGTAACGATAATCGCTCTTCAGCCTTCCGCAAATCTGGCGCATCCATGCCATGTGCATCGTCGAAGTAAGGACTCCAAAATGCCAAAGCGTCGCACCCGGCACAAACTGCACCGTATTACTGCAAATTACGTCCTCCGTGAGGAATGCTATAGGTATGTAGCTGCGGTTCTCCGAAGAAACCTCGGGAATCGCAAGATAGTCTGTCTCTGGTTGGGCGATTTGGCGGAACAGCGAGGGATACGCTGCAAATTTCCGCGTCGATTCCGCGGCGCTGGCGAGTCGCATCACCTTCACCGCGTTGACATGATCCATCACCATCGGAAGGGCACGTAGTTCATTCGGCGCAGCGCCCTTAAGCCATAGGCAATAGCGGATGATGCCATTGATGAAGTCACCGCCACCCATATATGGCCGGATAAACTTGGCGGCGGTTGGCTCTTTGTTCAGCAATTCAGCCCGTTCCTCCGGTGAAAGAATCAGGTGTCCTCCATCAGTGGGTTTGTTGCCCCAGGACATTTTTGGGACATTGCACAGGGAATTGGAACGATTGGTTACAGCACGGTCGCTGCCCTCGACAAGATAAGGACTGATATTGCGAACCACGGTGAGCGTCGGGGTTTCCGGGTCTGAGTCGTAGTCATAGATACTCTTGCTCTCCGTGTCGTGGTTGGCAAAGCCCACTATGATACAATGCACGTGGGCCTTACCGCGCGCCTCACTCTCCCAAGCAAACGTTCGATGTGCAAAGTGGATCTTTACTCTATAGCGGCCGAAGAGTTCAGACCACAGCAGGCCGGCTTGTTCGCCTTGACAGATGGAGTTTGTGGAGACGAAGGCTACCTCGACCTCAGTGCCCTGAATGTATTCCGCTGCCTTCAAATGCCAGTTGGCCACAAAGTCGATTACACCGGCTGCGGAGATGTGAGCCATTACCTGACGCTGGTCTAGCTTCTGTTCCGAACTTTGATAGTGATGGCCCACAAACGGCGGGTTTCCTAACACAAAGTTGCATTGCTCGGGCTGGAGCACGGATTTCCAGTCTATCCGAAGCGCGTTTGCACAAACGATATGCGGGGATTTCCTGAGTGGGATGCGGCGGAAGAGCTGGCCGAAGGCTTCTGACAGGGCGATGTTGGCCTGGTGGTCAACGAGCCAGAGGGCGACCTCGGCGATGCGGACGGGAAACTCTTCGATTTCGATGCCGTGCATTTGATCGACGTCGATCATGGATAGGCTGTACACGTCATCGGCGGAAAACTGCTGTTGGCCGGTGTGAAGCTCCAACAGGATCTCCAGTTCAAGGGCGCGCAACTCGCGGTAAGTGATGACGAGGAAGTTGCCGCAGCCGCAGGCAGGGTCGAGGAATTTGAGCGTGCCGAGCTTGATTTGGAGGGTTTCGAGGCGGGCGGTGCGGCGGGTGGATTTGTCGGCTTTGGCGGCGTCGAACTCGGCGCGGAGGGCGTCGAGGAAGAGCGGGCGGGTGAGCTTGAGGATGTCCTTTTCGGAGGTGTAGTGGCCACCGATCTGGCGACGCTCGATGGGGTCCATCACGCCTTGGAACAGCGAGCCGAAGACGGCGGGCGAGATGCGCGCCCACTCGAAGGCGCAGGCATCGAGAAGCTGCTGACGCATTCCGGTGTCGAAGGCGGCAATGCGGATGGGGTCGGCGAAGAGGGCGCCGTTGATATAGGGGAAGGCGGCGAGGTCTTCGTCGAGATTGGCCTGGCGTTCATTCCTGGTTCCAGGAACAGCGCCATCGGGTGTATTGAGGACTTCAAAAAGCTGGGCGAGCTTGGGGCCGGCGTCCGAGCCATCGGCGGCGGTGCGGTTTTCCAGGATTAGCTTGAAGTCCTGCTGGTTGAAGATGCCGGTGTCGTCGGCAAACAGGCAGAAGAGGAGGCGCACGAGAAGCACGCGCAGATCGTGGCCGGAGAATCCGCCTTTTCGCAGCGCATCGTGGAGCTTGGCCATCAATTCGGCTGCCTCGATGTTGGCGGGGTCTTCCGGGTCGAGCTTGTGCTGTTTGTAGCCGGGGATGAAGGCGAAGCGGCGGATGTGCTTGTGGAGATCCTTGAGCGGAAACTCGATGGACGCCGGCAGTCGCTTGAGCATCGGCAGATCGGGGTCCCGTTCCGGCTCCAGATCGTGGAGGGCAATGCGATTGAAATCAGAGACAATGAGCCAGCGAGGGACTTCCTTGGCACGGCCGGAGTCCATCAGCCCGCGCACGTATTCCATGCCCTGAGCATGGGCCTTGTCGAGGTTTTGTCCGGCTGACTTGTGCTCCACGAGAACGCACCCCGGCCAGAACAGGTCGATGTAGCCCCAGTTGCCGGACAGCTTCTTGACGGGCTCCTCAAAGGAGGACACGGCACGCCGCTTGATGCCGAAGACCTCGAAAAACTCGTTCCAGAACGTCTGGCGCTCGGATTTCTCGGAGGTTGTGCCTTTCCAATCGCGGGAAAACGCGATCGAGCGGTGGCGGATTTCGTTCCAAGAAAGCACGTGGCAACGCTTAGCAGCCAGCGCGCGGAGCGGCAAGCGCTGATTTTTCATTGTGGCTTGGAGGGTTTAATGGCCCTAACGCTAGCGAGGCTTCGCCTCAGACCCAAGACCCAAGACCCAAGACTTCAAGACGCAAGACGAAAACTTGACCTAACTACAACATCTTTGGCTTTTCAAGGAATCTAGGGGCGCTGAGTCTGACTTGTCCGACATGTCTGACGGGTCAACATTCAATTTGCTGATAAATTCCACGGAATTCGTTTGCTAGGAATAGCAAAATATGCACACTAACAACGCAAAGCACCCCAATCATGAAGACCAACCTATTCGTGCTATTCGCCATCGCGGTATCAGGAGGCTCGGCAATCGGGGCCACAACAGTGTCTGTAGCCTGGTATAATGGCTACCCGACAGGGACGAAGTTCATGGACCATTCCGGCAACTATCTCACAGCGGGCACTTCCCGCGGTGGGGATGGAGCGATCCTCCAACTCGGGTATTATACCGGGGCGACCCAGGCCGATCCGTTCGCCGGGGCATGGGTTCCGTTGACCGGCCCCGGGACCGGCCTAACCTCAACAATCGGCGATTCGGGGCAATGGCCGGACGGCTGTTTCGACCTTGTCGACCAGTTCAAGGGCGATTCGAGCGCCCCGGCAATCGGGACGCCACTGGCCATCCGCTTCTATGACACGACCTCGCTGGCCACCGCCAATTACTTCAACTGTGTCTCCAACACAAGCGGTTCCTGGAACTGGATTCTTGGAACTCCCGAGCCGACACTGACCCTCGCTATCCAACTTTCGTCGCCGACGCAAGTTTGGCAGGGAGGCGCAGACAGCGCGTTCCGGACCACGATTGCCATACCCGAGCCGTCAGCCGCTTTGCTGGCAGCGTGTGGTGCCTTGTTGGCGTTCCTGCGAAGACGAGCCTGACCCCCTGCCAAATGGTGGGGTGTGGCCGCGGCGACAATCGTAATCTTCACTGAGTAACCTTCACCATAATCCGAGTAATTTCATGAAAATCTATCAATGCATATGGTTGTTTCTTGCGGTTTCCGGCATTCCGGCGATCAAGGCGGCGACAACAGTGAACATAGCCTGGTATAATGATAACACGACCGGGACCGAGTTCAAGGACCATTCCGGCATCTTGCTTACCGCAGGCACATCCCTGATGGGTGATGGCGCGGTCCTGCAGCTCGGCTATTATACCGGTGCCACTCTGGCCGATCCGTTTGTCGGCACATGGGTTGCTTTGACCGGCCCTGGGACCGGGCTAACCTCAACGATCGGCGATTTTTATCCATACCAGAACGGCATTTTCAGCTTCGGTAACAAATTCCAGAGCGATTCCCCGAATGTGCCGGCGATCGGAACACCATTGGCCATCCGGTTCTACGACACGACCTCGCTGGCCACCGCCAATTACTTCAACTGTGTTTCCAAAACCAACGGTTCCTGGAACTGGACGCTTGGAACTCCCGAGCCGACAGTCACGCTCGACTTCAAGGCGACCCCGCAGGCGCTGGTCTGGCAGGACGGGGCCGACAGCGCGTTCCGGACCACGATTGCCATACCCGAGCCGTCAGCCGCCTTGCTGGCGGCGTGTGGTGCCTTGCTGGCGTTCCGGCGAAGACGAGCCTGACCCCCTGCCAAATGGTGGGGTGTGGCCGCGGGGTGTCATCGATGAACCCACGCGCCAACCAATAGTGGAGGCAATGCCAACCTATTTGTAAAACCAATTTCAGTAAAGAATCCGGTATGGATGCGGCCGCACGAACGATGTCGCCTGGAGCGTCATCCGCCGTCCAGTCGGCTGCAAGGCATTTCGGGCTACCAACCGAGAAATTCCAAAGCGCAAGAAAAGACCTAGATCGTTGGCGGCGCTATGGCAGAGGTGTGGCGGATGGGGCGGATTCCACACGGATTCCACACAACGAAGGGGATCAGCGGAGATGGCAGGGAATACCCGCATGGGCTGGACAGGAGCGTTGCGTCAGCGCCGAGGGCATGTCTTATCGGTCGTGCAAGGTCGGGCGCAACCACGTCAGTCAGGAGGCAGATGCGCCCGGACGCTTGCAGCGACTGCATTGCAGGCGGACTTTGCGGCCGAGCGCTTGCAGATAGGCCAGGCGCTCGTCGCGGCCCATGGCATTGAGTTTGCGACTGGAATCCTCCCTCCACTTGCGCGATTCGGCCACGGCATCAAAGGTTTTCGTCTTGGTTTCCATGGATGATTTCGAGGGAATTGACAATGCGGACAGGTTGGTAACCCTTCAATAAGTTGACGCCGTTGAATCCGGCCTCGTGCTGGCCGTTGACCAGATGACGGAAGTTCCAACTCAGCAGGTAGTCGCAACGGGAAACGGTGCAAGCAGCGACATGCCGCTAATCTTCCCTGCTATTCTTCTTCGCCTGTTTGGCGAGCTTCTTTTCCTTGGCGGTCTTGGTGGGCATTTTCTTGGTTTCTTTGCGCGTGTCTTTGGTTTTCATGAGCTTGTTGGGGTTGCGGTTGCACCGCCGTGTCGCACGCGGTGTGTCAATCAACTAACCTATCTGCGGCCACCGCGCAACCCAATTCCCGCGGCAAAGGCATGGGTTGCAGTCTGCGCCAGTTCGGTTACATTCCATTCCGGCCCCGCCCGCGCCCGTTAGTGCGCCTGGCAATCCCGCCGCTCACCCACCAACCAAGCATGCTCATGGGACTCGAAAAAATCACCCAGAAACTCCAGGAAGCCCTCCAATCGGCGCAGAGCCTCGCCTCGAAATCGGCCCACTCGGAATTGAAAAGCGCCCACGTCCTGCTCGCATTGCTCCAACAGGAAGGCGGCATCGCCACCCCCATCCTGCAAAAGGCCGGCATCGATGTGCCGCGCCTCAAGGCCGCCACCGCCGCCGCGCTGAGCCGCGAGCCGAGCATCCAAGGCGCCTCCACCCAGCCCCAGATCAGCGTCGGTCTGCGCGCCACGCTCGATGCCGCCGATGCCACGCGCGAAAAACTCGGCGACGATTACCTCAGCGTCGAGCACTTCCTCCTCGGCTCACTCAAGGGCGACTCGCCGGCCGGCAAACTGCTCAAGGACGCCGGTCTCGATGACAAGAAAGCGCTCGCCGCAATCCAGAGTGTGCGCGGCTCGCAGAAAGTCACCGACGACTCGCCCGAAGGCAAATACCAAGCCTTGGAGAAATACGGCACCGACCTAACAGCCCGTGCGCGCGAGGGCAAGATCGATCCGGTCATCGGCCGCGATCATGAGATCCGCCGCGTGTTGCAAGTGTTGTCGCGCCGCACCAAAAACAACCCGGTGCTCATCGGCGAGCCGGGCGTGGGCAAGACCGCCATCGTCGAAGGCCTGGCCCGCCGCATCGTGTCCGGCGATGTGCCGGAGGCCATGAAGCACAAGCGCGTCATCACCATGGACATCGGCGCCATGCTCGCCGGGGCGAAGTATCGCGGCGAATTCGAGGACCGGCTCAAGTCCTTTCTCAAGGAAGTCACCGATTCCCAGGGCCAGATCATCCTCTTCATCGACGAACTCCACACCATCGTCGGCGCCGGCGCCAGCGAGGGCGCGGTGGATGCCTCCAATCTCCTCAAACCGCAGCTCGCCCGCGGCGAACTCCATGCCATCGGCGCCACCACCCTCGACGAATACCGCAAGCACATCGAAAAGGACGCCGCCCTCGAACGCCGCTTCCAACCGGTGATGGTCGGTGAGCCGTCTGTCGAAGACACCGTCGCCATCCTCCGCGGCCTCAAGGAACGCTACGAGGTCCACCACGGCGTGCGCATCCAGGATGGCGCGCTGGTCGCCGCCGCCACGCTTTCCGATAGATATATCTCCGGCCGCTTCCTGCCCGACAAGGCCGTCGATCTCGTCGATGAGGCCGCCTCCCGCCTCAAGATCGAATTGGACTCGATGCCGACCGAGATAGATGTGTTAGAGCGACAGATCCTGCAGTTGGAAATGGAGAAAAAGGCGCTCGAAAAGGAATCCGACAAGGCCTCGGCAGCACGCCTCGAAAAGGTTCGCGAAGAGCAAGCCAACCTGCGCGAGACATCTTCCGGCATGATGGCCCAATGGCGCAACGAGAAGGCGGTCATCGATGATGTTAGGGCGGCGCAGGAGAAAATCGAGTCGCTCAAGGGCGAGGCCGAGCGTGCCCAGCGCATCGGCGATCTCACCCGCGCCTCGCAAATCACCTATGGCGACCTGCCCGCCGCCAACAAGGCATTGGAGGCCGCCAGGGACCGACTCGCCACGCTGCAGAAAAACGGCGCGATGCTCAAGGAGGAGGTCACCGAAGAGGACATCGCCCGCGTGGTTTCCGCCTGGACCGGCATTCCCGTCAACCGCCTGCAGGAGGGCGAGAAGCAGAAACTTGTTAGCATGGAACAACGGCTCGGCGAGCGCGTCGTCGGCCAAAAGAAGGCCATTTCAGCGGTGGCCAACGCGGTGCGTCGCGCGCGCGCCGGCCTGCAGGACGAGAACCGGCCGATTGGCTCGTTCCTGTTTCTCGGGCCCACCGGTGTCGGCAAAACCGAACTCTCCAAGGCGCTCGCCGAATTCCTCTTCGATGACGAGTCGGCCATGATCCGCATCGACATGTCAGAGTACATGGAAAAGCACAGCGTCTCGCGGCTGATCGGCGCACCGCCCGGCTATGTCGGTTACGACGAGGGCGGCCAGCTCAGCGAACAAGTCCGCCGCAAGCCCTACTCGGTGGTGCTTTTCGACGAGATTGAAAAGGCCCACGCCGACGTTTTCAACGTGTTGCTGCAAGTCATCGACGACGGCCGCATCACCGACGGCCAGGGCCGCACCGTGGATTTCCGCAACACGGTGCTTATCATGACGTCCAACATCGGCTCCCAGCACATCCTCCATGAGTCCAACGCCGAACAACGCGAGGCCATGGTCACCGATGCCCTGCGCAGCCACTTCCGCCCCGAGTTCCTCAACCGCATCGATGAGATCATCATCTTCGACCGCCTCAGCCGCGCCGAACTCACCACCATCGTCGATCTGCAGCTCAACCGCGTTCGGAAACGCCTCGCCAAGCAAGGTCTCGGCCTCGCCCTCACTCCCGCCGCCAAGGAATTCCTCGGCAACCAGGGCTATGACCCGATCTACGGCGCCCGCCCCCTCAAGCGCGCGATCCAACACAACCTGCTCGACCCGCTCAGCCTCGACGTCCTGGACGGCAAGTTCAACGACGGCGACGTCATCCAGGCCGACGTCCAGCACGGTGCCATCGTGTTTCGCTAGGCAGGGAGCGGGACTTGCCAAAGCCCCGTGTGAAAGGCCTCCCAAACCATCCTTGTCTAACCGAGGACATCTAACCCTGGCGCGCGAGGAAAGAAGCCGTCGTGGCCTTGGCGAAGTAGGCTGCGGTCATCCATCTTCGCCAAGGCTACGAAGGACAGGTCCATCCAGTCATTCATTCATTCAATCAATCAATCAATCAGTCAGTCAGTCAGTAAGCCGCGCAATGCGTGGTTGCTCTAACGGATTGTTGAGGATCAAGCTTCGGGCTCCGGTTTCAGTGGTCTTCGTCGCCCGCACGAGCGCAACGACCGATACGCTGTCAGCCGAGGCCGGCTTTGGCGGCGGGGAATTCGGCGGCGAATTTGCGGGTGGCTTCCTCGCTGCCGCAGATATACACCAAATCGCGGGGCGCGAAGGCGAACTCGCGCTCAAAGCGCACCAGCACGTGATCGCCGCGTTCCACCGCGACGACGGAGCAGCCGGTGCGCTCGCGAATCCGCAGGCCGGCGGGATGGCCCCCGACGAGTTTCGGCGATTTGACCATCGAAACCTTCAAGGCCTGATCGAGCAACACGGTGCGCTTGCCGAGGAGTTTGCGGGCGAGAATCTGGCCGGTGACCTGACTGATAGATAAGGCGAAATCGACCCCGGCGGCGTGGATGCGCTCGACGTTTTCCGGGCGGTTGACCCGCGCGATGACCGGCACATGCGGCACCATATCCTTGAGAATGACCGTGGCAAACAAGGTTGTGGCATCCTCCTGGAGAGCCAAAATGACCGCCTGGGCCTCATCGACTCCGGCTCTAACCAACAACTCCGGATCCAGGACATTGCCGACCACGTCGACGCCGGGGAGGGATTCCTGCGAGATCACGCGGGTCTGTTCGCCGGCGTCCTGCAGCAATTGTTCCACCTTGCGGCCTACTTCGCCGTAGCCGGCGATGATGAACGGGCCGTGCTGTTTGAGCGGGGTGGTGCCGGAGCAAATCTCGGTGAAGCGTGTGATGTTCCGATTGCTCCCCACCAGGATCAGAATGCCGCCGGGTTCCAACCGCATATCGGAGCGAGGTGAAGCATTCAAGCGGCCTTTCACCCATTGTCCGATGACCGTGACCCCGGTGTCGTGGCCGATCTTGCACTCGGCCACCGTGCGGCCGGCCAGGGCGCTGCCCGGGGTGATGCGCACCTCGCTGACTTGCAAGCGGTGTCCCAGGTTCTGCACGCCGGCCACCGTTGGACTGACCTTGCGGCTGGCACGGGCGGCGAGGGCGGCACCGAGCACATGGCGCGGCGTATAGGCGGCAGTAGCCCCGGCCAGAATCATCGGCTGGCGATGCAGCGGATTTTCGATGAGGCCGAGGATGTCGCCGGTGAAACCCAGCTGGCGCGCGGTGATGGTAATCGCGGCGTTGCGATGATCACTGCTGTTGAGGATCAAGGCGCGGCACTTGGCGAGCCCAACGCGGGTCATAACATTGCCCTCAAGACTGCCGTAAACCAAGCGGTGGCCGGCTGCCAGCACCCGGCGCGCCTCGGCCTCATCCTCCTCAATGATGATGGGAGTGACCTCGGCCAGTTTCAGTTCCTCGATGAGGGAGGCGACCGCCGGACCGTTGCGGTAGATCAACACGTGGTTGTGGGCATCCGCGCAGTCACCCGGCAGGCGGGTTTCAAAGCGCTCTTCGAGGAAAGGAATCAGATAGATAGGAAAAATCAGAAACACCAGAAAGACCCCTAGGAACTGCACCAATACCACCAGGCAGATCATTACGGGATGGTTCCACGAGCAATCGGCGCCGTAACCGGTGGTGGACAGCGTTTCCGCGGCCCATTCCAGCGCTTGCCAGAACCCTCGCGGTTTGCCCTCAAGCTCGGCCATCCCCACCATATACAACAAGGCGGAGACGATGAGCACCGCAAGGAGGGATGCCAGAAGGGCCAGCAAGCGCTTTTGCGAACGTCTCATGCGGTCGGTTCGGGATTAGTCGGAAACCCCGGCTGCGGCGCTAAAGGACATCCCGCCGGGCGGCGGTGCCGCGAGAGTTTAATCGGCAAGCATGGCATGCGCTATATCTGCCAGACCCGGGACCGGCGGTCAAGGCTAAGGAGCGCCGGCTTGAGCCGGCAGGCCCATGGTGAGAGCCAATGGGTGGGGGCATCGCCCATCCCATTGGCCGCTCATGGTCACGGGCGATTCGGAGCTCGCCCCTTCTTCCGGCTGGACATTCCCATGGTCACTTATAGTTTCCGGCCCGCATGAGCGCGCCACCCCAACTCCCTGACGGTATCGTCGCCGGTGCCAACCGCATCCGCCGCTGCTGGTGGGGCGCGGAGCCGCCGATCTATCAGGCATATCACGACGACGAATGGGGCCGGCCCGTGGCGGATGATTTCCGGTTGTTCGAAAAACTCTGCCTGGAGGGATTTCAAAGCGGCCTGAGCTGGTTGACGATCCTCAAGAAGCGCGAGAACTTCCGCCTCGCCTTTGACGGGTTCGATTTCCATCAGCTCGCCCGCTGGGGCGAGCGCGATGTCACCCGCCTGTTAGGTGATGCCGGCATCGTGCGTCATCGCGGCAAAATCGAGGCGACGCTTAACAATGCCCGGCGCGCGCTGGAGGTGGTGGCGGAGTGCGGCTCGCTGGCGGCGTATGTCTGGCGCTGGGAACCGGCGGCCAGCGCGCGGCCGCGCCACCTCGACAAGCCGGCGCTCGCTGCGTTGTCGAGCACGCCGGAATCGCTGGCGCTGAGCAAGGACCTGCGCAAGCGCGGCTGGGCGTTTGTCGGTCCCACCACTTGTTATGCCTTGATGCAGGCGATGGGCATGGTCAACGACCACCTCGAGGGATGCTCCGCGCGCGCCAAGGTCGAGCAGGCGCGCCGCAAGTTTGTTCGACCGGGCGGAGCTTGAGTGAAAAAAACCACTCCGCAAACGCTGGGCTTGATCCAACCATCGGGGATGCTGCCGCGGCGCCGTCGAATCGGCGAACCGCAGGCTTGCCGGATGCCTCCCGGTCCCGCTAAACTTGGCCGTGGCCGCCAAAAATATTGTCTATTTCGATCTGGAAACCCAGCGGAGCTTCGGCGACGTCGGGGGCTTTGCTAACAAATCCAAAATGGGCATTTCGGTGGGCGTTACCTACAGCACCGCCCGCGGCAGTTACGAGATCTATCCGGAAAGCGAAATGGAGCGCCTCGGCGAGGAACTGGTGCGCGCCGACCTGGTGGTGGGCTGGAATCACCTGCAATTCGATTACCCGGTGCTGCAGCCCTATATTTTCCACACCCTCGCCGAGCAGACGCTCAACCTCGACATGATGCTCGACTTGGAAAAAAAGCTCGGGTTTCGCCTCAAGCTCGATTCGGTGGCCTCCGCCACGCTCGGCACCGGCAAGACCGCCGATGGCCTCGATGCGCTGCGCTGGTGGCAGCAGCACAAAAAGTCGGGCGAGTTTGCGCCGTTGCGCAAAATTGCCGAATACTGTGCCTTCGACGTGAAAGTCACCAAATGCGTTCACGAATACGCGTTGCAACACGGGTTGCTCAAATACGACGACCGCGGCGGACGCATCGCGGAGGTCGCGGTGGACTGGAAGTAGCGAGGCGTGCTGGCGGCTACATCCAGCCGATTTCCTTCAGCAGCCCGAAAAAGGCCCATCCGAAAACCGCGATGAGGCAAACGAGGAAAACCTTCACGGCGAGTTCAATGCTGGTACGTGTCATGTCGGAGCCCACTAAAGCACGCTCCGCGCGTTGCGCCACTGGAAAATTTTGCGGCCGCTGGGGGAGTTCCGGCGATCGCCCTTCCAGCTGCGTTTGGTTCGTCATTCAGGCCGGGGGCGGTGAAACGCGCTTGCCAAGGCGGGCCGGTTCACCGATTCTACCGCTCCGCACAACGTCCGAGTTCCAACCTACCATCCTCAACGTGAACACCCGCCAGCCCGCTTCCAGTCAGCCCCTCACCCGCCGCAGGTTTCTAAAGTCGGCCGGCACCGCCACCGGTGCGTTGCTCATTTTGCCCAGCGGGGTGTTGCGTGGCCAGGCGCGCAAACCCGGCGACAAGCTCAACGTGGCGTTCATCGGGATGGGCAACCAGATCCAAGGGCATGTGGGACAGATCCTGCAACTCGGCCACAGCGTCACGGCGCTGTGCGATGTGGATGCCGGCCAAATTGCCGGCTCGCAAAAGCGGCATGGCGAGGGGCTTGCCAAGGCGGCAGTGTACGCGGATTACCGGATTTTGTTTGAAAAGGAAAAATCGCTCGATGCGGTGGTCATTGCCACTCCCGACCACTGGCATGCGCCGATCTGCCGGGCAGCGATTCAGGCGGGCAAGCATGTGTATTGCGAAAAGCCGCTGACCCATACGCTCGGCGAGGCGCGCCAACTGCGGGAGCTGTCGAAGACTTCCAAGGTCATCACTCAAACTGGCAACCAGGGCAGCGCGTCGGGCAATTTGCGCCGCAGCATGGAATTGATTGCCGCCAACTTTTTCGGTGCCATCACCGAAATCCATGCCTGGCATCCGCCGCATGGCTGGCCGAGCGGGGTGGACCGGCCGGCGGGCAGCGACCCGGTCCCGGCCGGGCTGGACTGGGATTTCTGGCTCGGCACCGCCCCGGTGCGCCCCTTCAAATCCGGCACCTACCATCCGGTCAATTGGCGCGGCTGGTATGATTTTGGCAGCGGCTCGGTCGGCGATTTCTGCTGCCACGCCTTCAACTTGCCGGTGCGCGCGCTTGAGCTCGATTACCCGACAAAAATTGAGATCAGCGGCACCGATCTGGGCAAGGAGAGTTTTGCGAAGGCCTGCACCGTGCGCTATCACTTTCCCGCCCGCGGCAACCGCGGCCCGGTGCTGCTCAACTTTTACACCGGCGGCGATCTGCCGCCCGACAACGTCACCGCCAGCCTGCGCCAAGCCTCCGGCAACCTGCCGGGCACCGGGTGCCTGCTCATCGGCGACAAGGGCCAGCTCCAAAGCGGGCTGTGGAATTCCGATTGCTACGTCAAACTCAACGACGAGAAACGCTTCTTCGGGGCGGATAACCACCCTGCGGCCAAAGCCGTGCCCCAGTCGTTGCCACGGGTCAAAGGTCACCTCGACGAATGGGTGGACGCCTGCCTCGGCGGCCCCAAGGTGTTTTCCGATTTCGATTTCGGCGGCCACCTCACCGAAATCGGACTCGCCGGCGTCCTCGCCTTGCGCTTGCAGCAGAACATCGACTGGGATGGCCCGAAACTGCAAGTGCCCGGCAATCCCGCGGCCGACCGTTTCATCCACGCGGAAGAGCGCCGCACATACTTGTAGGCCGCAGCGGGCCTGATGGCAGGCGGCTCGCAGGAGGACTGGTAGCCTGCCTGTCATGGCCGACGGGCTTCCAGCCTGTCGATTCGTCGGCGGATCGGCGGGCTATTCTCTCTGCCAACGCGGCCCACGCGCATTGAAATCCGGGCAAAATGCGCAAAATGCCCGGTCCACGGTGGCGCGGGCATCCCGTCCGCAGCCAAGCGGCTCACTGACTCGCACCTTTTCCTTCACGCTCAGCCTGGCGACGGCCGGCACCGGTTTCGCTGAGAAAGCTTGTCGTGACGGGTCAGGCGGCTAGCCTGTGAGGCATGGCATTCGTTGACCCGGAAATTCTGCCCTGGCTTAGCCTGCTGGCGTGGCTGGCATTCGAACTCATTGGCCTGCTGCATGTGCTGCACGCCCTGATGCATGTGCGAACTGCCCAGGGCACCATCGCATGGGTGATTTCCCTGCTGACGTTTCCCTATCTGGCGATCCCGCTGTACTGGGTGGTGGGGCGCAGCCGCTTTACCGGCTACGTGCATGGCCGGCGGGCAGGGGACCGGCGCTTGCGCAAGCTGGCGGAATCGATGCACAAGCACTTGCGCCAATATGAAATCGCCGTTGCGGAGGACGACGCCTTTGCGCGGGCCGCGATGATTCTCGGCGGCCTGCCGTTTACGCGGGGCAACGCGCTGGAGTTGCTGATTGATGGCGAGGAAATGTTCGAGCGGCTGTTCCGCGAAATGAAAGCCGCGCAAGAGTATCTGTGCGTGAATTTCTTCATCGTCAAAAACGACAAGATCGGCATCCGCTTCCAACAGGCCCTCATCGAGCGCGCCCGCGCCGGCGTCAAAGTGTGGTTTTTGTTTGATGAAATCGGCTCCCACAAACTGCATCGCCGCTACCTCAAACCCCTGCGCGACGCCGGCGTCGAGTGCCGCTCGTTCGGTACCAACCGCCATTGGTGGTCGCGCCTGCAAGTGAATTTCCGCAACCATCGCAAAATCGTCGTGGTCGATGGCAAGACCGCCTTTCTCGGCGGCCTCAACGTGGGTGACGAATACCTCGGGCGCGACGTGAAATTCGGTGCCTGGCGCGACACCCATCTGCAACTGCAAGGGCCGGCCGTGCAGGCGGTGCAACTGGTGTTTCTCGAGGATTGGTTCTGGGCCACCGAGACCGTGCCGGACTTGCGCTGGACCACCCAGCCGGCCCCGGCCGACCAAGTGGCGGCGGTCATCCCCACCGGCCCGGCCGATCCCGCCGATTCCTGGCAACTGGTGGTGGCCGAAGCCGCCAACTCGTCGCGCCAGCGCCTGTGGATCACCTCACCTTATTTCGTGCCCGACGAGGGCGTGCTAACAGCCTTGCAGGCCGCCGCCATCCGCGGCGTGGACGTGCGCATCCTCATCCCCGAGCGGGCGGATCACCTGTTAGTATGGTTGTCGGCCTTTGCCTTCTATGAGCAATCCATTCCCTACGGGGTGAAATTGTTCCGCTACCATCGCGGCTTTCTGCATCAGAAGGTGATGTTGATCGACGAGCGGCTGGCAGCCGTGGGTACCGCCAATCTCGACAACCGCTCGTTTCGCCTGAACTTCGAGATCACGGCGTTTTCACCCGATCCGGGCTTTGTCGCTGACGTCGGGCGGATGCTCGCCCTCGACTTCAGTCATGCGCGCGAGGTGGCGGTGGGAGACTTTACCGGCCGCTCGTTCCTGTTCCGCGCCGCCTGCCGCGCCTCGCGCCTGCTAGCCCCGATCCAGTGAGTGGGGAGCACCCGCGCATTTTCCTTCCCATCGCGGCGGCGGGCGCTACCATCCGCTCCATGCGTGACATTCTAATTGCATCAATCCTGGGATCGTGTGCGGCGCTGGGCAGCCAACCGGAGGCCCGCGAATTTACCGCCCCCAACGGCTGCGTGGTCAAATACCGCTGGAGCGCGCCGCAAACCCTCGAGGCCGGCAAAACCTATCCGCTCGTCTTGTTCCTGCACGGCGCGGGCGAACGCGGCGACGACAACGCCGCCCAGCTCAAGCATGGCGTGATGCCAATCCTCGAAGGAGCTGACAAACTCAAGCAACCGTGCTTTCTCATCGCCCCGCAATGCCCGACCGACCGCTGGTGGGCCCCGATCAATCACGAAACCATGCGCCTGAGCGAAGGGGAAAAACCCAACCAGCTGTTGGATGCAGTGCTGGCCCTGGTCGATGACACCACCAAGAACCAACCGGTTGACGCGAAGCGGTTCTACGTGACGGGTCTTTCGATGGGTGGCTACGGCACCTGGTATTTGTTAGGAAGCGTGCCCGGGCGGATCGCCGCCGCGGTGCCGATCTGCGGCGGCGGGGATCCGTCGCTGGCGGCGAAGTTCAAGGATGTTCCGATCCATGCGTTTCATGGCGAAGCCGATCCGGTGGTGCCGGTGTGCGCCACCAAGGATATGATCAGCGCCGTGGAAAAGGCCGGTGGCAAACCCGCCGCCACCTACTATCCCGGGGTGCAGCACGACTCGTGGACCAAGGCGTACAACGATCCCGAATTGATCCGCTGGATGTTCGAGCAACACCAAAAGTAAACCGCCCGCCGTC
>Ga0118677_10002381_pt1 | contig 37975 bp, 23 predicted proteins | sample AliMusrvi5mmetaG_FD_86154 | JGI IMG/M metagenome (GOLD analysis project Ga0118677, IMG submission 86154) | reverse complement strand
GTGTCAAGTGCTGGGGATCTAATTGGTGGGGTCAACTGGGCGATGGAACGAACACAGATAGGAATACGCCTGTGGATGTAAACGGCCTGACCAGCGGGGTAAGTTTCGTCTCCGTGGGAGATGGTCATACCTGCGCGATGATCACTAACGGTGGCGCTAAGTGCTGGGGCGCAAATTATAATGGAGCTCTAGGCGACGGCACGAACACGGATCGGTATACGCCTGTGGATATATTAGGCCTGACAAGCGGTGTCAGCGCACTCTCCACAGGTGGATCACACACCTGTGCGCTGACCAGCAGCGGTGGCGCAAAGTGCTGGGGTGGTAATGGGTGGGGTGAACTTGGCGATGGGACAAACACGAGCAGAAATAGGCCTGCGGCTGTGAATGGCTTGACTAGCGGGGTAAGTGCTATTTCGGCAGGAAACTCACATACCTGCGCGCTGACCACCAGTGGTGGCGCCAAGTGCTGGGGCTATAACCATGATGGTCAAGTGGGCGACGGGACGAACACGGACAAGAATATGCCTGTGGATGTGTTTGGACTGCTTGCTGTTCCTGTCATCAAAAACTCTCAACTCTTCAGTCCCGGCAGAAGAGCCGGCGCATCTGACCCGAAAGTCTTCAGTAGTAAGCCAAGTGTGGATTCTTATGGTGCTGCAAAGGATTTACACAAGTAACTTCGACAGTGACAATCCAGCGAAAAGAAACCTTGAAAGCAGAACGAGGCGAGCAATGACGAGCAGGCGGTGGTTATTGCTCGCCTCGGTTTTGACAATGCTACTGACGGCACCCATATGCGTCATTGATGCCGGCGCGCCACCTGTGGATATGATGAGTGGAAACCAGTTCCCGTCAGCTCGGTTAACTGAGTTTAGCACCCGGTCGGCGAACAGGCTGCCGAGTATCATGTTTACACCAGCCTACACTCTCTTTCTGCCAATAGTGAGTGCGTGCGCGTCAACCCTTGCATTGTCGCCCGGTTACACAATGGTCAAGCGCGCAGCTTCGCTCTACACCGGGCCGGGAAATGTTGGGTATGACATTGTCGCCCGATTGACTGAATGTATGCCCGTGACGGCAATGGCGGTCTACGGTGATTTTGTCGCAGTTATTGCCCAGATCGGCGGACAGACGCGGAGCGGGTTTGTGCATAAGTCGTTCCTATTCGCTGTCCCGGCTGAGCTGCGCGTGTTGACCCAGAGCGATGTGCTGTGGCAGAATCAGGATATCGCAAATCACTTTGTGTTGAACCCGGATGTCTATCGGCAAGGCGATGGGGTCGTGGTCGATAACACGTCGAATGATTACTACAATGATGACCTGCCGTTGTCGGTGACGCTCAATTCGGCGTTCAAACTTACCTTCAAGCTGTCCAGCGCCGGTCTTCAATATGGCTCGATTAAGCTCGCTGATCAACCGAATAGCAGCACGTCCGACTGGTGGCGCGGCATTCGGCGGATCGACTTCAGCACTTACGCCGGGAAGCTTCAAGTCGATGTGCGCGATGGGATCGCCCTGACCACCACGACGACGATCTGGCTCAACGCGTCCGATAGTCAGGTTGTCACTGTGACTTTTCTCGATCCGCAGGGCAAAGTCTTTGTTATCACTGACCAGAACAACTACGAATTGCTCCGAATGGACGTCACGCAAATGACGTCCGTCAGCTTGCCGCTGGGACTATTTCCAGAGCACTCAGCTTATTTCGGGCGCGTCGCAGCCCCGTTTGACACACTGACGATTCAATCGTTATCACTGCATCTGACGCCGTCAGGGATGTGGCAAACACCGCGGCAAGTTCTCATCGAGCCAACGGCAAGGTATCTGGCGGAAGCACGTGGCCTTTCTCTGGGCACCGAGTTCAGCCGGTGGAAGATGAGAGATTCCGCCTACTGGGATACGATGTTTGGCGTCTTCGATACGGCGATCCTGTCGGATTTCAGTTCCAACACATTCTGGCGCGGGCGCGGGGACTATGACTTCGCACCGCTGGATCGTATTGTCGACTGGGCCATCGGAAATGGCTTGCGCGTCAGGGCTTCACACCTCGTGTGGGGCGCAGTGGAATCCAATGCCATTCCCGGCTGGTTGCTAAACGGGCAGTTCAGCCGGGATGACTATATCCAGATACTGCATGAGCACGTCGATACGGTCGCCAGCCATTTCAAGGGTCGCGTGACCGAATGGAGCATCGCGAACGAGGCGACCAGCCGGTCGTTTTGGGCGGGCGCAGACTTCTGGGGAACAAAGATCGGGCCGGAGTATATCGAAATGGCTTTTCGCTGGGCGCGCGAGGCGGACCCCACAGGCATCCTTATCTTCAACGACGACAATAACCAGAGCCTGTTTGATCCGAGCACCCAGCCAGTAGCAAGCAAGATGCTATCGACGGTGCTGGAACTCAAGGCGAAAGGCGTGCCGATCGATGTGGTGGGCATGCAGATGCATCTATTGTTGCCATGGAATAGTCAGACGCCTCCAGTCAAGACGGATGTGATCCAGACTATGCAGGAATTTGCCAAACTGGGGGTCGTGATCTATATCACCGAGTTTGATGTCAATCTGCAAAACATTACCGGCACGCGCGATGAGCGTTGGGATTTTGAGGCGCAGAGATACAGCGATATGGTGGGCGCCTGCATCGAATCCGGCGTGTGCAAGAGTTTCGCCACGTGGGGTATTTCCGATGCCGATTCGTGGCTGACGTGCGCGGAGAGTTGGTGTGTGAATCTGCCTAATGCGGATCCGCTCATGTTTGACAAGACTTACATGCCCAAGCCTGCGTATTTCAGCGTGTATAAAGCGCTAAGTGAACCGTGATATGCGTTCACACGAAGCAGTGCGCCGAGGCATGTCTGTGAGTTTATACTCGGTAAAGAAGGTGCGCAACCAAACGCATTCAACTTCTGCTATCTGAGGAGGTGTTGATGTTCACACGAGCCATTGTCCGGCCGCCCGGACGCAATTTCGCGCAGGGCTTGACGACAGTCGATTTCGGTGTTCCAGATTATGAAGTGGCAGTGGCGCAGCACGAGCAATATTGTCAGGCGTTGCAGCAATGCGGGCTGAGTCTGACACGGCTGTTGGCAGACGACAGGTACCCGGATTCGACGTTTGTGGAGGATGTGGCGATTCTGACGCCGCGCGGAGCTATCCTGACCGCGCCCGGCGCAGCGAGCCGGGCAGGGGAAGTGGCTGCCATCCGAGACACGCTCCAGAGTTTCTTCCCGGCGCCGTTTCAGATTGAATCGCCTGGGACGCTTGATGGGGGAGACATCTGTGATGCGGATGGGCATTACCTCATAGGGATTTCGAAGCGCACGAATGAGGAAGGCGCGCGGCAACTGGCGCACATCCTGGCGCAGTTGGGGCACACCTCCGCCTTCATCGATGTGCGTCAGATCCACACGCTCCTGCACTTGAAAACCGGGTTGACTTCACTGGGTGATGGTCGGCTGGCAGTGATAGATGCACTGGCGGATCATCCCGCGTTGCGCGGATATGAACTGGTGCGGACGGTTCCCGGTGAGGAGTACGCAGCCAATTGCATACGGGTCAATGACTATGTCGTTTTGGCGGCTGGGTTTCCGGCTTTCGAAAAGTCAGTGCGCGATCTTGGGCACAACGTCATCGCGGTCGCGATGAGCGAGTTCAGCAAACAGGACGGCGGCTTAAGCTGTTTGTCTCTACGATTTTAGATTCAAGGGAGCATTGTTTTGAACGAAAATGATGTCGGCATGTTGCGGAAGGCAATCGCCGTCGCTGCCAGCGCACGGGCGCATGGCAATCACCCTTTCGGCGCGACGCTGGTCGATGCCGCGGGTAACGTGATTCTTAGCGCAGAAAACACGGTGAATACAGACCACGATTGCACCGGACACGCCGAGATGAACCTGATTCGCAAGGCGTCGCGCCAGTTCAGTCGCGAGGAACTGGCAGATACAACACTCTATTCCAGCACTGAACCGTGTCCGATGTGCTCTGGCGCGATCTATTGGAGCGGGGTGCGGCGCGTCGCATATGCCTTGAGCGCTGCCCGGCTGTACGAACTCACCACGAGTGCATCGGGACGTAACCTGCCACACTCACGCGCTATCCTCGATGTCGGTGGTATCGAGGTGGAGGGTCCGGTTATCGAGGATGAGGCCTTGCAGGTGCATGTCGGGTTCTGGCATGCGCCTGAACGTGAATAGCGGCGCATCATGTGAAGCGAGGCGCATCATGTGAAACGAGCGCGCACCTGTGATCTCTTGCGGATTGAAGTGCGCTTTTAAGGCAATCGCTGGTGATGTCGTAATCCCTCGATGAATACAGCGACCATGTAGCGGAAGCTTTCGTCGATATCGAGCGCGATCCCAAAACCACCGCTGCTTTCCAGTGTTGCGAAACCATGCACGAGGCTGCGTAACGCGCGCGCCGCGTGTAATGCATCGATTTTTGTCAACTGGTAGGCAGACAGTACGGCGAGGATCACGTCTAGCAAGCGCCCTTCGACTTTTAAGATGGCTGGGTCGGGTGAGTCTCCTATTCTAGGGGATCGCACTGTGGCCGCATACAGTCCTGGATGCTCACTAACGAATGCCCGATACGCATAACCGAGAGCCAGAATCGCTTCATCCCCCGCTTTGCCCATAGCAACGTGTCCCAGCCGGTCGGCCAGTTCGCGCATCCCGCGCAGAGCTAATGCCTGGCGCAGTCCATCCAGGCCATTGATATGGTTGTACAGCGACGGCGTCCGAATGCCCAATTGCGAGGCAAGAGCGGTGAGGGATAACGACTCGAGGCCATTGGCGTCCGCCAGTGCGACTGCGGCTGCAATAACGCTGTCGTTATCCAGACCAGCCCTAGGCGACATGCGCCTCCCCGTGGATTGTCTGCAAGAAGCCAATGATGGCAACGGCTGTCTGCCCCGGCATCTCCGCGTGCGGATAGTGGCCGGCGCCGTCCACAATCGTCACGGCGCCATGCACGCTTGCTGCGACGCTGTGCGCTGCTGATTGAGGGTCTTTGAAATCCGGGTCCTTGCTACCCATGATGATCATCGCTGGCGCGTTCACCTTCCCTAATCTTTCCTCAGACGCTGCCTTTGAGGCAATCATCATCGCCCGCAATGCTGCAAGTCGTTTGTTGTCGCTCATGTTGACACGCACCGCTGCGAGATACGCATCGAAATCTGGTGGTTTCTGAGTGGGATAGAACCGTGTGAAGTAACTGGCCCATGATCCTGCACCCCAAGGGGCGGCAAGTAGCGTCGAGAAGAGCAAAGATCGCTGCCATCCTGGCATGGTGTCGCGAACGAAGGGCCCGATCAAAACGATGCCGTTGACGGCAACCGGTGCATCTGCAGCAGCCACAATCGCGGCGCCGGCAGCCATTGATGTTCCTACAATTGTTGCCGGTCCTGACGCAAGAGTTTGAATCAGCGCAACAATATCAGCGCCGACGCCTGCGACAGAATAGTCCTTCCAGTCTGTGCTGCTCTCACCATGCCCACGCACGTCCATTGTTATGACGCGATAACCTGCCTTGATTAATTGCGGTGTGAGGAATCGGTAATCCGCGCGCAAGTTACCCATCCCCGGCACGCATACAACCAAGGGACCACTGCCCTGGTCATCATAAGCAATCTGTCCGCCGTTTAAATTGATAAAGATCGTTTCCATCTCGCCACCTTATTCTTGTAACTCATCAAAACTAATATAATTAGGTTATAAACTAATACTATTAGTTTGTCAAGAGGGTATTGTGCGGCAGCCGGAACCCCGGGTTGGATCGCCGAAAAGATAACGCAACGCGTCGAGGTAACGGGTCAACACGGTACAATAGTGGGTATCCTTCGAAGGCTCCATGAAGAGTGTAACGCATTGGCTGAATCAACTGCTGCATTAACCACATTAGGTGACATAAAACCCGAATCCTTGAATCGCACGATCATTACGTTAGCGATCCCTTCCGTACTTGAGAACCTGCTCGTTTCGGCCGTGTTCATTTCTGATACGTTTCTGATCGGCCACTTGGGGGATCCTGCCTCACTGGCTGCCGTCGGCATCAGCGGCTCGTATTTGTTCATCGCTAACGGGTTATTCATGGCGCTGGCGATTGGCTCGATGGCGCTCGTGTCACGCGCCTATGGGGAGCGCAACATCGCGCATGCGCGCATGATCGCAGGACAGTCGGTGTCTCTGGCGGTCGTCTTTGCGTTACTGTGCATGATCGTACTGACGCCACTCACAGCGCCGTTCCTGTCACTGTTGATCAACGACCCCGAAGTTGTTCACCAGGGCACATTGTATGTGCAACTGATTCTGACGACTTCCATCATCGCTTTTCCACTTCAGGTGTTAACGGGCATCATGCGCGCTACGGGCGACACGCGCACGCCAATGTATATCACCCTGATCATGAACATCATCAACATCATCGTCGCTGCCATCCTCATATTTGGGTTTGGCCCCATCCCCAGCCTGAAAATAGCCGGGGCTGGCGCTGCTACCGCATTTGCGCGAGCGGCAGGCGGGCTGATGGCGTTGATTGTTATGCTGCGCGGTATGAGCAAGATGCAACTCAGCCTGCGGAACATGGTGGTGTGGCACTGGCCGGATGTCGGGCGTATTCTGCGCATCGCCGTCCCGAATATTATTGATAGCCTGATTCAGCGCGTAGGCTTTTTTGCGTTTATCGGCATCGTCGCCAGTCTTGGCACGGCTGTAGTTGCTGCCAACCAGATTGCCAACACAATTGAATCGCTGGCATTCCTGCCTGCATTTGGCATATCTGTCGCAACGACGGCGATCGTTGGGCAGGCGCTTGGCGCGAAAAACCTGGCGATCGCAGAACTCGCGACCACGCGCAGTGCGGTTCTGGCTGTTAGCGTGATGTTGTTCACAGCCACCTGCGCGGTCTTGTTCGGCGGGGCCATCGCTCAAGGCTTTGGCGCATCGGTCGAAATCCTTGGATTGGCGACAATGGCTGTGCAGTTATCCGCGTTGGAGCAACCGTTTATCGCGATTCAGAATATCTTTGGCGGGGCATTGCGGGGGGCAGGCGACACTCGTTCGCCAATGGTTGTGTCACTCGTCGGTGTGTTCTTTTTCCGGATTACGACCGTTTATCTGCTGGCTATCGTGCTGCATCTGGGGCTGGCGGGAGTGTGGATCGGGACAGCTATCGACTGGGCCGGGCGTTCTCTGATTATGTACATTCTGTTTCGACAGGGTCGCTGGAAACACATGAGGATCTAGCGCGCGCTAACGCGCGACTTCCCACGCCAGGTGCTGGATTTCGGGCATGATTAACTTATCCATTGCCACCTGAACGGCATTGGGCGACCCGGGCATGCACATCACCACGCGGCCGCGATAGGTTCCAGCTGTCGCGCGTGACAGCATCGCGGCCGGGCCGACTTCGCTGTAGCTCAACATACGAAATAGTTCGCCGAAACCAGGCATTGTCTTTTCCAACTTGCGCGCAAGTGCGTCATAGGTTGTGTCGCGCGGCGCGATGCCGGTGCCGCCGGTGAACAAGATCAACCGGGCGTCCGTGTCGTTTATGATAGTGTCCAGAAGCGCGCCTATTTGATCCGGCTCATCTTTCACGATGGTTCGGAACACGACAACGTGTCCGGCGTCAGTGACGCGGTTCTCGATGAGGTCGCCGCCGCCATCGTTCGCGCGCGAGCGTGTGTCGCTGACGGTGACGACGGCTACGCGCACCGGGCCGTTCTTCGCCGCAATGTCACGATGTTGTTGAGATGATCCACCCATTCGCGATCTCCTTGGAAATCAGGCGAGCTATCAAGCAAGTGCAGACAGCAACACGTACCAGTGATTCACGTGTGGTTCGCCGTTTATGACGTTATATCCAAACAACTCACGCTGTGATTCTGTCAATGACTCCAGGAGCGCGTGTATCTTTTTCACGCGCTCAGCATCGACATCACGCGTCAGCGATGTCAACGTCCGGTTCTGCGTATAGGGTTCCACGGCCTCAATCTGGAACCCGGCTTGTGCCAGCATCTGGCGCCACTCGCTGGGGCGATACTCGCGCACATGCGATTGATCGTGATACCAGTCAAGCTCATTGATGACATCGGCGCCAAAGTCGTCTTCGGGCGCGCTGCGGTCGTCGATGACCAGCCGCCCGCCTGGTTTCAAGACTCGTTTCATCTCACCCAATGCGCGGGCGATGTCGGAGAAGTGATGAGGAGCGCGGCGCGAGGTGACGAGGTCAAATGTAGCTGCATCGAAAGGCAAGTCGTGAGCATCCGCTATGCGGAACACCACATTGGACGCGCCCAACTCTGTTTTGAGTTTTTCTGCCTCAGCCAACATGGCAGGGGTCAGATCCGTCGCAATGACTGCGGCGACATATGGGGCGACCGCGAAAGCAGTGTGTCCAGTGCCTGTCGCGATGTCCAGCACCTGCCAGTCGGCGCGCGGATTCGCAAGCGCAACCAGGCGCGCGAGCACTTGCGGGTCCTTGTGCGCGGCACTTGTTGTGTAGAACGCGGCGCGCTGGCTAAAGATACTTTTCGCGAGTTCTTCGGGTGTGCTCATATTTATCGATAGGGGGAGTTGGTTTGATGACGCATTAACGGTATCGGATTCCCAGTCAAACGATACGCTCATAGCGGAACAGCCGTTTTGCGCGTTCGGACAGTGTGTCGTAAGTGGCGCCTGTGATCTTAATTGTGGCGTAGTCGATAGGACGGAACCACGCGCGCGCGTAGATCAATGCCAGATGGGGTCGTATCTCGTTTGACCGGTTTGGCGTTCCACGATGCCACATGCGCATGTCGCGGATCACGACCGAACCGGCGGGCATGGTTACCAATTCGGAATTCATCTCGGGTGCGAGCGCCTTGAGGTCGAGGTTGCCGGGCATCAGATGGGTGCCGCCTGGCCATATCTCCACGGGCCCATGCTCAAGCCGAACATCGATTAATGGGATATTCACAACGATGTTGTAGGCGGGCAGAGAAAGCGTCGTGTCCGGGTACAGCAGGTGGGTATCCGAGTGAACCGATTGATAGTCCGAACCGGGGAGCGCGGTGTCGGAGGCGAAGTAATAGCAGTGGCAGTTGCTGCCAAGAATCGCCTCTAGCACCTGCATCGCGAGCGGGTGCTCGATGATATACGGATCGATGAAAGGTTCCTCAAACGGCAGGTGCATCTGATAGCGATTTGTTCCACGGTTCGAAGAGGCGCGGGCGCGGTGCTCTTCCAGCTTTTGCAGGAAGGCAGTGCGGATGATCTCGATGCGGTCGCGTGGGATAACGCTTTCAAAAAGCACAAACCCGTCCATCTGCACCTTCTGGACGGCCAGGCGCAAGGTATCGGGATTAAGCGTCAATGTACTGAGTTCTTTCAGGCTGAGTTTCATAGTCAAACTCCTTTATTAATCAAAAAAGCCCTTGTCCTCTTCAAGCAGGTACTTCTGAGCCTTGTCGGGGTTGATTGTGACGCCCAGACCGGGGGCATCCCAAACATCAATCAAGCCGTTTTTCACCGTTGGGATGGGCAGCCCTTCAATGATGTCGTACCACCACGAGGGATTGCCGATGGGGCATTCGAAGGCGATGTAATTCTGGGGCATGACCGCTGCTGAGTGAACCAGTGCCGCTAACCCAATCAGCCCGTCAAAAACACCGTGCGGCGCCATCAGGATGCCGTGCAGGTCGGCATATTCAGCGATCCACTTCAACTCGGCAATACCACCAACATCCGCAGGGTCGGGGCCGACGATATTCACGGCCTGATGCTCGATCAGTTCCTTGAAATTATGACGCAGGTAGACTTGTTCGCCCGTGTGGATTGGCGTGGTTGTGCTCATCGTGATATCACGATACACGTCTGCTAGCGTCGATGGCGAGTAGTCACCTGAGACCATGTCTTCCAACCACATTAAATTGAGAGGTTCGACGGCTTTCGCCAGACGCTTTGCATCAGGCACGGTCCAACCTGGGCCACAGTCCAGCGCAAGACCGATCTCATCGCCGAGGACTGCCTTCATCGCTTCGGCGCATGCGATCACGTGCTTCAGACCGCGTTCAGTGAGCAATCCTTTGTTGATATGAGCAGGCCCATTCATGATTTCGCCATAGGTGAAATTCGGCACATTGCGCGGGGTGGCGCTGTGCCAGCCAACGCTGGCCTTAACAATGGTGAATCCTTCGGGGCGCGCCTTCATCTTTGCGACATCGTCGGCATAGTCCTGCGGGGATGATCCGGCCATTGGGAAACGCACGCCGCCGTTATAGATGCGCACCTGGTCGCGCACCTTGCCACCCAGAAGCTTGTACACCGGGATTCCAGCGGCTTTCCCGGCGATGTCCCACAACGCCATCTCGATCGCGCTGACGGCGCTGCCCCACGGCTTAAACGCGCCCAGGCGGCGGATTTTGAGCATGACACGTTCGACGTTGGTTGGGTCCTCGCCAACAATATGCTGCTTATAGAACAGCACATGCGGCTTCAGATAACTCTTGGGGGTTTCGGCCTGCCCCAGCCCCACGATGCCCTCGTCCGTGATGACGCGAACGACAGGGCTTCCACCGATAATGGCGCACCTCAGGTCTGTAATCTTCATGGGTCAACCTTTTATTGGAGTGTTTTGCTAACGGTTTAGCGTCAGCGTTGCGTCGATTATAGGCGGTAACCGCGCAAGCGTGTAGACGCAAAAAAGCTGGCGGGTTACTTCTAACCTGCCAGCTTTACTACTGCTGAAACGTTTGACCTTACACGACGACAGCCGTATCGGTGTGAGGCGCCACATCGGTCTGGGCGATGCTGACGCTATCGGGTTTGACGGGCTCTGTAACGCCGCACTCGCCCTTCACAAACTCCAGACCCGTGTTATCAGCTTTGGCGTTCACGATGACGCACTCGCCTGCCTTGAACTTGCCCTGCAACAGTTGAACGCTCAACGGACCTTCCACGTACTTCTGCAGCGCGCGGCGCAATGGTCGGGCGCCGAAGGATGGATCATATCCCTGGCGAGCGAGCCACTTACGCGCGGATTCACCCATCTCAAGCGATAAGCCTTGCTCGGTCAGACGCTCGCGGATCTCGCGCAGTTGCAGATCGACGATGCGCTCGACATCCTCAACGGATAACGGCGCGAAGATGATGATCTCGTCAACGCGATTCAAGAATTCCGGACGGAAGGTGCGCTTCAACGCATCCTCAATTTTCTTGTGATCGGCTGCGGCAGCCAGATCAACGCTGTCGCCGCCTTGTTTGATCAAACCCAGTGTGCCACCCTTGCGCACAAACTCGGTGCCGAGGTTGCTGGTCATGATCAGCACGGTGTTATTGAAGTGCACGACGCGCCCTTGACCGTCCGTCAGGCGTCCATCGTCCAGAATCTGCAACAATGCGTTCCACACGTCAGGATGGGCCTTCTCGATTTCATCGAACAGCACCACCTGGTATGGGCGGCGGCGCACAGCTTCGGTCAACTGTCCACCCTCGTCATATCCCACGTAGCCGGGCGGGGCGCCGAACAAGCGGCTAACAGTGTGACCTTCCCGATACTCGCTCATGTCGATGCGCACCATCGCGTTTTCATCATCGAACATGAACCACGCCAACGCCTTGGCCAGTTCAGTTTTGCCCACACCGGACGAGCCGAGGAAGATAAATGATCCAATCGGGCGATTAGGCGCCTTCAAGCCGCTGCGAGCGCGCCGAATGGCGTCGCTTACGGCGTTGATGGCCTCGTCCTGACCGATGATGCGGTCATGCAGACGCTGCTCCATGTTCAGCAGCTTCTCACTCTCGGCTTCCATCATCTGAGTCATTGGGATGCCGGTCCACTGAGCGATGACGCCGGCAATATCCTCTTCATCCACAACCTCGTCCAGGTTCTTCTCGTGTTGCCACTTTTCACGACCAGCGTCGAACTCGCCTTGCAGACGCAATCGATGTGTCTTGCATTCCGCGGCCTTCTGATAATCGGCGTTTGCAGCAGCACTTTCTTCTTCTGCGCGCATTTTGTCCAATTCCAGCTTCTTCGCCTTCAGATCGGGCGGCAGTGTGTACAACGCCACACGCAGTTTGGCGGCCGACTCGTCGATCAAATCAATAGCCTTATCCGGCAAACGCCGGTCAGTCACATAGCGCGCGGATAACTTGGCGGCTGCGACAATTGCCGCATCTGAAATGTGTACTTTATGATGCGCTTCATATTTGTCACGGAGACCGCGCAGCATCTCGATGGTCTCGTCTACAGATGGCTCGTCCACGAAGACCGGGGCGAAGCGGCGCTCCAGGGCGCTATCCTTTTCAATGTACTTGCGGTACTCATCGAGTGTGGTTGCGCCAACGCATTGCAACTCACCGCGCGCAAGGGCGGGCTTGAGCATGTTGCTGGCATCCATAGCGCCAGCGCCAGCGCCGGCGCCCACAACGTTGTGCAACTCGTCGATGAACAGAATTATCTCGCCTTCACTGCGCATGACTTCATCCATGCACCCCTTCAGGCGCTCCTCGAAGTCACCCCGGAAACGGGATCCAGCCAGCATGCCAGCCAGGTCCAGCGAAAGCACTTTCTTACCCAGCAGAATTTCCGGCACGTCGCCGGAGACAATTTTTTGTGCCAGTCCCTCGACGATCGCCGTCTTGCCAACACCGGCTTCGCCGATGAGAACGGGGTTGTTCTTGGTGCGGCGTGACAGCACCTGGATGACGCGCAGTATCTCCTCATCGCGCCCGACCACCGGGTCGAGCTTGCCGTCTTTGGCCGCGTGAGTGAGGTCGCGCGAGTACTTTTCGAGGGTGCGGTATTTGGTTTCTGCCTGCGGGTCGGTCACGCGTTGACCACCACGGATCTCTTTGATCGCGTCGTTGATGCGGTCCTTCGTAACGTTTAGTTCCGTCAGTAAGCGAGCTGATGGTGTGTTGCGTTCAGACGCTATGGCAAGGAAGATGTGCTCGGTGCTGATGTACTCGTCTTTAAGCCGAATCGCTTCCTCATTAGCAAGATCGAGCACGCGCTTGACGCGCGGGGTAATGAATACCTGGTTCGTGGCGCCACCGCCACCGTAGATGTTTACCCGCGGAGAAGCCTTCAGAATGTCATCTATTCGGGTTGACATCAACTCGACGTTGACGCCCAGCTTTTCAAGTATTGCCGGGATAACGCCTTCCGGCTGTTCAAGCAACGCCAATAGGAGGTGCTCGGTGTCCACCTGGTTATGGCTATAGCGCTGCAGTATTTCATAGGCGCGCGCTGCTGCATCCTGGGCGCGCTCGGTGAATTTGTCAAATCTCATCATGTGTTTGTGTCTCCAACCTACACTGTGATTATCGTTGACCAGGTTATCGAGCGATATGAGCGATATTAGACAATCAATAGAATTCCGGCTTTCGATACACCGATTGATAATCGTCTTGGCGCACATCTAATTGTAGAGCAAGCGAGATCGGGACACAAGAGGGGTAGGGGTATTTGCTAATGGTGGAGGTTGCAAGCCAAACACCAATAATGCCGATACGGACGAGATTAAAGAAAGTGAAAGGGAATGAGAAACTGGGTATTGACAAAATGAAAAAGGTGGTTAGAATCAACCAGCTTGACCGGACGTAAAGACGCGGCAAAGCGAAAGCGGTGTGAGAGCACCGGATTACCTCTGGAAGAACATCGGGTCAGGAACGCAGCCAACCTCTTAGGAAACAGGCCAGCAGAAACACATAGACAAGAAATCACAGTGGAAAAGCTGTCGACAAAATGTGGGTAAGCGGGCTGAAAGAGTGGAAGACCTCGGTAAAAGAGGAAGTTTGAAAGAGATAGGAAAAAGGTCTTGACAGATGAAAGTGGAAGTAGTAACATCCACAAGCTTCAGAGCAGAGCACATTAACAACTAAAGAGTGATAGAGAGACCTAGGTGAACGAATCCCTGAAAGGGGATGAAATTCATCGCGAACAAAGAGATTCGCAAAAAATCGGGTCCTAAAGCGTACTCGCAAGAGTATGTCATTAATCAGTAAAACGATTAGTGCAATTCCAAAAGTGTAAATTAAATCCCCTTAGGGGGATGAAAACAAACTTTACGGAGAGTTTGATCCTGGCTCAGGATGAACGCTGGCGGCGTGCCTAACCCATGTAAGTCGAGCGATTCACAGCAATGTGAAGAGCGGCGGAAGGGTGAGTAACACGTAGGAGACCTACCTCATCGCAGGGAACAACTTCGCGAAAGCGGAGCTAATACCCAAGAAGCTCGTGTATTCGGTTATACGAGAAGAGTTTGCGCGCAAGCGTGAGCGTGATGAGAGGGTCCTGCGGCCCATCAGCTAGTTGGTAGGGTAGTGGCCTACCAAGGCAACGACGGGTAGGGGGTCTGAGAGGACGATCCCCCACACTGGAACTGAAACACGGTCCAGACGCCTACGGGTGGCAGCAGGGAGGAATATTGGGCAATGGACGAAAGTCTGACCCAGCAACGCCGCGTGAAGGATGAAGGCCTTCGGGTTGTAAACTTCTTTTGAGGGAGAAGAGAAAGGACGGTATCCCTCGAATAAGCCACGGCTAACTACGTGCCAGCAGCCGCGGTAAAACGTAGGTGGCGAGCGTTATCCGGATTCATTGGGCGTAAAGAGCTTGTAGGTGGCTATATAAGTTGGACGTGAAAACTCTAGGCTTAACTTAGAGAGGCCGTTCAATACTGTATGGCTAGAGGATGTCAGAGGGAAGTAGAATTCCTGGTGTAGCAGTGAAATGCGTAGATATCAGGAGGAATACCCGTGGCGAAGGCGGCTTCCTGGGGCACACCTGACACTGAGAAGCGAAAGCTAGGGGAGCAAACGGGATTAGAAACCCCGGTAGTCCTAGCTGTAAACGATGGATGCTAGGTGTAAGCAGAACTAACCCTGCTTGTGCCGAAGCTAACGCGTTAAGCATCCCGCCTGGGAACTACGAGCGCAAGCTTAAAACTCAAAGGAATTGACGGGGACCCGCACAAGCAGCGGAGCGTGTGGTTTAATTCGATGCTACACGAAGAACCTTACCCAGGTTTGACATACAGGTAGTAGGGAAGCGAAAGCGGACCGACCCGCAAGGGAGCCTGAACAGGTGTTGCATGGCTGTCGTCAGCTCGTGTCGTGAGATGTTGGTTTAAGTACCCTAACGAGCGCAACCCTCGTTGCCAGTTACAAGTGTCTGGCGAGACTGCCGGCCGCAAGCCGGAGGAAGGCGGGGATGACGTCAAGTCAGCATGGCCTTTATATCTGGGGCTACACACACGCTACAATGGGTCGCAACAATGGGTAGCCAAACCGCAAGGCGGAGCCAATCCCATAAAACGATCCTCAGTTCAGATTGCAGGCTGCAACCCGCCTGCATGAAGTCGGAGTTGCTAGTAAACGCGCGTCAGCTATAGTGCGTTGAATACGTTCCCGGGTCTTGTACACACCGCCCGTCACACTATGGGAGCTGGCAACACCTGAAGCCAGTAGCGTAACCGCAAGGAGCGCGCTGTCAAAGGTGGGGCTGGTGACTGGAGTGAAGTCGTAACAAGGTAGCTGTACGGGAACGTGCGGCTGGATCACCTCCTTTCTAGGGAAACGGCACTTTCGGGTGCTGGACTACTTAGGTTAGACGGCTAGTTGAAAGACGAGCTGTTCGACAGTCATTCACGGTGTTGACTGTACCCCGGTTTGAGCGAAAGTAAAAAGTTTGTACAAAAGGTTTCTCTATCACTTCTTAGTTGTTAATGGAGCAGGGCGCGGGAGGCCGCGGCAGATCGCCATCTGAGGTGAAGGAAGGGGCGATTAGCTCAGTTGGTTAGAGCATCCCTCTGATAAGGGGAAGGTCTCTGGTTCGAGTCCAGAATCGCCCATTCGGAAGAAAGGACGATAGCCGGTCAGCGATGAGGCTGGCAGGGCAGGAATACGAATAAGGGGATTTAGCTCAGTTGGGAGAGCGCCTGCTTTGCAAGCAAGAGGTCACGGGTTCGAGTCCCGTAATCTCCACTGACGGAAAAGAGAAGAGAGATAAGGGATTAGAGAGAAGAGATTAACCTGGTTAATCGGTACTTTGGAACCCCTGAACAAGCGGAAAAGATTAGAGAGTGGAGAGTGTAGATTAGCCAAGCGGAGGTTAATCGACAATCTCCAACCCCTGATCGAGAGGGAGAGAGAAGAGACTGAAGAGTTGAGAGGAGCTGAACAAGCGAGACTCAAATCTGTAAACTCAAATCTCGAATTTCAATCCGAGTTGGGACGGCACGTTAACAACTGAATAGAACGAAAGAGCAATTGAGGTTCTGAACGCGCGCGAGCGCGAACGGAACAGAAAGTTCTTCTGCGTAAGGTAGCAAAAATAGACAGGTGGAAACACCTGGCAAAAAGTGTGAAATGCGCGGGAACTTCAATTTCTCCACATCATGTGATAAGCTACAAAGAGTGCACGGAGGATGCCTTGGCGCTAAATGCCGAAGAAGGACGCGCATCACTGCGAAAAGCCTCGGGGAGTTGTGATGAAACGTTACACCCGGGGATGTCCGAATGGGGAAACCCCCTCAGCGCTGAACTGAGGACGCTGCGATGAATAAAATAGTTGCAGACGAGGGAACTATGGGAACCGAAACATCCAAGTACCATAAGGAAAAGAGAGTATTCCGAAAGTAGTGGCGAGCGAAATCGGAGCAGCCCAAACCAGTCGGTTTACCGATTGGGGTTGTAGGACTTCAAAAAGCTGATCTGCTAGTCTAGTCGAATCGTTCAGGAAAGTCGAACCAAAGAGAGTGATAGTCTCGTAGACGAAAGGCGATGCAGCAGCGAAGTATCCTGAGTAATACCTGGCACGCTAATCAGGTATGAAACCACGGAGCCCATTCCGTAAGGCTAAATACATCTAGCGACCGATAGTGAACTAGTACCGTGAGGGAAAGGTGGGAAGCACCCCGATGAGGGGAGTAGCAGTACCTGAAACCGTGCACTTACAAGCAGTCGGAGGACTATGCCCTTAGGGGAATGTCTGACGGCGTGCCTCTTGGAGAATGAATCGGCGAGTTAATATATGTCGCAAGGTTAAGGCAGTGACAGCCGAAGCCGCAGGGAAACCGAGTCTGATAAGGGCGACACAGTGGCATGTATTAGACCCGAAACCAGGTGAGCTACCCATGGCCAGAGTGAAACGAGAGTAACATCTCGTGGAGGCTCGAACTCATTAGGGCTGCAAAACTATGAGATGAGCTGTGGGTAGAGGTGATATGCCAATCGAACCTGGAGATAGCTGGTTCTCCTCGAAATAACTTTAGGGTTAGCCTTGTACCGTTTAGTAACGGAGGTAGAGCACTGAATGGGCTAGGGGGCGTAAGCCTACCAAACCCAATCAAACTCCGAATGCCGTTACTCAAAGGGCAGGAGTCGGGCTACGTGTTATGAGATTCGTGGCCGAAAGGGAAACAACCCAGCCCGCCATCTAAGGTCCTGAAGTGTGTGCTAAGTGGGAAACGATGTGAAATTGTTCAGACAGCCAGGAGGTTGGCTTAGAAGCAGCCATCCTTTAAACAGTGCGTAATAGCTGACTGGTCGAACGATTTTGCGCGGAAAATATAACGGGGCTAAGCACACCACCGAAGATACGGGTACAGAGAGATCTGTACAGTAGAGGAGCGTTCTGCGAGCGACGAAGCCATACCGAAAGGAGTGGTGGAGCGAACAGAAGTGAGAATGCCGATATGAGTAGCGTAAATCATGTGAGAACCATGATCGCCGTATGCCTAAGGTTTCCGATGCAAGGTCAGTCCACATCGGGTTAGTCGGGCCTAAGCCGAGGCTGAGAAGCGTAGGTGATGGACAATCGGTCAACATTCCGATACCAGGATACAGGAGCGAAGGAGAGACGCAGTATGGTAGGTGAGCCGGACCGTTGGTAGATCCGGTGCGAACGGCGTAGGGAAATGAGGAAGACAGGCAAAACCATCTTCTGATCCAGAAACCGAAGCGGACCCCCAAATCTAAGTCACTGAGCCAAGCTGTCAAGAAAATCTTCTAAGCGATGAATGTACCCTGTCCGTACCGCAAACCGACACTGGTAGGCGAGGAGAGTATCCTCAGGCGAACGAGAGAACCTTCGTTAAGGAATTAGGCAAAATATACCCGTAACTTAGGGAGAAGGGTAGCCTATGTATTATTGGGCGATAGTTTGATAAAATGTAGGTCGCAGATGAGAGGCTCTAGCGACTGGTTAACTAAACCACAGGTCTCTGCGAAGTCGTAAGACGACGTATAGGGGCTGACACCTGCCCAGTGCTGGAAGGTTAAAGGGAGAGGTTAGGCGCAAGCCGAAGCTTTGAACTGAAGCCCCAGTGAACGGCGGCGGTAACTATAACCGTCCTAAGGTAGCGAAATTCCTTGTCAGGTAAGTTCTGACCCGCACGAATGGTGTAACGACTGGAGCGCTGTCTCAACGAGGGACTCGGCGAAATTGAAGTAGTGGTGAAGATGCCATTTACCCGCACCCGGACAAAAAGACCCCGTGGAGCTTTACTGTACCCTGGCATTGCGTTAGGACTCTGTCTGTGTAGGATAGGTGGGAGGCGAAGAAATTGGAGCGCTAGCTTCGATGGAGCCGACGGTGAAATACCACCCTGATGAAGTCTTGGCCCTAACCGGCATCCATAAGCTGGATACGAGACAGTGCCAGGCGGGCAGTTTGACTGGGGCGGTCGCCTCCTAAAAGGTAACGGAGGCGCCCAAAGGTTCCCTCAGGCTGAATGGAAACCAGCCGTTGAGTGTAAAGGCACAAGGGAGCTTGACTGCAAGACCAACAAGTCGAGCAGGGACGAAAGTCGGGCTTAGTGATCCCACGCATCCGAATGGAAGGGGCGTGGCTTAACGGATAAAAGCTACCCCGGGGATAACAGGCTGGTGAGGCCCAAGCGTCCACAGCGACGGCCTCGCTCGGCACCTCGATGTCGGCTCGACGCATCCTGGGGCTGTATAAGGTCCCAAGGGTCGGCCTGTTCGGCCGTTAAAGCGTTACGTGAGCTGGGTTCAAACCGTCGTGAGACAGGTTGGTCTCTATCCGGTGTGGGCGCAGGGGATTTGAGAGGAGCTGTCCTTAGTACGAGAGGACCGGGATGGACGCACCGCTGGTGTGCCAGTTGTTCCGCCAGGAGCATAGCTGGGTAGCTAAGTGCGGCAGGGATAACCGCTGAAAGCATCTAAGTGGGAAACCCGCCTCAAGATAAGATCCCCCTGAAGACCGCCAGAAGACTACTGGCTTAATAGGTGAGAGGTGTAAGTCCAGCAATGGATTAAGCTCACTCATACTAATGGTCGCAAGGCTTAACACATGATGCAGAGAAAGAGAAGTTCTCTGAGAGAAGAGAGACAATTGCTTGGCAGTTCTATTCAGTTATTAGCGTGCTGTTGAAAGAAGCAGGTTAAGGATTCTTAGGTGATTTGAGCGACGAGGTCATACCCGGTCCCATCCCGAACCCGGTCGTCAAGCTCGTCAGCGCCGATGGTAGTACGTGGGTAACTGCGTGCAAGAGTAGGTCATTGCCTGAGAATCCTTTTCTTCCGTTTTTCCCTACGGCTGCTCTACTCTATCAAGAGGTATAATAGACAGCCTTGAACGTCTTGGACAGGGAACAAGCGTTGAACGACGGCACAGAGAGCCGGGACTGTTGCGCAAGCGCAGCAGTGGTGTGAGCCTGGCGCATGAAGTTCAATGTTCGCCGCCCTCGAGACGCAGGAAGAAAGCCGTGGATGATCCCGGTGAGTAAAGCCTGACGGGTGCTCCCGTTACAGAGTGACACCGTGAATGTGCGGTGGTTGAGGCCTGTTCCGCGAGGCATGGGCGAATAGAGGTGGTATCACGAGTATAAAGCTCGTCCTCTGGATGAATCATTTGATTATCCGGTGGATGGGCTTTTTTGTTGCCTATCCGCCGGGGACATGGACATGGGAGAGGTATATGACATGGCTAACATGAGTGTGCGTGATCTGCGAGAACGATATCAGTGCTTTTTCGAGGCGCGTGGGCACCGGCGCATTCCGTCGGCAGCACTGCTGCCGGAGAATGATGCCAGCGTGCTGTTTACCACGGCCGGGATGCATCCGCTGGCGCCTTATTTGCTGGGCGAGACCCACCCGATGGGTAACCGGCTGGTTGATGTGCAACGCTGCCTGCGCACCGGCGACATTGATGAGGTTGGCGATTCCTCGCACCTGACCTTCTTCGAGATGCTGGGCAACTGGTCCCTGGGGGATTACTTCAAACGCGAGTCGCTAACGTGGAGTTATGAGTTCCTGACGCAGGAACTGGAGATCGATCCTGCCCGGCTGGCAGTCACCGTCTTCGCGGGAGATGCAGATGCGCCGCGCGATGACGAGTCGGCGGCAATCTGGCTGGGGCTGGGTATTCCCGCTGAGCGCATCCACTTTCTGCCGAAGGAGGATAACTGGTGGGGCCCGGTTGGCGCTGCCGGGCCATGCGGGCCGGACTCCGAGATATTCTATGACACAGGCAGGCCGGATCACTCTGGCTGCCGTCCCGGCTGTGGCTGCGGCAAGTGGCTGGAGATATGGAATAACGTGTTCATGGCGTATCGCAAGACGGCGGATGGGGATCTGGTGAAACTGAGCCGCGCCAACGTCGACACTGGCATGGGGCTTGATCGCACGATTGCGGTGATCAATGGCTGCGACGACGTATACCAGATCGACACGCTGGCGCCGTTGATCGCGCGGCTTGAGGCGTTGACCGGGCACGCTTGCGCGTATTCGGATGCGCAATACACGCGCGCGTTTCGGATCGTGGCCGATCACATCCGCGCTGCGACGGTTGCGATTGCCGACGGCGCTATTCCTTCAAACGTCGAGGCAGGCTATATCACGCGCCGGTTGATCCGGCGGGCAATTCGCTACGGGGTCGAACTGGGCATCCGCGCCGAGCCATTTTGCGCCCAGTTGGCAGAAACGGTATTGAGTGTCCTTGGCGATGCTTACCCGATCCTGGAGCAGCGGCGCGACGTGATCGTGAGCGAACTGGCGCGTGAAGAATCGCGCTTCAAGGCGACGCTGGAACGTGGGTTGCACGAATACCGCAAGTTGGTCGAGCGGCTGCGCCGTGATGGGCGGACAACCATTGCTGGCGCGGATGCGTTTAACCTGTATGAGACCTTTGGCTTTCCGTTGCCGTTGACGCTCGAACTGGCGCGCGAGGATGGGCTGCTGGTCGATGAAGGCCGTTTCGGCGAGTTGCTGGAAGAGCACAAGACGGATTCGCGCCGCGGGGCAGAGCAGAAGTTCAAGGGCGGGTTGCAGGATCATTCCGAGCAGACCACGCGGCTGCACACGGCGACGCACCTGCTGCATGCGGCATTGCGCCAGGTGCTTGGCGCGTCGGTGCGGCAGATGGGGTCGAATATCACCCCGGAGCGCTTGCGCTTCGACTTTTCGCATCCGGAAGCGCTGAGTGAGGCGCAGTTGCGCGAGGTTGAACGGCTGGTGAACGAGGAGATATCGCGCAATGACTCGGTGAGTTATGACGTGCTGTCGTTGGAGCAGGCAGTTGAGGGCGGTGCGCTGGCGTTCTTCGGCGCGAAGTATGGCGAGCAGGTGAAGGTGTACTCGATTGGGGCGTTCTCGCGCGAGGTGTGCGGCGGGCCGCATGCGGCGCACACGGGTGAACTCGGAGGCTTTACAATCGTCAAACAGGAAGTGGTGGGTCAGGGTGTGCGGCGGATTCGGGCGGTGATCGCATCTCCCTGCGAAGGTTGATTGCAATGAGCGCACACCGATCGATCTCCTTCGCAGGGGTGAGTCGCGCAGGTCAACCCTGCGAAGGGTAGCGAGACGATGATGACTTTTTCAAGTCCAACCTTCGCATGGGATATGAGGTGAAATCATGAGACAGAAACTGAGTATCATTACGCTGGGCGTCGGTGACCTGGCGCGGTCGATTGCGTTCTACCGGGATGGGTTGAAGTGGCATACCTCGCACAAAGAGGGCGAGGGGATCGCATGGTTCCCCATGGGCGGCGTTGTGCTGGCGCTATACCCGCGCACCGGGCTGGCTGAAGACGCCACGGTCGACCCGATCGGCAGCGGTTTCACGGGGATCACGCTGGCGCACAACTGCAAGGATGAGGCAGAGGTCGATGCGGTGATGGCAGAGGTTGCCGCGCTTGGCGCTCGTATCGTTAAGCCGGTGCAGAAGGTGTTCTGGGGCGGCTACAGCGGTTACTTTGCCGACCCCGACGGCTATTTATGGGAAGTGGCCTTTAACCCGTTTACGCTTTTTGACGACCAGGATAACCTGGTGATGTAGGCACCCGGCCCCACGACGGCGATCAGGATTTCGATGGTGTGTCGCGTTTCTTGAGCAAGTCGGCGATGCGCGTCTGATCCAGAGCCTTGTCCGCGGGTTGGGCTGGCGGCATTCAGTTCCAACTCAATTGCATCGGCGTCGGCGCGAGCCACGCGCCAGGCCTGCTCGGCATTCCGCTCGCGGGTTTCGGCCAGAACAAGTTGCCCGCTGACCTTCGCTGCGCGCTCTTGAGCGGCCTTGAGCAGGCGGGCTGATTGTGCGTGTGGGTTTGCTGGCGGCTGATGCACTACGGGAGGTTGCAAGAGGGAGTTGGCCCTCGCGCGCACGAGTGTTGTGATCTGGCTGAGGAGGTCCATAAGCATATTGAGTGTAGCACCTTCGGGCATCGCTGGATGACGGTGGGCTGACAAACATGAAGAACGCACTGTACTGTGCGGAACGTTCTTCTTATCGATCTGTCATGCTGGTGTGCCATAATTGGCGGCACTCGACGGCGGTATGTTTATAGAGGTGTGAAGACAATGCTGGAAATTGATCAGGTTCTTCAGGGGCGATATCGCATAACGAGGATGCTGGGGCGCGGCGGTATGGGCGCTGTGTACGAAGCAAAGCATATCGAGCTTGAAATGGTCTGCGTGGTCAAGGAAATGCTGCCGCCCGATGACCCCACAGTGGTGGAAGCGTTGGCAACACAGTTCAAGCGCGAGGGCAAAATCCTTGCTGGATTGCGTCACCCCAACCTGCCACGCGTGTCGGATTACTTCACTGAAGACGGCAAGTACTACCTGGTGATGGATCTGGTCAGCGGGCAGAGCATGGACAAGGTGATCGGACAGCAAGGGTTGCCGGAGGCAACTGTATTACAGTACGCCGACCAGTTACTGGATGTGCTGGGGTACGTGCACGTGCAGGGGGTGTTGCACCGTGACATCAAGCCTGCGAACATCATCGTGCAACCGGACGGGCACGTTATGCTGGTGGACTTTGGGCTGGTCAAGGTTCTTGATGGTCAAAAATCGAGCTTCAGTATGCGAGGGTTGACGCCGCACTACGCGCCGCCGGAGCAGTACACGGGCGGCACCGATGTGTGCAGCGATCTTTATTCGCTTGCGGCCACGCTGTACCAAGCATTATGCGCCCAGCTACCAACGAGCGCAGCGGATCAGTTCGCTGGTAAACCACTGGTTACCTTGCATCAGTTGCGTCCTGATATCAGCATGAATACGGTCCGTGTGATTGAGAAAACACTGCTATTAGATCGCACGAAGCGCTATCAGAGCGCCGCGGAGATGCGCACTGCGCTGAAGAACGTAGCACAGAAGAGCGCCGCAGTCCCCGACAACCCCACAATATCTATAGACAGCCAGCGGTTACCCGACTCCAGGATACAAGCGACGTCAGTGCCGGCTAAACCGCGCATCTCTCTTTGGGCGCCAGTTGCCGTTGGTGTTCTCGCGGTCGTCATCATGGTGCTGCTTGTGGTGGTGATCGTGCCCGGGCTGACGCAGCAACCAGCCGCACCAACAGCATTCCCAACGCGCCTGCCGACGAGGACGGCAATTCAAGTTACGAGTCTCTCTGTGCCGAAGCCAACGGTCACACTGGCGGTGATGGATACGCCGGTTTCGGAGGCCACGAACACGCCAGAGCCATCGCCACCAGCGCAGAAAAACGACTTACTCCTGACGCTTTCGCCTGGAGTGACAATCGAGATGGTGCGCATCAAGGCGGGCGAGTTTCTGATGGGAAGCTTGGATAGCGACCCGGATGCATCAAGTGATGAAAAACCGCAAAACCGGGTGATGCTTGCAGAGTACTTGATCGGCAAGTACGACGTGACAAACACGCAGTTCGCAGCGTTTGCGAAGGCAACCAATCGCAACTGGACGATGCCTTCCGGCAAGGAGAACCATCCGGTGGTAGATGTGACATGGGATGACGCGTCGGCGTTTTGCGCATGGGCAAGCCAGGTTACTGGACGCAAGGTAATGTTGCCAAGTGAAGCGCAGTGGGAGAAGGCAGCGCGAGGCACAGAGGGGGGAATGTTCCCGTGGGGAAACGGCGAGCCTGATACGAGTAAACTCAACTACAACAATAATGTGGGAGGGACAACAAAGGTAGGGAAGTACAGCCCGGCGGGTGACAGTCAGTATGGCGTGGCGGATATGGCGGGGAACGTTTGGCAGTGGACAAGTAGTTTATATAAGCCGTATCCGTATAATCCCAATGATGGACGCGAGGATCAGTATAGTCGCGACGCGCGTGTGTTGCGGGGCGGTGGCTTCTCTTATGCGCGTTGGGATGTCCGTTCTGCGAACCGGGGCACGCTTCGCGACAACCCTGACAACCGCGGCGGCTTCAGCAGTTTTCGCGTTTCTGTGTCGCCTACCTGACCTCTGGCTTCGACAAACCGTTAGCGTCCCAAAGTTGCGCCACCGGTAACGGTGGGGGGCGTGAGGGTACTATGAAGCCTATCCTCGATAGTGGCGGCAGTGAGAAGGCATTGTGCCGTTTTACCTCGCACCGATGATTAAGTCGACTTGCGCGACGTTTTGGGTCATGTTGGCGAGGTTAGCCGCGGCGCCCATGCGGCTGCTCCAGCCCCAGCCGTAGTAATACCAGTGTGAGTTGTCGGCGATGCTTTGCACACCCGCCAGGGTGAGATCGGCTGCGCTCGCCATGCCCTGCGCCTTCTCCAATGCGGCCTTAACGGCCATGGCGCGCGCCTGATCGCGCAGTTCACGCAGGCGCGAGGTGCTGAACGACACGTCGTCCACGCTGGTCACGCCCGCTTCCAGTGCCGCGGTAAACACATCGCTGAACTTACTCACCTGATGCAGCGATACGGACAGCGCATTGGTGGTGCGATATCCGGTGATGTTTCGTGCCGTGCCGCCGGAGTAGGTGTACTCGGGCGTAATCGCGAAGTAGTCGGTGGCGATATCCTGCGCAGCCACGTTCTGGCTGCTGATGATGTTGATAACCGCCCCTACTATAATCCCCCACGGAGGCGATACATGAACAATCTGAGCCCTTTACTCGATTTCCTGCGCGAATTGCGCGCGAACAACAACAAGGTGTGGTTCGAGGCGCACCGGGCGCAATACACTGACGCGCGCGGGCTATTTGAGGATTTCGTGCAGGATGTGATCTTCGGGATCAATGAGTTTGACCCGTTGACCGGGCTGATGGCTGCCGACTGCATGTATCGCATCAACCGCGACGTGCGGTTTTCAAAGGACAAGTCGCCGTACAAGGCCAATATGGCTGCGGTCATTGCACCAGGCGGGCGCAAATCGGCGCGTTCACAGTATTACCTGCATGTGGCTCCGGGCGATTCGATGTTGGCTGGCGGCGCCTATATGCCGTCGAAAGAACAACTGGCGCGCATCCGCGAGAACATTGCGACCGGCGCGCCGGAGTTGCACCAGATCATCGCTGCGCCCGGCTTTGTGAAGTACTTTGGAAAGTTGGAAGGTGAGAAGTTGAAGGTGGCGCCGAAGGGTTATCCGAAGGATCACCCGCAGATCGAGTGGTTGAAGTACACATCGTTAACTGCGTACCATCGGTTGAGCGATGATGCCGTGTGCGCACCTGGTGCCGTCGCGCATATTGTCAAGGTATGTCAGGCGTTTAAACCCTTCCTGGATTGGGTGACCGATGTTGCGGGTCCGGGACCGATTGAGGGGGAGCGCTAACAGGCGGCGATCAGTGCATACAACCCATCCGGATACAACGGTGGGGTGCCGGTTCGGAAGTCTTCAACTGGCCGCCATACATTGCGGAATTGTTGATCGTCCATTTCGATTTCACAGCCGTCGATCCATTCGCGCTCATATAGCGTTTGGTCGACAAACTCGCCGTCGTACACCAGCACAATCTCGTGACCGGGTGTGCCATTAAAGGTGAAGATGTTTTCAAGAGTGCCCAGATAGCGCAGGTTAGCGACCTCAGCATTAATTTCCTCGCGCATCTCGCGCGCGAGCGCCTGGACCGCAAATTCGCCAAACTCGATGCCGCCGCCAAGCGGCCGATAAAACACTTGATTGCCCTTCATGGGGTCGCTGGCCTCAGTGACGAGGATGCGTCCAGCGTGGCGGAAGACGCAGATAACGAGCGGGCGGATGCGGTTCATTTATTCCTCGCTGAAGTAGTCCTGGTCGATGCGTTTGATTGTGTAACTGGCTACTTCAGTTACAGCGATACCGTAGTCGATCATGAGTTGGGTAAGCTGTTCGCCGTCAATTAGGACGATTTTCTTCTCGATTCTGCCTACATAATCCTTTGCGTCTTTCGTGAACTGTGAAGTCGTGATGAACACCCCTTTGTTCGCACGCTGCCCCATGATGCTCCCCGCAAATGCCTGAACGTCTGGCCGGCCGACTGTGCCATCCCAACGCTTGGCTTGCACATAAATGGCATCCAGTCCCAGCTTGTCTTCCTTGATAATGCCGTCGATACCGCCATCACCTCTCCTGCCGACCGCTTCGCCAGCATCCTTGAGTGAACCGCCATAGCCCATTGCGACAAGCAAATCAATGACAAGTTGCTCAAAGAACTGTGGTGAAGCCTGTTTGACACGGTCCAGTAGCTCCTGTGCCAGTGCCAAACGCAGGCTTTGGTAACTTGATTCAAGGGCTTCTTCAGGGGGTTGGGGAGGTTCTTTTGGCTCAGGCAGCTCCGGTCCTTGGGAGGAACCCGAAATAAACTCGACATACTCTGGGAACAGCTTCAGGAGCTTTATATTGATAGCATCAGGACGCTTGGACAGTTCATCTTTGCCGCGTTGCGTTATCGTGTTCTTCCCGTGCGCAATGCTCTGAAGCAGACCGGCTTTACGCAGATGAACAATTGCCCATGTAACGCGGTTACTGAAACGTGATTGACGACCACTCGGTAGAAGCTCAGTGCGGTCGGCTTCGGTAAGTTGGAACTTTACAGCGAGCGTGTCACAGAGCTCTCTTGAAGTGTGTTCCTTCCCATCTGCCATGAGTGTGACGATTGGCAGCATCATGCTTTGAAAATCAGGTATTGTCATAAGCCCCCCTGTGTTGCGACTTGATTATCGTTGTTTTCTGGTGGTATGCCGATGTTCTGAACTTCTCGTGTCTCGCAGGTGAAACAGATACCGCGATACTCAACATAAAACGACGCCGATTAGGGCGTCGTTTTGTAAGCTCTTCCTGGAAAAAGAAACTCGTGTAGGATAGTGGGATCTACGCAGTGACTGGCTCTTTGTCCTCGATCAACCCGATATACGTGCCAACTTCGTAGAAGGCCTTGATGACGCGCTCGATCTGTTCGTCGGTGTGCGTGGCCATGTAGCTGGTGCGCAGCAGGCTCTTGTTCGGCGGGACGCCGGGAGGCACCACTGGGTTGACGTACACGCCGTGATCGTAAAACGCCTTCCACGCGAATATGGTGTTCATCTCGCTGCCGGTCAGCACCGGAACGACGGGTGTGACGCTGTCGCCGCAGTTGTAGCCCATCGCGCGCAGGGCGGTGCGCACCTTGGCGGCCTGTTTATGCACCTGCACCACGTAGCTGGGATCTTCCTCAATGATATCGAGACAGGCAAGCACGGCGGCGGCGTTGGCCGCGGGCATGCTTGCGCTGAAGATGAACGACCGCGCATGGTGCTGGATGAAGTCGATGACATCCTTGTTGCCGGCGATCACGCCGCCCAGTGATGCGAACGACTTGCTGAACGTGCCCATGATCAGGTCGACATCGTCCACCATGTTGAAATGGATCGAGGTGCCACGCCCGCCGGGGCCCATCACGCCGAGGCCGTGCGCGTCGTCGAGGAAGAAACGCGCGCCGTACTGTTTGCATAGCGCCACGATCTCGGGGACTTTAGCCAAATCGCCGCCCATCGAATACACGCCATCGACGATCACCATGCAGCGCGCGGCCTGCGTCTCTTTCAAGATGCGCTCCAGGTCGGCCATGTCGTTGTGGCGCCAGCGCTTCATCTGGCAGCCCGACATCATTACTGCATCGACCAGCGAGGCATGCACGTCCTTGTCGCAGATCGCGACATCGTTCTTATCCATCAATGCCGTGATGGCGCCGAGGTTGCTCTGGTAACCGGTGCTGAAGACGATGGCCGCTTCTTTGCCCATGAACTTGGCTAGCCGGCGTTCCAGTTCCTTGTGCAATTCCAACGACCCATTCAGGAAGCGGCTGCCGGTGCACGATGTGCCATACTTCTGAATGGCCTCGATGGCAGCCTGGCGCACGCGCGGGTGCGTGGTCAGCCCCAGGTAGTTGTTGGAACCAATCATGATCAGGCGCTTGCCGTCAATGACGACTTCGGTGCCTTCGGTTTCGGAGAGGGGCTTGAAGTAGGGATACACACCCATCTCGCGACCCATGCGAGCCTGCTGCAACACAGTATCGGTTGCGATTTTGTCAAAAAGATCAGCCATTCTGTATGCCTCTTTGTTATATCTAAAGTTCTAACGGCGCCGGCGCTGTGCCGCCGGTCCGCACACAATCTCCCTCCATTATAGTTATTGTGCGTGATTGCGGATTGGGTTTAGTCTTCTTCTTCTTTCTTCTCCGCCTTGTGCTTGGCGATGATGGCCGCGGCTAACTGTGTCGGCACTGTGGCGTAGCGGCTGAACTTCAATTCATAGACGCCGCGCCCCTGCGTCAAGCTGCGCAGGTCGTTGGAGTAGCGCTGCATCTCGGCCAGCGGCGCGTCGGCCGTGATCACCGATTTGGTGCCCACCTGATCCATGCTCACGACATGCGAGCGCTTCGTGTTCAGGTTGCCCATCACATCGCCCGCATGGTCGCTGGGGACAATGATGGTGAAGCGGTAGATGGGTTCGAGCAGCACAGGATTGGCCAGTTCGAAGGCATCGCGGAACACCTTGCGCGCCGCAATTTCAAACGCGATGGGCTTCGAGTCGACCGCGTGTTCCTTGCCGTCCAGCACGATGCACTTCACATCGAAGACGTGATAGCCCGCAACGACGCCGGTTTCGAGCACCGAGCGAATGCCCTTTTCGATGCTGCCCTGATACGAGTTGCTGATCGAACCGCCAAACACCTTCCACTCGAATTCGTAGCCGGCGCCCGGCTTTGAGGGTTCGACAGCCATTTCGATCTCAGCGAACTGACCGGCGCCGCCGGTCTGCTTCTTATGGCGATACCGCGACTGGCCGTGCTTCGTAATCGTTTCCTTATATGCCACCCTGGGCACTGTCGTCTCCACGTCCACGCCAAACTTGTTGTGCAGCTTGGATATGGCCGCCTCGATATGCGTCTGGCCCATGCCGCGCAGGATCATCTCGGAGGTGGCCGCTTCGGCGCCCCATGACAGGCTGGGATCTTCTTCGACCAGGCGGGTGAGCGACGGGCTGAGCTTGGCCGTGTCGATCTTGCTCTTAGGATGCACCGCGACCGCGAACAGCGGGTGCGGGAACTCGATCCCGGGAAGGCTGATGCAGTGCGCTTTGTCGCACAGTGTGTCGCCGGTCTGCGCCTGCGCCAGCTTTGTCACGATGCCGATGTCGCCGCTGCTCAACTGGCCGATCGGCAGTTCCTCGGCGCCTCGCGGCACGTATAGCGTCGACAGACGCTCTTCCGTATTGGTGCGAACGACCTGCACGCGCGTATCGCCGCCATGCACAGATGTGCCCATCACGCGGAAGTACGACACTTTACCGACGTATGGGTCGGCCACGGTTTTGAACACAAACAGCACCGTGCCAGATTCGAGGTGAGTCTGGTCAAACGGCGCGGGCGCATAGTTGATCAGCGAGAACAGCATGGCGTGCGCGCCGATGCCGCTGATCGGGGCGGAGCAAAACACAGGCACGAAAGTGCGCTTGCGGATAGCGGAGCGCAGGCCGCGGATGAAGTCCTCGTCTTCGAGCATGCCCTGGTCGAAGAACTTCTCCATCAGTTCATCCTCGCCCTCGGCGGCGGCTTCCATCAGCTTGTTGCGCGCGCGGTCAACTTCATCCGCCATGTCGGCGGGGATGTCGGTCACATCGCCCTTCGGGCCTTTCAGATACTTACGGCTGACCAGGTCGATCACGCCGGAGAAATCCGAATGCGCGCCCACAGGCAGCATCAATGGGACGATATCGGAATGGAAGGCTTCGTGCAGATCGCTCATGATCTTGGCGAAGTTGGCGTTCTCACGATCCATGCGCGAGATCATAACGGCGCGCGGAATCTTGGCGTCGTCGACCGCCTGCATCGCCAGCTCGGTGCCGACTTCAATGCTGGCGACGGCGTCCACGAAAATTAAACCCAAGTCGGCCACCCGCACCGTGCTGCGCATTTCACCGGCAAAATCAGGGAAGCCCGGCGTGTCGAGCAGGTTGATTTTGTAGTCCTTATACTCAACCGGAATGATGCTCAGGTTGAGCGACTGCTTGCGCCGCTTTTCCTCGGCGTCATAGTCAGACAGGGTGCTGCCATCATCGACCCTGCCCATACGGGTGGTGTTTCCGGCGGCAAATAACAACGCTTCGGTGAACGTCGTCTTGCCGCTTGCGCCGTGACCGAGCAGTGCCACATTGCGCAGTTTCTCAGTTGCATACTCTTTCATAGAACGTTTACTTCCTCCGAGAGATTTGACGAACGGGTGTTATGAAAAATGTCTGACTTCTTTGAGAAGTCAGACATCTCAGATAGCGCTAATGGGACAGCGCAAAAATAACCGGCGGGGGGCAGGCAAGAATGCCTATGGCACAGAGTGGAGCCTAACACGGTCTAGCTCCCAGCCTGTCCCGCCTGTTACGGACAGATACAATGCACGAGCACAACCCTCGTTCTACATGGAACCTGTCATTCAGACTATCGTGTTGGCTGGCACGATCTTCATTCGACATGACGCAATGACATCTCACTTCCTGCGAACTTAAGCACTTCACTTTAGCACAATTGTTAAAACTCGAAAAGTGAGCATTAACACCTGTTTAAGGTGAGTGTCAGCAGCCTCTGTATTACACTTGCTGCGCCATGACTGCGTCATTTACAAAACGCCTGCGCGACTATCGCGCGCAGGTCTTTCGGAGCGCGCCCGGGCTGCGCGTCAAAACCATCGACGAGGCGATTGCCTTCGTAAATGAGCGCGGTTTCGCATTTTTCTGGCCGATTAAGGATATGCCGTTGCCCAATCTGTGGGCGGCTGTGGCCGGGGATCGCCCCGTCGCTGATGCGCACGACGACCCCGGCCACGTGACGTGGGGCTGGAAGGATGCAATGCTGGGACAACGCAAGTGGTATTACGCCAAGGTGCTGCGCAAAAAGTCGACACTGATCTCGCTGGATGCTGTGCCTTACTTTTACGCGTTGTCCGAGAACTTCGGCTCGCCAGACGAGGACTACCTGCTGCAATACCAGCAGGGTGTGTTGAGTGTGGATGCGAAGGCGGTGTATGAGGCATTGTTGCGCGATGGGCCGCAACACACCGTGCAACTGCGCCGCAGCGCCGGGCTGGGCAGCGGCGACAGCGACTATCGCTTTAACCGCGCCTTGCTGGAGCTCGAGTCGGACTTCAAGGTGCTTCCGATCGGCGTGGCTCAAGCCGGCGCGTGGCGCTATTCGTTCATCTGCGAAATCGTAGCAAGGCATTATCCGCAGTTGCCGGAGCAGGCGCGCGCCATCAGCCAGTCGCAGGCGCGCGCGCGTTTGGCAGAACTGTACCTGCGCTCGGTCGGTGTGGCGCGGGCGCGCGATGTGACGAAACTGTTCGGATGGAAGGCTGCGACGGCGAATCGCGCGTTGGAACAGTTGGCCGAAGCCGGCGTCGCCCAGTGTGGCGTCGCGTTGCCCGATCAACCGGGTGAATGGGCGGTATTGCGCGAACTGGTCTAACCTGCGGTCTCTGGGCTATATTCGGGTAAAATTGGCTGCAATTGGTTTGAGGTTTACTGGTTTTACAAGAGTTGAAAGGAAGTGACCCATGTGTTATGACGACAAATCCCAACCGCCCCTCCCGCCTGGACAAACGCGCCCCGCATCCGGTGAGGATATCGTGCTGACTGCAAGCGATGGCAATCAATTCGCCGGGTACGTGGCGCATTCTGGCAATCCCACAGCCACACAGGTGTTGATCTACCCCGATATACGCGGATTGCACCAGTTCTATAAGGAACTGGCATTGCGCTTTGCGGAAGTCGGCGTGAACGCGCTTGCCATCGACTACTTTGGGCGCACCGCCGGCCTGACCGCGCGCACCGACGCATTTGAGTTTATGCCGCATGTGCAACAGATGCAATTTGACGCCTTTTCGCTCGACGTGCAGGCCGGGCTGGCCTATCTGCGCGAACGTTTCGGCGCTGGCGTGCCCACGTATGTGGTCGGTTTCTGCATGGGCGGCTCGCTCACATTGCTCACCGGCACGAACAAGGCCTTTGACTTCGCTGGCCTCGTGCCGTTCTACGCCGGGATGACGCGCGCATTTGCAGGCCGTGGCACGGTGCTGCAGAACGCCGAGAAGGTGTCATACCCCGTGCTGGGGTTGTTTGGCGGCGCTGATCAAGGCATTCCTGAGAGCGCGGTAAACGAACTCGATGCCAAGCTGGACGCCACCGGCGTGGCGCACACCATCGTAATCTACCCAGGCGCGCCGCACAGCTTCTTCGATCGCAAAGCTGCTGAGTTCGCCGACGCCTCCGCCGATGCGTGGAAGCGCGTGCTCGCCTTTGTGCGCCCCACTGCGGCGTAGCGCGCGAACTCACAAAGAGATCGTGACTGTTCTTCGCTGCCATTAATCATGGTTCGTTGCGCGCGACGCGGCGACCAGTGCAGCGAGAATAAGAACATTCTCATGGCAAACAAAATACGAGTATCATTGCCCTGTTCTTGATGGGTGTTGCTCGTATTGGTTTGTCAGGAGGATTGGTATGGGGCGTCGTGTTGTCAGCCGGGCGGTGGTTCTAGTGTTATGCGTGTGCTTGTCCGTTTCTTCTTTCCCCGCGTCATCTGCAGCGGCACTGATGTCTACCATAGCAACACAACCGGCAGCAGCTAAAACGTCGGTTGTGAGTTTGACGACGCAGCTTGCCAATCATGCCGAGCGGACATCGCCGCAGGCGCCAGACGCTCTGCACCTGCCGCCCGTTGCCGACAACGCCCTCTCAATCTTTCGCGTGCAATCCGCGCAGAGCGCCGCCGACGTCAGCGCGGGCGTGTTACAAGTGACCTTTACGGTGCGTAACAATCTCGCACCGCTTAACTCGCCCGGCCGACCGGCGACAGAGACTATCACTCAGACCGTCGCGCGTTTATCGGCGTTTAACTACGCCGGCGACCCGAACACGATACACAACGTGGTCGTTGCTGATGCCCTCGTCACGCCGACGGCGCTCCTCTCCACGTGGCCTGTTGCAGATCGCCAGAATAGTCAGGTGATTTTCAACCTTGGCGACGTCGCGCCGCTGCAATCTGTCACGTTCACGCTGTCGCTGCGCGCCCCGGCCACGTCGTTGGCATTCCTCACGCTCGACGGCGGCGCAAATGCATGGGGTATCGCACAAGGACGAACGGTCTCTGCCGCGAGCGCGCCGGTTGCGCTCGCCCCCGACAATCTCGGGGTATGGTTGCGCTGGACCGTCGATGCAGACACGCAAGACGAGTACATGCTGCAAAAACTTGGCGCGCTGGGCAGCGACCCGCTCAGTTTGTTTGCCTATGTGCAGTCCCTCCACTATGACTCGTACAAAGGGTCGTTGCGCGGCACGCGCGGCACGTTGTGGAGCCAGGCTGGCAACTCGCTCGACAAGGCCAGCCTGCTCATTGCCATGCTCCGCGCGGATGGTGTGCCGGCGCGTTATCGCCATGGCATGCTGACAATCACGGCCACGCAAGTGCTGATTAATTCGATGTTCCCTGCGGCTCCGCGATTGTTGGGCAATCCCCAACCGGGCGCTTTCACGGCCAACCCCGCCAGCGACGTCAAGCTGCAGGCCGAGAGCGCCGACCATTGGTGGGTGGAGGCGTATCTGCCCGCGCTCGCTGCGTGGCGGGACCTCGACCCCTCGTTTGCGGGGGCGACGGTTGGACGGTCCTATGTGGACAACGCGTCGGTCGCGGTCGATGGCACCGACCGCATTGCCGAGGCGCCCGATGCTGCGCGTCACAAAGTGACGTTGCGTTTGAAGACCGAGTTGTATTCCAGCCTGTTCATTGCCGGGTTTCAATATGACGTTCCGCTCAGCGTTACGCTGAACGCGGTAGAACTGGTCGGCAACCCGGTCACGCTGGGTCACCTGGTCAATTCAAACGTCAGCGCCGCGTTAGCGTTCTACGTCGCCACGACGGATTACATACCGTATTTCGTCGTCAACGGGCGCACGACCGCAATCCAGGGCGCGCCGTTCCAGGACCTCGTCTCCAACTTCGCCGGTGTGAGGAATATCTATACGGCGGAGTGGCTCGATGTCGAGTTGCGCGACAGCGACGGCATCACACAGACGTATGAGCGCCAGATCGCAGATCGAATCGGCGCAGCCGCCCGCAGCGGCATTGGCGCAGCCAGCGCGTCGATTTCATCCGGCAATGGGCCGCTGGTGGATGAGGTGCAGCAATTCACCGTTCTGGCTGCGTCGTCGACCGTGCCGTCCGATGTGCTCAACCAGAGCTATCAGGAAATGGTCACGGCGGCACAAAACGCACAGACCATCTCGGATGAGATCAGCACGCTTGAGTCGATCTCAAATTCAACTGGGCTGCTTGCAGCCCAGTTGCCCGCCATGCGCGAAGCGCAGTTCAAGATGCGTGATGAAGTGCGGGCGGTCAACAAGCTGCAGTTGATGAGTTTTGCCGCTGCCTCGGATTACGCGACCCAACAGCTTGGCGCGTCGTACTTGATTGATGCGTATTACGATGCGCCGCGTGTGCTGATCGCATCAGCCGAGCAGGACTCGATCAGCGGAACGTATTCGCTCGCGCTCGACTTGCTGCATGACGATGTGCGTCCCGTGTCATACCCCGGGCAGGCGCTCGAAGGGCTGATCGCCTTTAACCAGTCGCGCGGGTTATTTGAGATGTCGCTGGAGACACAGGTGTTGCAGCAGGCGTCCGGTGCGACGCCGGTCAGCAGCGTAGCCGCCATCTTCAGCGCGGCGCGCCAGCAGGGTATTCCATTCGTGATGATTGGACAGGAGAACCTCGCCGACCTTAACCTGTTGGCGATCTCCGACCAGGCGAAGGCGCGCATTACGGCAGCGCTGCAGGATCAGCCGCAACTCTTTGCGCTGGCGCCGTCGCAGGCAGTGACGATCGCCAATCGCGCGCAGACCGGCTGGTTGCTGATGGATCCATACAACGGTCGCACCGTGGATGTGATGGAGAATGGGCAGCATCAGGCCTTGGTCGAATACGCGTTTACACTGAACAAGAGTCTCGACGGTCAACAATACGCCATCATCGGCTTTTTCCACGGATTTACCGCTTATATCTTCGGATTTGTCGGTTATTTCCTTGCCAACATCCCATTCGATCAGGTGAGCCTGAAGGATGCGTGGAACGGGGCGTCCAAACAGGCCGCCGACTATATTGATAGCGTCACTAAAAAGCTAGGCAAGGCGGCAGGTTCCGTCGCAAGCTGTGCGCCAGCCTTCAAGCCCGCCAAGGGCATGATCGACTCCTACCTGAACGGCGTCAGTTTTGGCTGGACTTTCAAGGCCGACCTGAAGTTCACCGACATTCCTGGATGGGCCTCGTGTTTGGGCGTCGGCAACAGCATTAACGTCAGCACCGTCGGGCAGAAGATTGAGTTGCCGGGTGGTTTCGTCAACGGTGCGATCTATGCTCGCGCGATCATTGGCGTGATGAAGGATCCACCGCTGCCAGCCATTCTGTACGCGCCACTTGTCGTGCCACACCCGTCGCTCGCTCACGCAACCGGCGTATTGACAGCAACTGCAACTACCCTCGGAACGGCGATTAATGCTTCATTACTCACCACGGCGGCATGGTTGAACGGCGCCGTGACTGCGACGTATGCCCTTTCGCCATCGGCACAAAATGGCTTTGGGTTTACCAGCTTATCGATTACAACCGCTACGCTGAGCAACGGCGGTGGCGCCATCGGCAGCGGCGCGATACAGGCCGCTGGCCTGGCAACAACCACGGTTGCGGTGGCACAGACCGCTGGCGGCAATGCGACTCAGACCGGACAGGGCAGCCTCGGCTATTATGCCTTGGCGCTCAATGGCCTTGGATCGAGCGCGGCGTGGAATGTCTACACGGTGCAACTCGGCGCAACGCCGCCTGCAACGCTCACGTTGTTGAACGCCAGTGTCACGTTGAACAACCAGACCTATTCCGGCGCGCTCACCGCGACGCTTGGCGTTAGCAGCGGCGCCGCGATCACCGGCATGGGCAGCACGGCCGCACCGAACTTTGCGCCGGCATGGCGCGCACAGGCGGGACCAAATGCGGCATTGTCGATCGCCGCGCCGGCCAGTGGCGCATTCACCAGCAGCGCTACGCTCGTCGCGATACCGAACGGCGTCGCAGTCGGCGCGTTCAGCGGCGCCGTCACTGTGACGCAGATCAGCACCGCTACCGATCGCGTCGAGGCGCGCGGCAGCGGGTCATTCTTCACGCTCAACCTGGCGCCGTCGTCGAGCGCAAACAACCCGGTCACACAGGTGGCGTTTCAAGCAAGCATCGCCGCGAATTTCAACGGCAGTTATACGTTGACCGCCGACGCACCGGCAGGATGGAACACAGTCGTCGGAACGAACGGCCTCATCACGCTCACGCCGCCGCCTGGCGCCGCCGCGGGTGATTATCGTGTTCTCGTCGTCGCGCAGTCGCAGGCGTATCCGGCATTGGGCGTCTCGGCATTCTTCACCGATACGATCGTGCCGTATGAGGGTATGCAACTCGCGGTTCCGTCTGACCCATACATCACAGTGCCGTGGGGCGCGGCGGGCTCCTCACAGGCCGGCGGCGATGCCAACAACGGCCAGATGCAGTTGCCCGGCGCGGCTTACACGATCGATATCACGAACACGTCGAACATATCGCATATGTTTCTGATCACCATCACAGGGATACCGACTGGTTGGTCGGTTTTAAGCACTGCCGCCGGGCAGGTTACAGGGTTGCTTACTCTACCAGCAGGCGCGTTCGGCCAGTTGGGGCTGTATATCTCGCCGACGCTGGCGCAGTTGCCGCCTTCTGGTAGTTATCCGTTCAATGTGACCGCGCAGGCTGTCGAAGACGCAGCATTGAGCCAGTCGGCAGGCAATAGCTTCACAGTGCCGGCGCTGGCTTATGCGCAACTCACCGGCAATCCCAATCTCGCCTACAGTGCGCCAGGGTTATCCACGACGGTGAACCTCGTCCTGCGCAACGTGGGCAACACGACCGGAACGTTTGTCATCAGTGCGACTGAGCCGATTGCCACATGGACTGCTACCTTCACACCCATGGTGACTGCGTCTGCAGGGCAAGCTGTCACGCGTGTTGTAACGTTGCAGACGCCGACAGGCGCGCCTGGCACGGATCAGTCCGTCAGCTTCAATACTGCATCGGGCGGTTACACCCAGACCGCCAATATCATCGTTCGACTGACTGGCCCGAACGCGGCGTGTATGTCATCCGCTGCCGATGCAGTTGCCGCACTGGTGGATGGCGCGCGCATCAAAGCCACACTCGCTTCGGCGGCATCGGCGGTTGCATCGGCGGTTGCCCTGTGGGAACT
>Ga0118677_10002380_pt1 | contig 37976 bp, 29 predicted proteins | sample AliMusrvi5mmetaG_FD_86154 | JGI IMG/M metagenome (GOLD analysis project Ga0118677, IMG submission 86154) | reverse complement strand
CGCCGCCGTAAGTGTCGAGCCCGTCCGAGCGAGAGTAGGTGACCGCCGCCACCCGCCCTGTCTGGAAGTGGGCAACGCCGGACATCTGCCATCCGTCGCCCGCCCACCGCATCAAACCCTTGTTCCATAACTTGCTCGCCAGCGGCAGGTCATAGAGCCAGTTGACCGTGAACGAATGGTCGCGATTCAAACTGGTTTTTCCATAGTTCAGGTGGTTATCCACATAGACCGGAAAGTTACCCGTATAGCCGAGCGACTTACTCCAGGTGTAGACCGCCCCAAATTGCAGGCCGCGCGAAAACCGGTGATTGGCCTGCGTCTGCAGTGACTGGTAATTCGAATTCGAGGTGCGTGACATCGTGATGCCGGCGACACCCTGGTAGGGGTAGAGGTAGGTGTCGGGCAGCGGCTTGTTGCCATTGCTGGCATCGAGACTCTTGGCCAGGAAGCGTGTGCCGTAGGGCAGCGTATTGAGCGCCTCGTTCTGATTGATCTGGCGCCCCAGGCCGGCGACATAGGCCGCCTCCACCACCGTGCCGAAGCCCACGGAACGCTGGATGCCAAAGCTGTAATTGAGCACCGAGGGCAGCTTCAAGTCGGGATAGATTGCCGAGAAGCTCGATGGGAACAGCACGGCCGATCCGGGTTGAATGGAATTGAGCGCCCCGTAAAATAGTGTCGGCGTTGTGGCGAGGTTATCCACCTGCGAGGTGATGCCCGTGAAGCCGATGTTCGGCGTGGAACTGACCGTGTAGCCGAGGCCGCCGCGAATGGCTGTTTTGCCATCGCCGGTCAGATCATAAGCAAAGCCGAAGCGAGGCGCGGGCACAATGCCGCGGCCGTTGACGAAGCCCGATGGCGCGGCCGATTGCATCACCACTCCGTTTCGTGGAGTGCCAGTGCCGGGAACAAAAGCGGTGAGATACCCAAGCGGAAAGAACTCCCCGGTGAGAGGATTCTGCGCCATGCGCACCTTCTGCGCGTTCAGCGCCGGCACATACATCTTAGGCGCCTGCGCCGGGTTGTACCCGCTCAACTGGAAGTTAGCGGCGATGCCATCCGCCTGGTGATAGTTGGCGGCCCATGAGAAGCGCATGCCGTAATCGATGGTCAGGCGGCGGTTGACCTTCCAGGTGTCCTGCGCGAACCACTGCAGCATAGTCATACGCAGGTCGTATCGTGGATGGATCGAAGCTTCCGAATATTGCGTGAATACTCCCGTGATCGCATTGGCGTACGCGTAACCGGTGTTGAGCGCATTGTTGCCGTCATTCGAGAACGAAATGGTGCCGGTGTAGTCAGTCTGCGCCGCGCGGAAGTAGCGGTGCTTCTCGGCGAACAATCCGAACTTCAGCGTGTGCGCGCCGTAAACCTTCGAAAGCGTGATGTTGGAAGTGGAACGCGGACCGTAATAGTTGTCTGGAAAATCCTTGCGCACGCCGAAGCCGGGCGCACTGGAGACGCCCCCGAAACTGGCGCTGGGGACCACATTGGAAGGATTGTTGGCCGGATAGATCTGCGGAATGTTCACTCCCAGTGCGACGCGGTCAACCGCTCCCCATCCTTTGGGGCCGCCAGGTTGAACTTTGATCGACTGCGCCATGAAGCCGGCCGAAAACTCCACGACCGTGGATGGACTCAGCGTGTACGTCCCACCTACTGCAAGCCCAGGCGTCCGCCAGTCGGCGACAGAATATACGAACGGCCAAGCCTGTCCCTGTCCATCACCAAAGTAGCCTTCCTGAGGCTGGTAGCCTGTATAGCCGCGGAAATAGAGCCGCAGCTTTTCTGCAGCGTTATAGTCGAGCCGCAGCACTTCCTGGTGCCAGCTCATCTTCGGCGTCTCCTGGTAGAGGTAGTTAAAAGTGTACTTGCTGATCGCTGTATTGAAGAAGTTGGGAAGGGGAAACATCCTCAGCAGATTCTGTGCCGGTTGATAAATGCGGCTGGCTGGGACGATGTTGCCGGGGAAGGGTGCTTTAGCCGAGGGATCTGTAATGGTAATGACTTTGTTGCTCGTATTGACGCTCTGCGAGAAGTCCCCAACACGTTCCAACGCGCTCGGCATGGTCGCCTGGTAAATGGGCTGCGGCAGAATGCGCGGCTGTGCCTCTTCGCTGAACATGAAGAACAGTTTGTTTCGCTTCTGGTTGAACACGCCGGGGATGTATACCGGGCCGCTAAGGCTGCCGCCCCAGGTGTTATAGCGGTACTTAGGGCGGGCCACACCCTGGAAGTTATTCCAAGCGCTGTTGGAATTGAAAAAGTCATTCCGCATATAGTAGAACGCCGTACCGTGAAATTCGCTGCCGCCTTGCTTGCTGGCCACCAGAATCATGGTGCCGCCGTTGCGTCCGTATTCGGCCTTATAGTTGTTGGCGAGCACCTTCACCTCTTCCACCGCCTCCATGGTGATGTTGGCGTTGAAGTACTGGGTATTGTTCCCCATTGAGGAGACGCCATCCACCATGACTGAATTGAAGACGTTGGAGACGCCTCCAAAGGTCGGCGTGGGGTTGGTGCCGGTGTTATCGGCCTCGAGGATGTTTGCCGTGTCGTCAAGCACTGCGCCGGGGAGCATGGTCACCAGGCCGAGTAAGCTTCGGTTCCGCGTCATGCTGCGCTGCATCTGTTCGGAGGTCACGACGCCCGACCGGTCGCTATTTTCCACTTCCACCGGAGTAGCCTGGGCCTGGACGACAATCCGCTCAACGACCGTACCGACATCCAGCACAATCTTGCCGACCGATAAGCGGTCGCTGGTGCTCAGCACCACGCCCCGGACTTCCGATTTCTTGAAGCCCTGCGCTTCCACCGTGACGTCATAGCGCCCAGGCGCAACAGAAGGAAATACGAAGTCACCGGCGGCATCGGGCGTCGCCGTCTGTGCATTGCCCGTCGCCTCGTTGATGAGGGTCACTTTGGCCATCGAAACGGCCATGGCGCTCTTATCGAGCACGGTTCCACTGATGACGCCTGTTACCGATTGTGCAAAACCTGATGTGGCTGTGATGATGGCGAGTAAAAGGATACGATGGCTTAGCTTCATGGCTTTCCCTTCCAGATGGTGGTTTGATAGACGAGACTGATTGATCTTGTAATCAACCTCGCTTGTATTCAAGTCAATTAACGTATTTATCGTTTTTCGCAACGATAAACCTGCGATAGATGGCTTCCCAACGGTGATATACTCACGGTGGACAGAGTATGCAAAGTACGCCGCAGAACGGAGTATCGAATGCGCTGCCAGGGGCCGAACTCCTTATGGAGCGGGTGCTTGCGGCACAGTCGATCAGCCACTCGCCACGGTTGCGGGAACTTCTGGCTTACCTTTGCCACTGGACACTGACTCATCCCGGTGAAGCGCTGAGCGAAGAGCAGATCGGAATCAATGTCTTCGGACGAAAACCGGGTTACGATACCACTTCGGACGGAATTGTCCGAGTCCAGATCTCGCAACTGCGGAAAAAACTGGAGCAGCATTTCCAGACCGAGGGTGCCGCCGAGCCGATCATCATTGAAGTGCCGAAGCGGACCTATGCCGCCGTTTTCCGGCTGCGGGAGCAGGCGGCGGAGCCCGTCGTAGAAGCTCTGGAAGTCCAGGTCCAGGCGCCGAACCGCTGGCCGCGCCTGCGGACGCTTGCCGTGATAACGCTCGCCGCAGTGATAGTCGCTCTGGCGGTCGACAACGTGCGGCTGCGCCTGGCGGCTGCCAGCCAGAACCCTGCTTCGGACCGCTTCCTGAGCCGGACTTTCGGCAACGGACATCCGGCAAAGATCGTCATCTCCGATGGAGCGATGCTGAACCTGAACGATCTGCAGACGCACCTGGTGACGCCGCAAGAGTACCGCACGGAAGGCTTCGTCGTCCGCCTGCTGGGAAACAACGCGATCAGCGTGGAGGGTCGCGAAATGCGCAGGCATCTCTTCGATATGAATCTCACCACGCTGCAGGATGCCCAAGTGGCCAGCCAGATGTACCAGCGGCTGACTGCCCTCCGCATCCCTGCCAACATTGTCTTTGCGCGTGACTTCCGGTTTCAGCCGCAGGTTCAGGAGAACCTGATCCTGGTTGGCCATAAGAAGGCCAATCCATGGGCCGCGTTGTTTGAGGAGCGGTTGAATTTCCAATACCGCTGGGATAGCTCCACAGCCAAGGCCTCCATTACCAATCGCGCACCTGCGGCCGGAGAGCAGGCGGAGTACCCCGTAAGTTTTGGTGTGGAAAGCTATGCTGTGCTGGCACTGTTACCCAAGCCCGGCGGAGAAGGCGCCGTCATGCTGCTCGAAGGCGGTGACATGGGTTCTCCGCTGGCCGCCGCGGCAATGGTGTGCCGCGACGACCGCATCGCCGAATTACGCAGCCGGTTGGGAGAGACTTCACCTTGGTTCGAAGTGCTGATGCGGACGCGGCTGGCCGGCAACGCGGTGGTGGCCTCCGAGATCATCGCGCACCGTTTGATCCACCCCTGATCCACCGTCCGCCGCGACGGGGACGTAGCTTGCTGCGTCCCCAAAAACGACAAGTCCTCAATAGAGCGATATTTCCACGGAAGTTGGATAGGATTGAAAAATGCGCTTACACGGTGCAATGATTTACGTCAAAGACCTCGCCCGAATGACAGTATTCTACGAACTGAGTCTCGGCCTCGCGCCGATTCCGGGATCACGCTCAGATTCGTGGGTAGAGTTCGATGCCGGCGGATGCCTCTTCGGACTCCATGCCATTCCGCCAGATCTCGCTGCCGGGATCGAGCTGACATCCCCCTGCTACACCGCGCCAGGACACTCCAGTCAAGCTGCTATTTGAAGTCGCGGATCTCGCGAGCGAAGCTCGCAGACTATCGGAACTCGGCGTGACTTTAACGCAGCGCCCCTGGGGGACTTACGATGTAGTCGATCCCGAAGGCAACATCTTCCAACTTGCCCAAGGTCAAACGCGCAATTCGTAGCCCAGCGCCTTCATGCCATCGATGATTCGTCCGCGGATCGCGTTGACTTCATCCGAAGACAGCGTACGATCAGCCGCGCCCGCCGTCAAACGGAACGAAGTACTCTTCGTGCCCTCTGCCAGCGGCGGCCCCGAATAAACGCGCAGGAACTCGATGCCAGTCAGATCCGCGCCGCCCAGCTTTTCTAAATGCCCCTGCATGGTACCCGCGAATTCGCGCAGCCCGGTCACAACCGACAGATCGAACGCACTCACCGGGAATCTGCGCAGCGGCTTGTAGCGGCCAAGCGACGGCTGCTTGGCCTGCACCAGTTCCAGATCCACATCGAGCACCGCGGCGCGGCCCTCAGCGAACGCCGGATGCATCTCAAACAACCGCCCTGTCACCACGCCCTGCCAGAGCAGCTCAAATGTGCGCGCAGGATGCTCAAACACCCACGCCGACGCCGGTTGCACCAGCACGCCGGGCATCAGGCTCTCGGCCAGGCTCTTCAGTTCGAACAGGCCCGGTTGGCCATCCTGCTTGTTGTAGGAGACGGCTCCGAAGTGAACGATCTCATGCGGCAGTTCGCTTCCATTCGGATGAATCTCCCGCCCGATCTCAAACAGCCGGAAGGTCTCAAAGTTCTTGCTGTTGTCGCGGATGTTGCGCGCCAGGCCTGGAATCAGGCTCACCCGCAGCAGGCTCTGGTCCGATGCGATCGGATTCAACACCCGTACCTGAGGCATCGATGCGAAGCCGAACTTCGCCGACTCCTCATCGCTCACAAACGAATAGTTCGAAACTTCGGTGAAGCCGCGAGCCGACGCCAGCTTGCGCACGCCGCGCAAATACTCACGCTGCGGATCGTTCGGCGGAACCACGGTCGGCACCATCGGCGGACGCGGCGTGATCGAATCATACCCGATCATGCGGCCGACCTCTTCCACCAGATCGTCCTTCATCGAAACATCTTTCGTCGCGCGCCAGCTGGGCACCGTGACGGTCAGCGAATCCGCATTCTGCCTCACGCCAAACTGCAGGCGCGTCAGAATGTCCACCACCTCCGCAGTCTCAATCTCTCGGCCGAGCTTCATCTGCAGCCACGCCAAAGGCAGTTCGATCGCAGGCTTCTCAGCGGGCGGCTGATACGAATCGGTGAGTCCGCCAACCAGGCGGATGCCGGGCGAAACCTCTTCCAGCAGCGCCAGCGCGCGAGCCAGTCCGCGCAGCGTATTCACCGGGTCCTGCGACTTCTCATACCGCATCGACGAATCACTGCGCAGTTTCAGCCTTACGCTGGTCTTACGGATGCTCGATGCGAAGAAATTAGCACTCTCGAGTACAATGCGTTTGGTGTGAGCCTGCACGCTGGTGGGCATGCCGCCCATCACGCCGCCGATCGCCACCGGCCCCGACGCATCGGCGATCACCAGATTCGATTCATCCAGTGCGTACGTCTCGCCGTTCAGCGCTTCGAGTGCTTCGCCCGCGCGGGCCGGACGCACAAAGATCGTGCCGCCTCTGAGCGTATCCGCATCGAAGGCGTGCATCGGTTGCGCAAGCTCGGTCAGGACGTAATTGGTGACGTCGACAATGTTGTTGATCGGATTCAACCCGGCCGCTTCCAGCCGGTACTGCAACCATAGCGGCGACGGCTGCACCGTCACGTTCTCAAACACCAGCGCGCTATACCGCGGGCAAAGCTTGAAGTCCTCAATCTGAACTTTGATCGCCGGAGCAACCGCAGGCAAGCGACCGAGATCCACCGGATCAAGCAGCGGCTTGCGTGTAATCGCCGCCACTTCGCGAGCCATGCCATGATGACCCCACAGGTCGGGCCGATGAGTCAGCGACTTGTTGTCGATATCGATCACGAAGTCCGGCGTGCAGCGCGGAATCGCCTCGCCTGCCGCCACGCCGGTCAGTTCCAGAATGCCCGCCGCCTCACGATTCAAGCCGAGTTCAGCGCCGCTGGCAAGCATGCCGTCGCTCTCTATGCCATCGATCACAGCCTTGCCGATCTCTTTCGAGCCGAGCTTGGTCCCCGCCGGAACATACGCCGTGGTGATGCCCGCGCGGCAATTCGGCGCGCCGCAGATCACGGTCTTCACGCCATAGCGGCCCGTATCCACGGTCGCCTTGAAATGGTTCTTGCCTACCGGCTCAGATGCCGTCACCAACGCCGCGCACACGCGGTCCAGATGGGCGCCTACCGCTTCCACGCCCTCTGACTCCGCGGTCTTCATCGTGATCAGCCGCGTCAATTCCGCGGGTGCTTCGGCGAGCCCGTCCACCAATTCCGCGATCCAGTTATATGAGAATTTCAACTTCGGAATACCTCTAGAATTGATTCAGAAAACGCAGGTCGCCGCTCTGCAACAACCGGATGTCGTCGATCGCATAGCGCATCATCACCAGCCGCGTCAGGCCCAGGCCAAAGGCGAAGCCGTTCCACTTTTCCGGATCGATGCTGCCCATGCGCAACACGTTCGGGTTCACCAGTCCGCATGGGAGCAGCTCCACCCAGCCGCTGTGTTTGCACACCGGGCAGCCAGGTCCGCCGCAGATGAGGCACTGGATATCGAGCTCGAAACCAGGTTCGACGAACGGGAAGAAGCCAGGACGCAGCCGCACCGTCACATCGCGCTTGAAGATCGCGCCCAGCAGCGTCTTCATGAAGTACAGAAGATTCGCTACGGAGACGTCCTTATCGATCATCATGCCTTCCAGTTGATAGAAGGTATGCTCGTGCGAAGGGTCCACTTCTTCATTGCGGAACACCCGGCCCGGAGCGATCATGCGCAGCGGAGGCCCCAGTTTTCGCATGCCGCGGACCTGCACCGGCGAGGTGTGGGTGCGCAGCACGTTGCCGCCATCGAGCCAGAACGTATCCTGCATGTCGCGCGCCGGGTGGTCCTGCGGAATGTTCAACGCATCGAAATTGTTGTATTCGCTCTCTACCTCAGGTCCATCGAGCACCGTGAATCCGAGCGAAACGAACAGGTCTTCGATCTCCGCCTGAATCTGCGTCAGCGGATGCAGCGCGCCGGGCTTCACCTGCGGAGAAGGCAGCGTGAGGTCGAGCCACTCGGAATCGAGCCGGGCTTGTAAGGCCGCTGCATCGAAGGCCGCCTTCTTGCTATCGAGCGCCGCTTCAAGCGATTGCTTCGCGCCATTGAGCAGCTTGCCAATGGAGGCCTTCTGCTCCGGAGTGAGCTTGCCCATGTCCTTGCTGATGTTAGCCAGTGAGCCCTTGCGCCCAAGGACTTCCACACGCACGGCTTCGAGCGCCTCCGGCGTATCCGCCGCCGCAATGCGCGCCTGCGTGCTCTGCGCCAATTCTTGAAGTGTTTGTTCCAGCATCGATTCTTATAAACTCAGTAGTTCGATTGCGCGTGGCTGTTTGCGTTCGCGCGCCATATCCATCGGGGTCTTGCCCTCTTCGTTTTGGGCATCGCGCTTGGCCTCATGCGCCAGCAGCAGGCGAATGGTGGATTCGTCGCCATTGGCCGCGGCCGAATGCAGTGCTGTGTGCCCGCCCACCTGCCGGCCATCCACTTCCGCTCCATTCGCTAGCAGCACTGCCACGACTTCCGTATGTTGGCCTGCCGCCGCTGCGTGCAGCGGAAAGTTGACCATCGTATTCGCCGACCGCGCCTGCACATCGGCGCCGCGCGCGATGAGGATCTCCGCGATCTCCTTATGCCCGAAGAACGAAGCCAGATGCAGCGGAGTCCAACCATCGGAACTGTAGGTGGCAATCAACGCCGGGTCCTTCGCCAACTCGCGCTCCAGCACCGCCTGGTCGCCCATCGCCGCCGCAGAATAGATGTTGAGTTCCGCGCCGCGATTGACGAGGAGCCTGGCGATGTCCTTCTGCCGGGCATACAGCGCCAGCATCAGCGGAGGCATGCCTGCCGCGCCGCCGCCGTCGACGAGTTCCGGCGCCGCATCGAGCAGGGCTTCCACTTTCTTCTGGTCGCCGGTTTTAATTGCTTCGTACAGTTCCTGCGCTGCGGTCATGCACCTACTCCGCGGGAATGAAGATCTGGAAATCCTTCAACAGTTCCCAGCCGAGGTGGTTCAAATAGAACGTGAGCGCGGCCTTGGGATGCTTGTCTTTGAATTCGTTGAAGGAGCGCTGTGCCCAATCGTCTTTCAAGTACGACGATACATCGGCGTCCTTCGCAAAGAAGCCATCCTCGTGCGGGACCTGAAGAAAGTCCAGCACTGCGCGAATCATGTCGAGATGCGAAACCAACACGGCCTGGCCCAGATCGCTAGCGAATTCTTCTTCTGCCTGCACGCGCGCCCAAAGCTTGGGAGCGGCCTTGCGCAGGGAGTCTGAATTCAACTTGGGAAGATGCAAACGCACCTTCATGCGGTCATAGAGCTGGAAGGTCTTCAACTTACCCATCGACACGGATTTCAATAGATCTTGGAAGCGCTCTTCACCGAGCCCCTGATAAATTTCCGAAAGCTGCATTATAGAAAGCGTAACAGGCCGGGGTACAGCGGGGCAAGGAAGGGAGCGCGCAAGATTGCCGCTGTGCGCTCCGCGGAAGCCCGCGCTCTCCTCTTTGAAACCGGCCGCGCTTGCCAAGCCGTTCCACTGGCGGGCAGCTATAATAGTCAAATCGTCATTTCGAGGAGCTTATGCGGTTTCTTTTCACGTTTGGGATCATGTTGTCTGTTTTAAGCGCACAGCCGCCGGGGCCTCCGGGCGGACCTCCACGCCGGCAGGGCGGCTTCGTGCCGGGCCAGCAGCGGCCTACCGGTGAGCCTGCGCAGATCGCCCGCGGGAACTCGGTTTACGGCATCTCCTGCCGTGGTTGCCACGGGGCCGATCTTCGCGGCGGAGACATGGGCGGGCCGAATCTGCTCCGTTCCATGCTGGCGCTGAGCGATCGCGATGGAGAGAAGATTGTTCCAGTCATTCAAGGCAGCATGCAGAGCAGCGGCATGCCGGAGATCAAGATGAGCCCGGACGATGCCAAGGCCGTCGCGGCATACGTGCGCAGCGTTCTGGCGACCATCGGCGGGCAGGGAAAGCCACCTTCGGCATTGGAGCCGCCGAGTATTCTCGTCGGCAACGCGGACGAAGGCAAGGCCTATTTCGCCGCCAAGTGCGCAAGCTGTCATTCGGTGGATGGTGACCTGAAGGGAATCGCCGGCCGAATCACAGACGCCAAGGCGATGCAGAGCACTTGGGTTGCAGGCCGTGGCCGCATGTCGCGCGGAGGCAAGCCGACCACCGTCACCGTGACGGCCGCTGCAGGCAGGAAATGGGAAGGGCGGTTGGTGCGCATCGATGACTTCATGGTCACGCTCCAGTTGACCGATGGTGGCACCAAGACCTTCCGCCGCGAAGGCGATGCGCCGAAAGTGGAAGTGCACGATCCGCTCAGCGGCCATCGCGAACTCCTTTCGGTCTACACCGACAAAAACATGCACGACGTGACAGCTTACCTGGTGACCTTGAAATGATGTTATCGAAATGGATTCTAGCCGCGGCGAGCACCGCGGCGGTGTTTGCGCAGGGCGGTGGCGTAACGCCTGCTGAGTTGCTGAAGCCTTTGAAGGATTCGTGGCCGAGCTACAACGGCGACTATACAGGACGGCGTTACAGCGCACTGAAGGCGATCAACACCCAGACGGTGAAGAACCTCTCACTGGCGTGGACGATTAAGATGACGCCGGGGATGCCGCAGTCCGGCGGCGGTGGCTTCGGCGGAGGACGCAGAGGCTTCGGTGGCGGTCCGAGCGCGCCGTTGATTGTTGGCGGCGAAGGCACAGGCGATATCAATGTCGGCGGCGGCACCATTAAGGCATCCGTGCTCATGGTGGACGGCACGCTCTACTTTACGATGCCCGATAACGCCTGGGCAGTCGATGCCCTCGACGGACGCGAGCTGTGGCACTACTACTGGAAGACGCGCGGCGGCACGCACATCGGCAACCGCGGCCTGGCGATGTGGAACAACTATCTCTACATGGAGACGCCTGACAACTACCTCGTCTCGCTCGATGCGCGCACGGGCAAGGAGCGCTGGCACAAGACCATCGCCGATCTCGATCAGGGCTACTTCTCGACTCCCGCTCCGATCGTGGTCGGCAACCATGTGCTCGTAGGCACCGGCAACGATATCGATTCGCCGGGCTTCCTGCAGTCGTTCGACGCCGAAACCGGCGAGCTGCAGTGGAAGTATTACACCGTCCCGATGAAGAAGGGTGATCCGGGTCTCGACACCTGGGCCAGCCTCGACGCTGCACGGCATGGCGGCGGGCAGACCTGGATTCCCGGCGCTTATGATCCGGAGACCAAACTGTACATCATCGGCACCGGCAACCCGACTCCTGCCTATACAACGGGCAAGCGCGGCGAGGGCGATAATCTCTACACGTGCGCGCTGGTCGCGATCAACGTAGACACCGGCAAGTTGGCGTGGTACTACCAGACATCGCCGCATGACATGCACGACTACGATTCGGCCCAGACCCCAGTCCTTGTCGATGGCATGTTCAACGGCAAGATGCGCAAGATGGTCATCACTGCGGCCCGCAACGGCTACTACTTCACCGTGGACCGCGTGACGGGCGAGCGCCTGGTGTCGACCAAGTACGGCATGTACACCAACTGGGCCAAGGGCTTGAATAAGTTCGGTGGCCCGGAGCATGATCCGGTGAAAGATCCCACCGTCGGCGGGGCGCTGGTTTCGCCCACCTCCGATGGCACGGTAAACTGGCAGCCTCCGGCGTTCAATCCGGATACCGGCCTGTTCTATGCGCCCGAGGGCAACGGCTTTTCGATCTTCTATCTGACGGACTTGGACCCGCGCGGCTCGATGGGACTCGGCGGTAAAGAAGAAACCAATGTCGGGACTGCCGGGAACTTTCTCAGTGCGATCGATTACCGGACCGGCAAGGTTGTGTGGCGCCACAAGTGGTATGGCAACGGCGGTGGCGGCGGTCTGTTGACGACGGCCGGCGGCCTCCTGTTCGCCGGCGACGGCATGCAGAACCTGGTGGCGCATGATGCAAAGACCGGCAAGCCGCTGTGGCATACGCGCATCGGCAACATCTCGAATGCACCGCAGACGTTCATGCTGGAGGGGCACCAGTATTTGACGGTGGCCACCGGCGATACGCTGTGGGCGTTTATTTTGAATTAGCCTTGGACTGCGAGTGGGCCTGCTCTGTTATTGGCGGGGCAGGCTCTGTCCTTGATATGTGCAGTTGAAGAAAGCGCTCGCCACTGCGCGAGCAGCGGAGAACAGCGGCGGCGATTGTCGATCGCGATCGAGTGGTGTGCGCGGTTGCCTACACCGGGCCTGACCGGAACTCGCAGGCAGGGTTCGCCCGCCTCTCTTCGGCCGTGAGAGCCAACACTGCCAACTCGTTCGCCCACGATCCCAGCTCCGCCCGTGATGGTTCGGGCTTCCAACCGGGGTTGGCGTTGTCGACGGCCAACCTCTACACCTCCACGCAGCCTGGCGGATTCGTCGCAGCGATGCCGCAGAACTATCCGGTGAATCAGCAGGCGGCGTTCGCCTCTCCCACTGAGAACTTTGGCACGGCCCAGGATCCCCTGGTCGGGCAGAAGATCGGCGGCTTCACGGCGATCGCTGATGGGGTAGCCCTGTATGCAACCGGCAAAGTGGTGGTTGGCGGGCTCGGCGTGGCAGGCGACCACCCCTTCATCGATCACAACATTGCCTGGCGCGTGCGGAACCTTCTTGGCCTCGACCGTCTGGCCGGGGCGATTCCGGTATCCGGTGACAAGGATCGACCCGACAACATCGTTTATGACATCACGCCGAATCCGGCCGGAGGAATCGGCGTAAGCGCCAGCGGCGCCGGTCTCACTTGCACCGCCTCTGCAACTTCTTTGTAAAGCTACGGATTCTTGCTGACTACCCAGGTCGTCATGGCGCGGAGGTTGTGGACGACGGTGGTTTTGATAGGGTCGGCCAGCTCTCCGCCGAGCTGTTCCGTAAGCGATTCGAGTAGCGCTGCATCGGCCAAATAGCGTTCGGCGCCGTCTGGGGTTTTCATGCGGCGGCCATTGACGGGTTCGACCAGACTTTCGATTCCGATGTTCGATGCCAGGCGGCAGAAGAAAAGGCCGCCGGGTTTCAGCACGCGCCAGCAACCTTGCAGCATGGCTTCGAAATGTCCGTCGTTCCTTGCGAAATGGAGCACGGCGCTGCTGATGACTATGTCGACGCAGGCGTCGTCAAAGGACATGTTCTCGACAGCTTCGACTCGAAAGTTCGAGGCAGGCAATGATGGCGCGAGTTTGCGGACTGTGGCGATGCAGTTCGGGTCCGCATCGGCGGCGAAGACCTCGTAGCCTTCGCGGAGGAAGTAGACGAGATTGCGGCCCGCGCCGCAGCCTGCATCGAGGATGCGCATTCCAGGAACGATGCGGTCTCGCAGTAGCTGGTCGAAGAGATAAATATCGATTTCGCCGAACTGCTCTTTGACCGTCATGCGTTGCGGTAGGCTTCGTCAAGAATTTCGACGACGTGAGCGACGCGCTGGCCTTGTCCGTGCATGCGGACTCCGGCCTGGAGTTGCAGCATGCAGCCCGGGTTGGCAGTCGCGATGATCTCGGCGCCGCAACTATTCGCAAAGCGCATCTTGTTTTCGAGCAGCTGCATCGCCATCTCGTTCTGCACCACGTTGTAGATGCCGGCGCTGCCGCAACAGAGGTCGCTCATGGGCATCTCCTTGAACTTGAGGCCGGGCACCGCGGCCAGCATCTTGCGGGGCTGGACACGCACCTTCTGGCCGTGAGCGAGGTGGCAGGAATCCTGATAGGTGACAGTCGCATTGACCGGTCCCATCTTCGTATTGAGTTCGATGGAGGCCAGGAATTCGCTGATGTCCTTCATCTTCTTCGAGAACTCGACGGCTTTCGGTTCGTGGTCCAGCAGGTGATCGTATTCCTTCAGCGTGGAACCGCAGCCGGCGGCGTTGGTGATGATGGCGTCGAAGTTCTCTTTCATGATCACGTCGACGTTGATGCGGGCGAGTTTGGCGGCCTCCTCCTTCATCCCAGAGTGCAAATGCAGGGCACCGCAGCAGCCCTGGCCCTCGGGGATCACCACTTCGCAGCCGTTCTTTTGCAGCACGCGCACGGTAGCGTCATTGAGGCGCGCGAAGCTGACGTTGGCGATGCAGCCGGCGAGAAACGCCACGCGATAGCGGCGTTCGCCTTCGGCGGGAAAGGTCTTGCCGATCTGGTCAAAGAAGAATGGGCGTTCGATCGGCGGAGAGAGCTTTTCGACGGCGGCCAGTTTTGCGGGCAGCAGATCCGTGGAGCGGACCAGTTCCTGCATGCCGCTGACCTTGAACAGGTGCAGGCCCATGCCCGCGACCTTCAGCATAAACGGACTCGGCAGCAGGTGATTGAAAATCAAATTGCGCAGGATGCGCACCGGCAGCGGGCGTGTGATGTGCTCTTCGATCTGGGCCCGGGCCGCCTCGACGAGCTGGCCATACTGCACGCCGGACGGGCAGGCGGTCTCGCAGCCGCGGCAGGCGAGGCAGAGGTCAATGTGATCGATGTAGGACTGCGTGATGGGGAACTCGCCGGTGGAGACCTTCACCATCTGGTAGACGCGGCCGCGCGGCGAATCCATTTCAAGGCCGAGCTCGCGATAGGTGGGGCATGCGTTCAAGCACAGGCCGCAGTGGACGCACTTATCGAGGTCGACCTGCTGGGGTGCATTAGAGGCGGCCATAGAGTCTCCCGGGGTTGAGCAGATTCCGCGGATCGAACATGTGCTTGATTTTTTGCATGATGGTGAAATCGCCGCCCGTAGTGGGCCAGAGATTCAATTTCGATTTCCTGCTGACGGGCGCGAACTCGATCAGGTCTTCGGCGGGGCACTGTTCGCAGTCGCAGTAGTAGACGTAGCTGACGCCGGTGGCCGCGCGGGAAACGACCGGTTGCGGCCGGGCGATCACACTGGTCAGTGCCGTAACGGTCCGCGAACTGCGCTGCACGGCGCCATTCGGATTGGCCGCCAGGAAGTTGGGCGTGAACTCGCGGATGGCGGTCCAGAGTGCTGTCTCTTCGTCGCCGGAGATCATCTCGGCGGTCTTGAGCGAGCGCTGGTAGCGTTCCATGAGCGCGTCACTGCCGCCGGCCTGGGCGATCACCAGATACCCATTGCGTCCGACTGCGGTGGCGGCGGCGGGATTCAGCATGTCGAGTGCGTAGGGCTGAAGCGAACTCTCATAGAGCAGAGCCCGGCCCTGCATTGCCGCTTCCGCCGAGTTGAAGGCCATGACGAAGGTGCGGGTGGCATCTGGCATCGGGATGAGCTTGAAATTGACAGATGTGATGGCGGCGAGTGTGCCGAGGCTGCCAATCATGAGCTTCGACATATCGAGGCCGGCTACGTTCTTGACGACCATGCCGCCCGATTGCACCACCTTGCCTTCGACGGTGGCGAACTGCATGCCGATCACCAGGTCACGCGCAGTGCCGAAGAGACGGCGGCGAGGGCCGCTGGAGTTCGCGGCGATTACTCCGCCGATGGTAGCGGTGGCCGAGTAGGGAGGGTCGAGCGGAATCATCTGGCGGTTTTCCGCGATCAGTTTCGTCAGTTCGGCGTAGGGCAGGCCGGCTTCGACGCTGATGGTCAGATCTTTCGGCTCATACTGCAGCACGCGTTTCATGGCTGACGTGGTGATGACGGTTTCGGCCGGGGCGATGGGGCCTCCCGCCGCGTCCTTGGAAAAAGCTCCACCGAGTTGGATGGTTTTAGTAGCTGATTTGAGCGCGTCGGCGAGTTCCTGCGCGTTTGTAGGTGAGATCAACGGAGACTCCAGTGACTGTCTTTGAAATCGGCAGTCTCGTCACGCCATGGCCCGAACTTGGTAGCCATCTGGCCGCCATCCACGAACAGCGTTGCGCCGGTAACGAACGAGGCGAGGTCAGAGGCGAGGAAGGCTGCGGCCTGTGCCACTTCGGAGGGTTCGCCTCCGCGGCCCAGCGGGATCTGGCGGAAGTATTCGCGGGCGGCAGGCTGATCGTTGAATAGCGACTGCGTGAGACGGGTGCGGATCATGCCCGGGCAGACTGCATTGATGCGGATGCCGTAGGGTCCCAACTCGCCAGCCGCGGTGTGCAGCAGGCCGAGCAGCGCGGCTTTGGTTGCGTTGTAGGCGATGAGGTTCTCTTCGCCATCGAAGGAGTTGGTGGAGGCGGTGAGGACAATGGAGCCGCTGCGTTTCTTCTTCATGCGCGCCACGGAGGCCTGCACGGTTTCAAAGGCTGCGGTGAGGTTGAGGGCGAGCGTGCGGTCCCACTCGTCGCGGGAGGTCTCCCAGAGTGGCTTCACGACGACCATGCCGGCGTTGACCATGACGATATCGGGAGAGCCGGCGCGGTCGAAGGCCGCTTCGAGGGCGTGGCGGTCGGTGACGTCGACCTGGAGGTGTTGGGGGGAGTCGCCGGATTCGCGATCGAAGATCCAGACGTTTGCGCCTCCGGCGGCGAGGGCCGTGGAGATGGCCGCGCCGATGCCGTTGGCGCCACCGGTTACGACAGCGGTTTTTCCGCTGAAATCGATAGCCATAAGAAGAGAATTATCTCACGATTAGGGTGGCTGAGGAAATGAATAAGGGGACGCAGCAAGCTACGTCCCCTTTTGATTCTGCTCCACCTTGTGGGTTGACTAGGTAGACGGCGTGGTGGAAGCCGCTGGTGCCGCCGCGGGTTTGGATTCGGTCTTGGTTTCAGTCTTTGACTCGGTCTTGGCTTTGGCATCGCCGCTGGCTGAAGACTCGGCTTTGGATGCACCATTGGAACGGCTGGTGGAGCCCTTGGCGTAGTCGGTGACATACCAACCGCTGCCTTTGAACTGCAGGGCTGGGGCGGAGATCAGGCGCTCCACCGGTCCACCGCAACCGTTGGTGTGTTTGGTCAACGGTTCGTCAGAGAACTTCTGGATCAATTCGAAAATGGCGCCGCAATCGGCGCATTTGTATTCATACATCGGCATAGCTGATTTTTTTACCTTGGCTTTGGAATGTTCAGAGGAGCCATCGCGGGAGCGGCTTCCTCTTTCTTCCTGGTATCACTGGCCTGTTTGGCTTCCGGCTTTCCCTTGGTCAGGACTTCGAGGCCCTTCTTGAGCAGAATGTCCTCGCCGGTCGTCTTTTTCGCGGCAGGTTCAGTTGCATCTTCTTCTTCGGTTTCGGCGGCAGCTTCCTGCTCAGCCTGGGCGACACTTGGCGTCACGCCCGTATCCTGGATTGCTTTCCCGTTCGGCGCGTAATATTTGGCCACCGACAGGATGACCGCGGCGCCGTCTTCCATCGTAATCGCTTTGCGCATCGATGCATCGCCATAGCTGCGTTCGCCGACCACTTCGGCGCGCTTGGATTCGAGCAGCGCGGCCGAGGCGACTTCAGCGGCGGCGGCGGTTCCGCGATTGATCAGGACCACCATCGGTTTGCGGAAGATGGTCTTGGCGGGGTCTGCATCAAACACTTTCTTTGCCACCTTCTGTCCCTGGAGGTAGCCGATCTGGCCTTTCTCCATAAACAGGTTGGCGAGGATCAGGCCGTCTTCGGGCTGTCCGGCGGTGCACATGCGGAGGTCGAGGACCAATTTCTGCGCGCCCTGCTTATCAAGTGCGGCAACGGCGGTGGCGACATCCTTCACTTTGCTGGAATCGAGGCTCTGGGCCTGTACGTAGCCGATCTGGCCTTCCAGCATTTTAGAGGTGACCGAGGGCATGACCACGATGGCTCGGGTCATGCTGATCTTCTGCGGTTCCGGTTTACGGAAGCGAAGAGCGGAGACCTCGACGGTAGAGCCTGCCTCGCCCTGGAACATGATCTCGGCGTAGGCCAGAGGCATGTCGCGGGTGGAGACTCCATTGATCGTTTCGAGCATGTCACCGGTGCCGAGACCGGCTTTTGCGGCTGGTGAGCCGGGGATAGCGCTGACGATGCTGAGATAGCCGAAGCGGCGGGCGAGGATCAGGCCCACGCTGGGACGGTTCGAGTCGCGATTTTTCAGATACTGTTTATACTGGTCGGCGGAGAGGTAGCTGGCGTACGGGTCGATAGATTCGAGCAGCCCGTTGAGGGCGCCGAGGGTGACCGTTGCCATGTTGGGCTCTTCCACGTAGTCGCCCTTGATCTTGGCGAGGACTTCGGTGAAGACCTGCAGGCGCCGGTAGGTATCTTCCGGCGATGCACTGTGGCCCATCATTCCGCCCAGCAGCAGCATCGCTACCAGGACAGTGGAACCAGAGATTACTACATATTTGATTCGGCTTTTCATGGGTGCAGGTACACTATCCCCTTCATGGATCAGTATATCAGACGTTTCAAAATGATTCCGGTTGCTAAATATCGGAGGGGGGTGGGGGAGGCTTCTCGGGTTCGTTTCGTAAAAACACTCTTCTTGAAATCGGGTGAAAGGCGTCCCACGATGATCAGCCATTGTTGGCAGCTGAGAAGCTCTGGCGCACTTCACGGTAGGTTGGATTTCAAAGAACTGTTGGCGGCGGTGGGCGACACGATGAGGCTTTTGCTGCCGATCCAGTCATAACATGCGAAAGCAAGGGGTTCCCCGAGAGCTTTCGTCAGGTTGTTGTGACTGTTGGAGTTATTTTGCCAGCTGGTTGGTGATTGACATGTAGAACCCACTCGAAAGGCTCTTGACCTTTCAGTTTTCATCGAGGGAGCGACGCGCGACCTGCCATTGATGCTGCCTGGTGCTTAGGAAGCCCCTTGCTACGGGTGAAATGGCCGCTGATTCGTACGTATGAACGCGGATACGGATTGGGTTGGCGGTCGGGCGTACTTCCATGGCTTAAGGTGCTTGATCCGAGTTGAGTGCGGATGATTTCGGATTAACGCGGATCGTTTTGGCGCGGGAAGAGTTTCTTCCTGCAAGGGCGTAAGAACGCTAGGACAACTAGCGGCTATTGCGTAGATGAGTTTTGCAAGAGGCTCGCGTCACTGGCGGTTGGAGACCGCATGCGATCCTTGGGCCATTATTGGCTGGGCGTTGTTGGGGTGGAAAAGTACAGCTCTACCCTATCCGTTGTCCAGGTCGCCACGCCACAGCCGAAGAAGTCCGTATCTTCTGTCCAGATTGGACAGCCTAGCGCAAGTGCGGAGGCGAGGATTGGCCAGTCGTTCTGATCCCGGGCATCGATGCGATCATGTGCCAGTGATTCGAGCTTTGAGTATGTCTCCGGCTCAACGGCTTGTACGAAAGCAGAGACTGCCTTCAAGGCGTCCAGTGCTGGCCCTAACGGTAAGTCGCGGCGCTGAAGAATGGCAGGTAGGCTCTCCCGCGCTTCCTCAAAAGCGGTATCGGGTGCGAGAAACTCAACGTCGTTCGCATACTTGCGCAACAGGAAGAGGACACGCGAGCCAAGAACGGCGCGAATCAATATATTCGCGTCAAGCACGATCATCATCCGCTGTTTCTTGCTCGCCTTTCGCTACGAAGCTGCTTGAAATCCGCCATTAGTTCCTCTTCCGAGGTGCCGGCGGCGGCGATCAGCTCCTGCATTTTTTCGCCTGCGATGCGAAGTGCCTCAAGGTCTGCCTGGCTCGGTTTGGGTTTGGTCGGGATGTAGATACCTATCGTTGCTCCGTGGCGGGTGATTGCGACCGGAGTTTTCGATACCAGATAGGTGGAGAGGTTTTCGCGGAACTCGCGGATTCCCACTTTTGTGCTCTGCATTCTGGCTCCTCAGATTGTGTACTCAATGATAACACAAGTTGTTCCGTTAATCTGTATCGAAACTGCATGGCGAGGCGCGAGATTAGATTTTGATGTACCTTGGGATGCATGTGGATATTTGTCAAATATGGATTCTACTCGATCGCTTGTGCTTCCAGGCCCGACGGATCTCTCGACCCCGACATGGTAATGATACGGGGGCGACGGCAGGACCACATGGAGAATCTAAAGGCCAGATTCCCGGTGCTGGCCCATTGCTCTGTCGTAGTGCTGGCAAATCGCGATTATCGGTACCGGATGATCGTGCCGAAATCCGATTGGGTCCCGATTCTTGCGGAAATGGCGCAGGAGCAGACTTGGAGTAACTTCAAGAACGAGGCGGCGGATTTTGCCGAGGCCAAGGGCGCGAAGTACGTGGATGCGCTGCATGACGTGTGGGCCGTAATGTACCGGCTTCAGGACAAGTAATGGAGGCGAACATTTGATGAGCCGGATGGACGATGGATTAGCGGTTTTGTTTGAATCGCCTGGGGCACCAGGGAAGGTCTTGGGAAGAGCCGACTTAGATCAAAGCGTCGCTGGCTGCTATGACGAAAAATGGCTTCAACAACAGCTGCATTTGTATCCGGAGATGTTCCCGGTTGAGCGGATTGAGCCCGGATTCGGCAAACTTATCTCGATTTGCCGCGAACTACCCTTACAGTTGGGCGGAGGCAAATCAGGTTCCTTGGATAATCTGCTCATGACCTCGGATGGCCGATTGGTGCTGGTGGAGGCGAAGCTCTGGCGCAATCCACAGGCCCGTCGCGAGGTGGTTGCCCAGGCGTTGGATTATGCTGCCGCAGTATTTCAAATGGACTATACCGAACTGGAGGCTGCCGTACTCAAGGCTCGCGGGTTGAAGGAACAGAAGTTGGCCGAGATTGTATCCGCCGCCGCTGGAGGCGTTGACGAGACTGAGTTTCACGATTCCCTGACGCGCAACCTGGAGTGTGGCCGGGCGATCATCGCGGTGGTTGGGGATGGGATTCGCGAAGATGTCAGATCCTTAGCATCGCTGGTGCAGAGTCATGCGGGCCATCGATTCACTTTTGCGCTCGTGGAGATGGCTGTGTTTGAGAATCCGGATAACGGGTTACGGGTTGTGGTGCCCTCTGTGTTGGCCCAGACGAAGCTGATTGAGCGGGGCGTTGTTCGCATTGAGACTGACAGTAAGGCCGGAATGCGTGTGGTCGTGGAACCTGCTTCGACTGACCCCAAGCCGTCGACAACACGACGAATGAGCATTACAGAGGACGAGTTCTTCGATGCGTTGGGACAGCGAAACCCAGTATGGCCGAATCAATTGAAACAGTTTCTGGAGAAAGCTGAGAGCCTTGGCGTCTACGCCGATTTTCGGGGTGGTCTCAATCTGAGGCGTACTTTGCCGGACGTAAAACCGCTAAACATGGGCAATATAACGAAGGAAGGCATTGTTGATACAGGGATGTCCACATGGTGGGATCGCAAAGCGCAGGGTGCCAAGTACAATTCGAGAATTGCCCAACTGATCGGAGGTTCGGTCAAGATGCACGAAACAGGCTCCGGGTGGGTGAAAACCGCATCGAACAAGCTGCCTCTGCTCTCAGATCTATTGCCTCAATATGAGCAAGGATGGCTTGATGCCATCGAGTTGTATATTCAATCGTTTACTGGTAGCTCTGCCGAGTGAACTGTGCTGCTTGGGATGCTGGCATGCCGTTGAGGTGCTGGCACATGGGCTGCAGCCAAGGGGACTGAATTGGAGGCGTCTGGATCAATGCATATTTGAGGATTCGACCGAATGCGGTGGCTTGCAGCAGTCGCAACGGGTTAAGCCGTTATCGAGTTAGAGCGTATCTTTATCCCGTCGAAGATGGCCGGACCAGGGTGGAATGCCGCTTTTCGGGTGAAACCGTCTGGTTTACCCAATCCTTACTGGCAGAGTTATTTGGTAAAGACATCTGGACGATCAATGAGCATTTGCAGAACCTGTACATTGATGGCGAACAGGACCCCGTAGCAACTATCCGCAAATTTCGGATAGTTCGGCCGGCGGCTGGGGTTCGGATGAGTTGGCGACTAACGGGTACACGCGCAACGCCGGCTGGTCTGCGGAGGGAGGCAGGTAGCGCGGCGTTGCGGTGGGGGCGGAACTAGCGCGCCTGGTTGCGGCGGCGGGCGAGGCCTAAGAGCAGGCAGCCGGTGCCGAGCATGGCCATGGTTGCCGGTTCAGGAGTGTCCGTGGATGCGAAGTTGATCTGGTCCACCGCGACGATGCTTGACCCATTGCTCCATTGAAGCTGATCGAGCGATTGAACTGTGCCGTCTTCATTGATGGAGCGCGCCAACGGGGCGAGCGGCTGCACGTCGTTCGAGCGGAACACGAGGGTGAAGCCCACCAACAGTGGTCCTGCGTAGTTCGGCGTCTCCAGGTAGGTGTCACTGATCAGCGTGCTGCTGCCGGCCTCGAAGATATTGGCGTTGCCGCCTGAGCCAACGCCGGCGCCTTGCACATAGGCGGAAGGCGTCGAAACGAAGACCGTACAGGTCTCACCGCCGCTGCCATCGGAGACGCAGGGTGTGGCGCCGACGATCACCCGGGATGCGTCGGGTCCGGAGACGGTGACAAATGGCGAACTCGAGAGGTCATTGAATGTGATGGTGCTGGCTTGGGCGGAGCCTGCTGTCAAGAGCGCCACCGCTAGTGTGGCACATGGGATTAAATGCGATCCGCGGCGTGTTCCCGCGAGGGTTTTGGTCATATTAGTTTCTCCTGTGGCGCAGCTTGTGAGCGTCAGTGGCTTGCAATGTCTGCTTCCACTTACTACTGCGCTCCTTCCGTTTTTTGGGGGCCACACAAAATCACTGAACTTTATCGGCAGGGCTAATGGATTCCAACCGGACTGCCGATATACTCCAGGTGTCCCCTACACAGACGCAGAACGCTCGTCTTGTCATCCTGATCCCCAGCTTTAACGAGTGGACTGCCCTGGAACTGCTGTTCCAGCGGCTGGATACCGTCTGCTTTCCGGCAGGCTGGCAGGCGTCCGTGCTCGTTATCGACGATGCTTCCACGCAACCACTTCCCGCCGGCTGGCCCGGCTCTGTCGCGGGGGCCGTCAAGACCCTGGAAATACTGCACCTGCGTTGCAATTTGGGGCACCAGCGGGCGATCGCAATCGGCCTCTATCACATCCACGAACAGCTGGACGCGGATGCCGTCATCGTCATGGATGGCGACGGTGAGGATCGCGTAGAGGACCTGCCTGCACTGCTGGCCGAGTTTGAACGCGGCCACCGCCGCGATGCCGTCTTCGCCGCTCGCGGCAAGCGCATGGAGTCGCTCGGCTTTCAGGCCGGATATCAGGCGTACCGCCTGCTGCATCGTATTCTCACCGGGATCGAGGTCCGCGTCGGCAATTTCAGCGTGTTGCCGCGCGAAGCCGTGACGCGCCTGATGCCGGTATCGGATCTGTGGAATCACTACGCCGCTGCGGTGCTTCGCGCCAGGTTGCCGCGCCGCCTGCTGCCGCTTGCGCGGGGCAGCCGCCTGGCCGGCAAGTCGAAGATGAACTTCGTCAGCCTGCTCACGCACGGACTCAACGCCATCAGTGTGTTCAGCGATCAGGTCAGCGCCCGCCTGCTGGCCTCGACCGCCGTCTTTTCACTGGTCACTGGCTTGGCGGTGGCGGCGAGCCTGATCGGCTGGCAGGTTGCTCCGCAGAGTATGCCCGGATGGTTGCCGATGGTGCTGGGGACCATGGCTGTACTGGCGGCGCAGACTCTCACCTTCGCCACGATCTTCGTGTTCACGGTGTCGAATCGACGCAGTGCATCGGGCTTTATGCTGCAGCGCGATTCACCCTATTTCATTCTTGGCACGACGCGCGTCCGCGGCCAGAACGGCTTGGAAAACCTGGGCCGGGCGCTGACGTCGATCGACCGCACTCGAACTGTAGGAGTCAAAGGCTGATGGGAACGCTTGCGGCCGGCGAGTTTCACTATCAGGGTTCGGAACTCACCCTGTTTGAGAAGGCGATCAACTGGAAAGCCTACTGGCGCAGCCAGATCGCCGATTACGTAAGCGGCGATGTGCTCGAAGCCGGAGCGGGCATCGGCGCGAATACGCGGCTGCTCTCGCAATTGAGCTACCGGAAATGGGTTTGCCTGGAGCCGGACGCTGAACTGAGCAGCCAGATCGAATTGCCACCCTGCGGCCGCTTCACCAAGATCACCGGCCTGATTGACGACCTGCCCGAACAACAGCGGTTCGATACGATCCTCTACATCGACGTGCTGGAGCACATCGAAGACGACCGCTCCGAGTTGACGCGCGCAATGGGCCGCCTTCGTCCGGGAGGCAGGCTGATTGTGCTCTCGCCCGCGCTGCCGTTTCTGTTTTCGCCGTTTGACCGCGCCATCGGGCACTTTCGCCGCTACACCAGAAAGTCGTTGCGATCAGCAGCGCCCGGGGAACTGAAAGAACTTCGAGTGGTGTATCTCGACTCAGCGGGATTGCTCGCCTCCGCCGGCAACCGTCTGCTTCTGAACAGCGAAATGCCCGGTGAGAGTCAGATCCTCACCTGGGACCGGCTGCTGGTGCCTGTCTCGCGCGTGATCGACGGCTGGCTCGGATGGCGCGTTGGTAAGACCGTGCTTGGCATCTGGCAACTGCCGCGCTAAGAGCTGCCCTGGCCCGATCGATTAAACTATGCATAAGCATGGACAACACACGATCTGCCAGCCTCCTCTTTTGCCTGCTGAGTGGTAGCCTCTTCGCTCAGAACTATCCTGCGCCGCCGTTTCTGCCTCCGGCCACTCATCCGCGTGTCTACTTCACCGCCTCCGATCTCACGCAGCTACGGGCCAACTCCACCAAGGAGCAGAACGCCACGGCGTGGAAGGCGCATCTCGAGAATCTGAAGAGTGCCAGCAACGGGACGTTGAAGCCTTCGGCTCCCGGCAAGCTCAACGCCGATTCCGCCATCCTCTCCGTGATCGAAAGCAACGCTTATGACTACGTGCTGCGGGCCAACGCCGAAGCCGGACGCAAGGCGATCACGCAACTGCAAAACTACATCCGGACGCTGGTGCTGCCCGCCTCCGACTACAACAACGCGGGACAGGCGATCTTCACGATCGGTGCCGTCTACGACTGGTGCTATCCGTTGTTGACGGCCTCCGGCCGCCAGGGCTTCTATCAGGCGCTGCTCAGCCTGGCGCCTCACCTTGAGGTCGGGTGGCCACCGGTGAAGCAGGGCAACGTAGTCGGCCACGGCCCCGAGGGACAGCTCATGCGCGACCTGATGTCGGCCGCCATCGCCATGTACGACGAGCATCCCGAACTGTATCGCGCGGTCGCGGGGCGCTTCTTCTCCGGCATGGTGGAGAACAAGAAGTTCATGTACGCCTCGCACATGCACCCGCAAGGGAGCCACTACGCCAACTATCGCGGCCAGTGGGAGATGCTCACCACGTGGATCTTTTCGCGGATGGGACTGCCGCAGGTCTTCGGGCCCGATCAGCGTTACCTTATGTTCTGGGCTCTTTATGCCCGCCGCCCCGATGGCCAGATGTTGCGCGACGGCGACACGCATATCAACAACAATACGCCGGGCACTTACTACTCTGAACCGGCCCGCCCCATGCTGCTCTCCGCCAACTACTTTCATGATCCATATCTAAAGACCGAGGCATTGCGCGAGCTACCTGACTTGGCTCCTACCAGGCCTTACCGCAACCAGGGCATCAATCCGGTGGAGATCCTGGTCTTCAACGATCCGGGCCTGGCTCCGCGGCCGCTCGACGAACTGCCCCTCACCCATTACTATCCGTATCCGAAAGGCGCCATGATCGCGCGCACCGGCTGGCAGGAGGGAATCCAATCCGCTGCCGCAGTGGTGGAGATGAAGATCAACGAGTGGTTTTTCACCAATCACGAGCACCTTGATGCGGGAGCCTTTCAGATCTACTACCACGGCGCCCTCGCCACCGATTCCGGCTATTATCAGGCCGCGATCAACAATACCGAAACTTCTGAAAACAGCGGCAGCAGCGGCTATGCCAGCGCACACGATTACAACTACAACAAGCGGTCCATCGCTCACAACACCATCAGCGTCTTTGATCCCAATGAGCGGTTTGAGACCAAACGCTGGAAGAATCAGCCACTGGCCAACGACGGTGGGCAGCGCCTGCCGAACGGGTGGAATGAGCCGCAGGAGCATGCGCAGTTCCTGGACCCGGCCAACGGTTACCACATCGCTCAGATATTGGGTCATGGTTTTGGGCCCGATCCCAGGCAGCCGGATTACAGCTATCTGAAGGGCGACCTCACCAAGGCCTACTCGGCCAAGATCAAAGCTTATGAGCGGAGCATGGTGTTCCTCAATTTGAAGCAGGCCGGACATCCTGGTGCGCTGCTGGTTTTCGATCGCGTAGTGTCGAGCAAGGCTCAGTTCCGCAAGGCCTGGCTCCTGCACGGACTTGAACAGCCCCAGATCTCGGGCAACCGCACGGTGTTCAAGGATACTCGCAAGGGTTATACCGGCAAGCTGACGGTGGATACGCTGCTGCCTGAGGCCAACGATACCGCCATTACCGCGGTGGGCGGACCGGGGAAGGAGTTCTTTGTCGATGGCGTGAACTGGAATGCGCTGCTGCGGCCCAATGGCAACAACGAGGGCGGCGGATGGCGCATCGAGGTCTCGCCTAAGACAGCCCGCGAGTCGGACTTCTTTCTCAACGTGCTGCAGCTTGGCGACCACACGCCGGATGTGCCGGCGCTGCCGGTGGAGCGGATCGATTGCGGGACGCACGTGGGGCTGCGGTTGGCGGGCCGGGTTGTGCTGTTTGGCAAAGCCCGCGAGCGCCAGGCCGGGCCGGTGAGTTTCACGGTTGCGGGGACGGGAAACACGAAGATTCTGGTGGAGGGGTTGGCTGCCGGACGGTGGAGCATTGAGCGGGCTGGCAGGCCGGCGGTGACTGTTACGGTTTCGGCGGAGGATGGGATTGCCTATTTCGAGGGCGATGCGGGGGCTTACCGGCTTCACGTTTCCCGTTGAGGTTGACGCCGATCACCGTTGTTGAAACGGCCAAAACGGATTGTCGCGCAAAGGCGCCAAGCCCGCAAAGAAGACGGGGGAGAGTGGTGCATTGGCTACGCTGGCAGATGGTGATTGCGAGTGCTGATGATATTACGCTGGGCAAGGAGGCCTGCTTCCGATGAGAGTAGCTATTGTTCTTGCAACTCTTCTTGTCTCAATGCGACTGATTGCGTTTCAGGATTCTCCGAAGACGCCGTGCCAGATTTTGAGCAACCTGGAGGCTCATAGTGGGAAGGTTGTAGTTCGAAGAGCCGTCCTTATTGCCGGTTTCGAGGAAGTGTCATTTGTGCCTGAGAGTGCTCGCGGGCGATTGTTGTTGATGGAGTTGGCTTCGAGAATAAACTCGATTACTTTTGGCCAGATAGTTAGCGGATTCCCAAAGAACTGCGGAGTACAATTTCATTTTCAACGGATGAGTGGTCTGAACAGCTTGGCAATCAAATTAGTCTGGTTGCATCCCAATACAACATGAAGGTGATATTGGTGGTCGAAGGAATGGTGTTGACCAGAAATCCAGCGCTAGCTTTGGTTTACCTCAAGCGGAATCCACCAATGCAAATTGGCGCTGGGCACTTGGGTGGCGCGCCAGCCGGGTTTGTTATCAAGAGAATCATCCGCGCCGAATTGGTCTCCCCTACGGCTAAATGACCGGAAGTGGTGACACCCCGCCATTTCATAGGCTGCTCAATCCGCGATATCAAATGATTCGACTGGGCTTGAAGGCCTCACATAGGGCATTGCCGGCCTGAACCGCGAAGTGCTCGTGCTACGTTGCCGCTAGCGGTTAGCGCGGCCGCCCTTCCGCTCCCCTACCGGATGCGGTATTGTGTCAGTAGAAGACAAAGGAATCGGAAAAACTGGTTCTGGACGAAAACTAATGGCCGCGAGCGGTGTTGGATTCTGTAGAGGCCAATGGATTGTTCTCTCCCGACAGGAGGCGTGCGATTAGAATGACGGGATTAGCTCTAGCGGTATTGTCCGGTGCGCTGCTGGCGGCGAGCCGCGACGCGGCGGGGCCGGCAACCGTGCCGGACGCGTTTGAAAACTCCGCGGCTCCGGTCCCCACGGGCAAGCTCGACAAGCTCGTCTTTGCCGACCTTGCGCGCATGAAGGTCCACCCCGTGCTCTGTTCGGATGCGGTGTTTGTCCGGCGCGCCTATCTGGACATCATCGGCACCCTTCCCACGGCGAAAGAAACGCGCGACTTCCTGCAGGACCCAGATACGAAAAACAAGCGGCGGCTGTTGATTGATCGCTTGCTCGACCGGCCTGAATTTGCCGATTACTGGGCGATGCGTTGGGGCGACATTCTGCGGATCAAAGCGGAGTTCCCCGTCAACCTCTGGCCCAATGCCGCCCAGGCCTATCATCGCTGGGTGCGCTCCTCGATCGCCGAAAATAAGCCCTACGACAAATTTGCCCGTGAACTGCTCACCTCCAGCGGCAGCAACTTCCGCGTCGGGCCGGTGAACTTCTTCCGCGCCCTGCAAAACCGCACTCCGGAAGGGATCGCCAGTTCGGTGGCCCTCGTCTTCATGGGGACCCGGGTCAGCTCGTGGCCGGCCGATAAGCTGGCCGGCATGGCGGCCTTCTATTCGCAGGTTGGCTACAAGCCGACCGCCGAATGGAAAGAAGAGGATGTGTTCTGGGATCCGCTGGGCGCCAGCCGCACCGTGGGCAACACGGTGCCGGGCCGTGACTCCATCGCTCCGCCGAAGCCGCCCGCCGCTACTGCCGCGACCACCCCGGCTGCACCACCACCTCCGGCACCAGTCGCAGCTGCTCCGCATGAGCCGGTCTTCCCTAATGGCAAGGCCGCCAAAATGCCTCCGGACCGCGATCCTCGCGAAGTCTTCGCGGACTGGCTGATCACGCCGCAGAACCCTTGGTTCACCAAAGCCATCGTCAACCGTTCGTGGTATTGGCTGATGGGAAGGGGCATCATCCATGAGCCGGACGACATCCGGCCTGACAACCCGCCCGGCGATGCCGCTCTTTTGACCTTCCTGGAGAAAGAGCTCGTTCGCGGACATTACGATTTGAAAGGCCTCTACCGGCTGATCCTGAACTCGCAGACCTACCAGTTAAGCTCCATCCCCCGCGCCGATGCGGCGAAGCCGGATGGCAGCTTCGCCACCTACCGGGTGCGCCGTCTCGATGCCGAAGTGATGATTGACGCGATCGATTCGATCACCGGCACTACTGACCTATATACAAGCCCGATTCCCGAACCCTTTACCTACATCCCCGAGGACAAGCCGGCGGTGGCGCTCCCGGATGGCAGCATCACCAGTCCGTTTCTGGCCCTTTTCGGGCGGCCCGCACGGGCCACGGGCATGGAAAACGAACGCGACCACCGGCCGCTTCCTGCGCAGCAGCTATACATGTTGAATTCCAGCCACATTCAACGGAAGATCGACCAGGGCCCCAAGCTCAAGGCGCTGTTCGCTTCCGGGCGCAAGCCGGCTGAAATCATCGACGAGCTCTATCTGACCATTCTTTCCAGGTTCCCGACGCCCGATGAAGTGAAGGCGGTGGAACAGTACAGCAGCTTCCCGGTCGCCGCGCGGCCCCGGGCGAATCCGGCGGCGCCGGCAAAGCGGCGCGAAGACTGGGTGGACATCGCCTGGTCATTAATAAACAGCATCGAATTCCGATATCGACACTAGAGTGTACGGCAGAGGTGACGCTATGAGTTTGAAACGATACTTGCAAAACGACTTACGGATTTCCCGGCGAGAGGCCCTGGAACGCGGGCTTTTCACCACCTCGGGCCTGCTGCTGGGCAGCCAGCTGGCGGGCCAGGCATTTGCAGCGGAAACTCAGCCCGCTAAGCCCGCGAAAGCGAAATCGGTGATCCAGGTTTTCCTGTGGGGCGGCATGTCGCACATCGATACGTGGGACCCCAAGCCCGATGCCGGCAGCGAATACATGGGAGAACTGTCGAAGGCCATCTCTACCAAGACGGATGGCATCCAGCTCAACGGATTGTTCCCGGAGCTGGCGAAACAGACGGACAAGTTCTCGCTGATCCGCGGCATGACGCACCGCAACTTCGGCCATGAAACCGCAGCCTACCTGATGCAGACCGGCCACACGCCGGGCGAGCGGCTGGCCTATCCCAGTATCGGCGCAGTGTTCGCACTGTTCAAAAAGAGCGAGTACAAGGGCATCATTCCTCCTTACGTGGTGCTCACGCAGCCACAGGGACGCTTTTCCGAAGAGGGATTCCTGGGGCCGTTGTACAAGCCGTTTGCCACCGGTGGAGATCCGAATGCGCAGCGCTTCGAAGTGGAAGGCGTGGTTGCGTCCGGCATTACTGACAACCGGCAGAAGAGCCGCCAGGAGTTGCTCGGCAACATGAACCGTTTTGGCGATAGAGTCCGGACCCTCGCCGATATCTCGGCCGAGGAAGAGGCGAGAAAACGGGCATACGAACTGATTCTGGGTGCGGGCCGCGAGACCTTCGATCTGTCGAAGGAGACGCCGGCCGTCCGCGAAAAGTACGGCAGGTTCACCTTCGGGCAGGACTGCCTGGCCGCGCGCCGGATGGTGGAAGCAGGCGTGCCTTATGTCGTCATCAATTACCCCGGCGGCTGGGATACGCATAGCAACCACTTCGCCACGATGCGCCGCCAATGCCCGCAGCTGGACCAGGGACTGGCCGCGCTGCTTGCAGATCTGAAGGACCGTGGCCTGCTCGATACCACCATCGTTTGGGTGACCGGCGAATTCGGCCGCAGCCCGAAAGTTGATTATCAGCCGCCGTGGAATGGCGGACGCAATCACTATGGCAACGTCTTCACAGTGCTGGTTGCAGGCGGAGGTTTCAAAGGCGGTCAGGTGGTCGGCTCGTCCGATTCGAAGGCCGAAGATGTGAGCGACCGGCCGGTCTATCCGGTGGATCTGCTGGGCAGCATCTACCAGCTTGCCGGCATCGACGCAAGCGTCAAATTGCCGCATCCGCTGGGCGCCGAAGCGTATGTTCTGCCGCGTCCGGAAGAGAAAGTGAAGTCCGCGGGCCTGCTCACTGAAATTATGTAGGGCAGACTATTTGCCTGATGCAAGGCCCCGAAGCAAGGCAATGACAGAAAGGTAGCAGCATGACCAAAGTCGCCCAATTCGCACTCCTGTTTCTGCTGGCCATGCCAGCGCTGGCCCAGCCGCGCCCCTATATAGGATATGTCTACCCGGCGGGCGGCCAGCAGGGTACCTCTTTCCAGATCCGGCTCGGCGGACAGAACATGGACGATGTGAAGGCCGTGCGCATCACAGGCACCGGCGCCTCGGCGCGCATCGTGGAATACTGCTGGCGGCAGAATAACCAGGAGCAGGCGATGCTCGTCGAGCAGTTGCAGATCCTGAAGAAGAAGTTCCAGCCACCTCCGCCGCCGAAGGCCACGCCCAACTCGAAGATCGCGCTTACGCCGGTCGTGATGCCGGCGCCCGTCATCGATCCTGTGTCGATGGAACTAATGGAAAAACTCCAGCAGCGGACGGGTGAGTTCGTGCAGACGCCGGCCTGCGCCTCGATCGCGAGCCTGGTGATGGTGGAGGTGACGATCACTCCTGATGCCATGCCCGGACCGCGCGAGATTCGCGTGGTCACGGTGCGCGGTGTCTCCAATCCGATGCCATTCCTGATCGGCCAGGTGCCAGAATATACGCGGGTGCCGATGCGCACCGCGACCATTCAGATATTGGGCAAGGAGGTTCAGGCCCTGCGCAAACGCCCTCCGGAGCAGGCTGAGGATCGCGTGGCGATTCCTGCTACGCTGAACGGCCAGATCGCCAGCGGTGAAGTGAACAGCTACCGGTTTACCGCGACCAAAGGGCAGCGGTTGCTGCTGACCGCGCAGGCGAGGCAGTTGGTCCCGTTCATCGCCGATGCCGTCCCGGGCTGGTTCCAACCGGTGATGGTGCTCACCGATGGCAACGGCAAAGAGGTGGCGTACAACGATGATTACCGCTTCAAGCCTGACCCAACGATCTTTTACGAAGTGCCCAAAGACGGCGAATACGTGCTGGGCATCCATGACAGCCTCTTCCGGGGCCGCGAGGATTTCGTGTACCGGATTACCGTCGGCGAACTGCCTTTCGTAACCGGAATCTTCCCCTTAGGCGGGCGCACCTTCGATCCGTCCACCATCAAGATCAAGGGCTGGAACGTGGAACGGTCGGAGTGGATCCAGCCGTCCGCAAAGGCTCTGCCCGGTGTCCATTACGTGACCGCCAAACGCGATGGCTTCGTGTCAAACCCTCTGCCGTTTGAAATCAGCACGCTGCCGGAAGTATTGGAGGCGGAACCGAACAACGATCTGAAGCATGCCCAGAAGGTGACTCTTCCGATGATCATCAACGGAAGGATTAACCGTTCGGGCGACTGGGATGTTTTCCAGTTCGCCGGTAAAGCCAACCAGCAGGTGGTGGCCGAAGTGCTTGCGCGGAGGCTTGATTCACCTCTCGACTCCGTGCTTAAGTTGACCGACGCCACGGGCAAAGTACTGGCCTTCAATGACGACCACGAAGATATCGGCTCGGGCGCCAATACGCATCACGCCGATTCCTACCTCATGGCGAAACTGCCCGCTGACGGCGTGTACTTTGTCCACATCAGTGACACTGCGCGGAATGGCGGCGACGAGTACGCCTACCGCCTGCGCATCAGCGTTCCGATGCCCGACTTCGAGCTTCGCGCCGTGCCGTCCAGCATCAGCCTGAGAAGCAAGAGCGCCACCAGCGTTACCGTCTATGTCATCCGGAAGGATGGCTTCAGTAGCCCCATCCGGCTGGCCCTAAAGGACCCGCCCGCGGGTATCGTGGCCAATCCGGTTACTTTAGCCGCGACCCAGGCGCTGGTTGGCTTTACGGTCCGGACCACCCTGGCCACTACTGATGAACCCTTTTCGCTGGTGATCGAGGGCAAGGCGGTAGTGGACAAGAAGGAGATCGTCCACGAGGTGATGCCTGCCGAAGATCGTATGCAGGCCTTCCTGTGGCGCCATCTGGTTCCGGCCCAGGATCTCGAAGCCGTCGTTTTCGACCCTGCGTTTGTGCCACAACCGAAGCGAACTCCTCCTGCTACGCCTGAGCAGCCGCCATCGCCCGGGCCTGCCGCACCTGTGGCTACTACTACCGCAGCCTCCTCGCCGGCAGCGGCGACAGTTGCAGCCGCCGCGCCAAAGCCAAAGTTTACGGCACAGCAGGTAGCGGTGAGGATCCGTGAGCTCAAGCGGTTGTACGGCGCGGGTTACCTGACTGATGAGTTCTACCTGGCGAAGTTCGCCGAGTGCCAGGTTTCGCAGTAGGTTTGGTTCTTGTTTGTAGAGCGTCTACTAATCCTCGGCGATACTTGCCACGAAGTTTTCGCGATTTTGTAGCGCACGCATTTTGCGTGCCGCGTCGACATTCTTGTCGACGTTTGGCTTGGCGTTGCAAACAAACGTCGAGAAAGATCTCGACGCGGCAGACATAAATGTCCGCGCCACAATTTGCAGAGTGTCGTGATTGAGCTGAGTAGAACAGCCTACTCCAGCACTATCAGAAGGTCCTTCGCCTCCACCTGCTCGCCCGCAGCAACCAGCTTCTGGGTGACTTTGCCATCGACTGGCGCGTACACGGTGGTCTGCATCTTCATCGCTTCCATCACCAGCAGCCGGTCGCCCTTCTTCACGGTTTCGCCCAATTCCACCGCGAAGCTGGTCACCGCGCCGGGGATCGGAGCGCCTACCTGGCCCGGCACTGCCGGATCGGCCTTCGGTTTCACGGCAACTGTCGCCTTCAGCGACTTGTCGCGCACCGTTACTTCGCGCGGCTGGCCGTTCAGTTCGAAGAACACCGTGCGCGTTGCGTCGGGATGCGGCTCGCTCACAGTAAGGAACTTCACGATCAGGGTCTTACCCTCTTCCAGATGGAGTGCGATCTCTTCGCCCTGCTTCATGCCGTAGAAGAACTGCGGAGTCGGCAGTACTTCGAGGTCGCCATAGTTCTGGCGTGCACGGGCGAACTTCTGGAACACATCCGGGTACATCAGGTAGCTCAGCACGTCGGTGTGAGCCGGCTTGTGGCCGATCTTCTTTTCCACTTCGGCCGCGGTCGCTTCGATATCCACGGGCTTCAAGTGCGCGCCGGGACGGCCCTTCAATGGCTTTGCGCCCTTCAGAATCACCTTCTGGATCTTCTTCGGCCAGCCGCCTGAGGGTTCGCCGAGCGAGCCCATGAACATATCCACCACCGAGTTCGGTAGCGTGAACGTGTGGTCCGCGCCGAGGTTCTCGAATTCCGCAACGGTCATGCCGTGGCTGACCAGGAAGATCGCCATGTCGCCTACCACTTTGCTCGAAGGCGTTACTTTCACGATGTCGCCGAAGGCCATGTTGACCTCGGCATACGTTCTGGCGACTTCATGCCAGCGAGGGCCGAGGCCCATCGATGTAGCCTGTTCCTTGAGGTTGGTGAACTGCCCGCCCGGCATTTCGTGCAGGTAGACTTCGGCGGTACCGGCGGCCAGACCGCTATCGAAGGGCAGATAGTAGGTGCGGACCGTCTCCCAGTAATCAGCGCAGGTGTTCAACGCGTCGAGGCTCAGTCCTGTTGCGCGCGGCGTGTGATCGAGCGCGGCGACCAGCGAGTTCAGGTTGGGCTGCGAGGTGGTGCCGCTCATGCTCGAAATCGCTGCATCGGCGACGTCAACGCCGGCGTCCGACGCCTTCAGTATTGACGCGGCATTGATGCCGCTTGTATCGTGCGTATGGAAGTGCACCGGTAGGCCAACCTCTTCACGGAGCGCTTTTACGAGCTTCTGCGCCGCATAGGGCTTGCACAGGCCGGCCATGTCTTTGATGGCCAGAACATGGGCGCCCATGCGCTCCAGTTCCTTCGCCATCTTGACGTAATATTCGAGCGGATACTTGTCGCGCTTGGGATCGAGAATGTCGCCGGTGTAGCAGATGGCCGCTTCGCAGATGCGGCCGGACTTGCGGACCGCATCCATCGCCACCTTCATGTTGGGCAGCCAGTTCAATGAGTCGAAGACGCGGAAGATGTCGATGCCTTCCTTTGCCGCTCCGGCGATGAACGCCTTCACGACGTTATCGGGATAGGCCGTATAGCCGACTGCGTTCGACGCGCGCAGCAGCATCTGGAAGCAGATGTTCGGGATCGCTTTGCGCAGCTGCGCGAGGCGCTCCCACGGGTCTTCCAACAGGAAGCGCATGCTGACGTCGAAGGTCGCGCCGCCCCACATCTCCAGGCTGTACAGGTTGTGCAGATTGTGAGCCACGTAGTTGGCGGCCACCATCATGTCGTAGGTGCGGGCGCGGGTGGCGAACAGGGACTGGTGCGCATCGCGGAACGTCGTATCGGTGACGAGCAGACGCTTCTGGTCGCGGGTCCACTTGGCGAAGCCTTCGGCGCCGAGTTTGTCGAGTAATTGGCGCGTGCCGGCCGGCGGCGTGGCGGGGTTATGCTCGGGCAGAATTGCCGTGCGCCACGATTCGGGCTTGCGTTTGCCGGCCACTTCGGGATTGCCGTTGACGATCACTTCGCCCACGTAGGTGAGCAGCTTGGTGGCGCGATCCTTGCGCGCGCTGAAGTGGAACAGAGACGGAGTTTGGTCAATGAAGCGCGTGGTCACTTCGCCCGACTTGAACTGCGGGTTGTTGATGACGTTTTCGAGGAACGGAATGTTGGTCTTCACGCCACGGATACGGAACTCGCGCAGGGCACGGTCCATGCGGTGGCATGCGTCATCGAACTGGCGGCCCCATGCCGTCACTTTCACGAGCAGCGAATCGTAGAAGGGCGTGATGACCGCGCCGCCGTAGGCCGAAGCGCCGTCGAGACGGATGCCGAAGCCGGCGGGGGAGCGGTAGGTGTGAATCTTGCCGTAGTCGGGCAGGAAGCCGTTGGCCGGATCCTCGGTCGTCACGCGGCACTGCAGTGCGTAGCCGTGCAGCGGAACCTCGGCCTGTTGCGGGAGCGTCATCTCCGGTCCGTGCAGCGAGTAGCCCTGGGCCACCTGAATCTGGCAGCGGACGATATCGATGCCGGTCACCATTTCGGTGACGGTGTGCTCCACCTGCACGCGAGGATTCACTTCGATGAAGAACCACTCACCGGAATCGACGTCCACCAGGAACTCGACCGTGCCTGCGTTGTAGTAGCCGGCTGTGCGGGCGATCTTCACCGCGTCTTCGCACAGGCCGTTGCGGATGTTCGCCGCCAGGTTGATGGCCGGCGCCATCTCGACAACTTTCTGGTGACGGCGCTGAATGGTGCAATCGCGTTCGTAGAGGTGCAGGATGTTGCCGTGCTTGTCTCCCAGGATCTGCACTTCCACGTGCCGCGCATTGCGGATGTAGCGTTCGAGGAAGACCGCCGGATTGCCGAACGCCGCGCCCGCTTCGGCGCGCGCCTCTTCGAGACGTGCTTCGAATTCGTCGGGCGTGTTTACGACGCGCATGCCGCGTCCGCCGCCGCCGAAGGCCGCCTTAATAATGAGCGGGAAGCCGATCTCTTTGGCGATGACCGCGGCCTTTTCGGGCGAGGTCACTGGCTTTTCGGTGCCGGGAGCCACGCGTACGCCGGCCTTTTCGGCCAGGCGGCGGGCAGAGGTCTTGTCGCCCAGCATGTTGAGCATCTCTTCGCTGGGGCCGATGAAGGTGATGCCGGCGTCCTTGCAGGCGCGGGCCAGGGCCGGATTCTCAGAGAGGAAGCCGTAGCCGGGGTGGATTGCGTCGACGCCCTTTTCCTTGGCCAGCGCGACGATCGACTCGGCGTCGAGATACGCTTGCACCGGGCCCTTGCCTTCACCGATCAGATAGGCTTCGTCGGCCTTGAAGCGGTGCAGGCTGAGCCGGTCTTCCTGCGAGTAAACGGCCACGGTACGGATGCCCAGTTCGTTGGCGGCCCGGAAGATGCGGATGGCGATTTCGCCGCGGTTGAGTGCGAGAAGCTTCTTCATTGATTTAGAGGGGGTAACTCCCAGAATATCATGGAACCTTTTGCCTTAAGACTCGTATTACCGGGAAAGGAGTACGTATGCGCTATCTTCCCTTGCTTGCGCTGGCTCTCGGTCTGGCGGGTTGCGATATCGAAGACTTCGACGGCCGCCGTGTGGAGGAGTCCGTTCATGAGACCCGCGCCCTGAAACAGGGAGGCCGGGTGACGGTGGAGAACTTCAACGGCTCGGTGGAGGTGACCGGCTGGGAGAAGGACCAGGTGGAGATCAACGGCACCAAGTATGCCTCCAACCAGAATCTGCTCTCTATGATGAAACTGGAGGTGAGCAACACTTCCGACTCCGTGCGAATCCGTGTCATCAAGCCTGACTATCGCTTTGGCAACATGGGGGCCAAGCTGACCATCCAGGTTCCGCGCAAGGTTGAGTTGGAGCGGATTCAGACCTCCAATGGGTCTCTGCGAGCCACCGATATCGAAGGTCCGGTCCGCATGCGCACTTCGAATGGCGCGGTCCGGGTCGGCAAGGTGACCGGTGCGGTGGATATCACCACTTCGAACGGCGCAATCGATGTCCGGGAGTTGAGGGGCGGGGCCACGTTGCAGACCTCGAACGGGTCGATTGAGGCCCGTCTGGACGGGGCGCTGACCAATCCGCTGCGCGCAAAGACCTCGAATGGCTCGGTGGTGCTGCGACTCCCCGGTTCGATCAATGCCGAGTTGCGGGCTTCCACCAGCAACTCATCGATAACGACCGACTTCGACCTCAAGACGCATGGCGGCTCGATCTCCAAACGCCAGATTTCCGGTACGATCGGTACGGGCGGGCCAAGCATTGATGTCTCCACTTCGAATGGAAGCATCAAGGTCCTGAAGCTCTAACTGCTTGTAAAATTGCGGTGTCGCCGTGCTCCGCGCCCGATTTGTGTGTTCATATGTTTATATGAAGCACCTTTGGACCCTGGGACTTGTCCCCTTGTCGCTTGTCCTGTTCGCCGCCGGTGACCAGCCGTGGAAAGATAAGAAGATCTCGGCGTGGACCGATGAGGACGCCAAGATTGTCCTCTCCGATTCTCCGTGGGCCAAGACGGCCTATCCGACCATCAAACCCACCGGGCAGCGTGGCATGAACAACGGGCGCGGCGGCCAGGGCGGTCGTGGCCGTGGTACGGGCATCAACCTTGGGGGCCTGGGCATTCCCATTGGTGGCGGTGGCCGGGGTGG
>Ga0118677_10002379_pt1 | contig 37978 bp, 39 predicted proteins | sample AliMusrvi5mmetaG_FD_86154 | JGI IMG/M metagenome (GOLD analysis project Ga0118677, IMG submission 86154) | reverse complement strand
CGCCAATAATGGCCTGCTCACCTAAACGCTGACGTGCCCGTTCAATAGAGCCATCGTCTCTACCGATATGTACACCATCGGCACCTATTCTTTCCGCCAACGCCACATCATCATTAATCAGTAAGGGCACACCGTACTGCCGACAAATTTTAAGCAACTGACTTGCTAAGTGGTCTGCGTCTAGCGGCTGTTTATCCCGATATTGAACCACCATGGCACCGCCTCTAAGCGCCGCCTCAACTTCCATGACTATAGTGTCATAGGATTTATTGTCTGTTTGGGTGATGGCATATAAGCCACTGATAGGAAAGTTCATGTATCGTCTTCCATCCAGAAAAAGCGATTTGGATTATGTTGCCCCTTACCTGGCTGATAAGCGCTACTTAATGAGTTCCAAGTATATTCTTGAGCTTCCATAACAGCCTGCACCGGTTCCAAACCATGAGCGAGTAATGCAGCAATACTCGCAGCCAAGGTGCAACCTGAGCCATGATAACTTGCGGGTAATCGATCCCAGGTATAAGTCTCCCAGCATCGATTATCATGAAATAATTGATTACTCACAGACGGCGTATCTTCATGAGTGCCGGTAATCAACACATATTCACAACCTAGCTCTAACAAAGCGAGCCCGCAGTCTTCTAGATCGTCAAGCCCTGTTAATTTACGAGCTTCTTCGCTATTAGGAACTAACACCTTCGTGCAAGGTAATAATAAATCAACGATACTCCCAATTAAGCGTTCATTAGATAAGTCAGCTCCGCCACCGGCGGCTAGCACCGGATCTAATACCACAGGAATATGAGGATACTGTTTTAAAATTGAATAAATGGCTAAGGCTGTTTCATGATGTCCAATTAAACCAATTTTAATAACATCAACAGTTAAGTCATTTAACAAAGTGTTAGCCTGACTAATAATAGCTGCCGAGCTTTGTGGCATTAGTTTTTTAACATTGCGAGTATCTTGCTCAGTCAACGCCGTGATAATACTGGCAGAATGACATTGATGACTGACAATAGTTTCAATATCAGCTTGTATACCCGCACCACCGCTAGGATCATGACCTGAAAATGATAAGACTACCGGACGTTTAACAGACATAAGGTTTCCATAGTTAATGACTTTAAATAGAACGTTATTTTTCAATATCTGACATTACGCTGTAACGTCGCTTTACTCTCGTTTGCCGCGCTGAGGAGCGCAGGAAGAAGCGGCAATCGAGCCGCCTTTTCTTTGGATACTTTCTTTTGGCTGCGCAAAAGAAAGTATCTCGCCTTCGGGTGCGATAACCCGATTAAAAAAACCGTCGCGACAGCGATCTCATTAACCAGTGTTTTGAACAAAATTTAATTAACGTAACGCTAGACCATAAGCCTCTAAGGCCTCAATGATATCAGTGCGACTATCATGACTGTCTCGTAAAGCCTGCAACCTAGCTTCATAAGCCTCAAAAGCAATACTCGCTCCAGGCACCTGCCCTGTTAAACGCTGCTGACATAAAATCTGCCAACGCAACTGCTCATCAGCATTGAGTGTGTGTGGATAATTACGAGCCCGATAGCGAAATAACATCTCGCTTAAGCGCGGATCGGTAAAAGTAACATCAGATGCCGCTAGCTGTTTAGGTGATGATGACCTGATCTTAGCCATTTTCTGCTTATCTGCATCAGAAAAGAAACCACCGCTATATATAGCTAAATCCGGATCGTAGCCTCGATCTTCGTAAGCATGATCACTAAACACCGCCATTAACTTAGCAGACAAGTCCGTAGCAGCCTTAACTTTAGTGATATTAGCTTGGCATAGATCTAAATCAATCTCTAGGCGCTGCGCATCTTCTGACTTAATCACAGAGATGGGCGCTAATACAGGACACTTATTAATATGCACTGTTTTTAATGGGATGCGCGCCACACCCTCTGGCAAATCTTTAGTCGCCGTAAATAGCCGCTGTTGTATCTCCTCAACTGATAAAGACAACATAGGTTCAGGATCTATAGACAGATCATAAACAATGACACCATTATTATTAGTCGGATGCTTACAAATGGGTAAAACGATAGCGAGGCAGTTCTTATGGACCGTATATTTACCAGAAATATGTACGACAGGCTGATCACTACCTAATTGCAACAACTCTAAAACCTTAGGCTTTAAACGATGCTGCATTAGAAAGTTAAAAAGTTTGGGTTGCGCTTGCTTAACAACTTTAGCGATGCCTATAGTGGCATGTACATCAGATAAGGCATCATGCGCTGATTCATGAACAATACCATTAGCGACCGTTAATTGATCTAAGCGTAAACTAGGCTTACCTTCATCGTTGACAGGCCAGTTAATACCCTCTGGCCTTAAAGCCCTTGCGGCTCTTAATACATCGATTAAATCCCAACGTGAATTGCCATTTTGCCATTCACGCGCATAGGGATCATAAAAATTTCTATATAAACAATTACGAGTCACCTCGTCATCAAAACGCAAATTATTGTAGCCTAAGGTACAAGTATTAGGCTGCGCTAGTTGTTCATGAATTAGATTAATAAACTCAGCTTCACAGACGCCCTTATCTTCGGCTAGTTGCGGTGTAATACCGGTAATGACGCAAGCATCAGGTTGCGGCAAGCAATCAGGTGTAGGCTTACAATAAACCACCAAGGGCTCATCGATAACATTAAAATCCTCATCCGTACGAAGACCGGCAAATTGTACCGGTCTATCACGTTGCGGATCAGTTCCAAAGGTTTCGTAATCATGCCAATAAAAGCTTGCAGCACCTTGTAATCTTTCCGTTAGTTTTGCTGACTCAGTTTTATTCATCAAGGCTCTTACTACACGTTAATTATTACATTAAGACAACAAAAAAACTTTCACACTTCTATAGAGTTTTTAGCTTGCTGTGCTGCATCCAATTTCTTTCTTTTATCGCACTTTTCTATGCACACACATTCGGCTTTGCTCATACCACCGCCACAAGAACCTTTAATGGCACGGCGGCCAAAGATAACACCAACCGCCATAATGGTTATAACCACCAGCATCAGTACAAACGTTACTAAAAAATAAGTCATGACAATCCTCTTATCAATGAGTGTTGCTAATTCTCTTAAGCGGCTACAGATACAGAAAATCAATAAAATCCATAACTGCTTAATATAGGATTACAACACTTAAATTAAAAAAACGAGGTATAGAACTAGTCTATCCTCGTTTTCTTTTAACAGGGTCCACTGTTAAGTTAAAACAACCTAACAGAAGCCTTGTAGCCTTTAACCGCCAAAGTCATCCAACATGATGTTTTCTGGCTCTACGCCATTTGCAATCAACATGTTAATCACTGAGGTATTCATGATTGGAGGTCCACACATATAGAACTCACAATCTTCTGGTGCTGGGTGATTTTTAATAAACTCTTCAAACAACACATTATGAATAAAGCCTTTATAACCATCCCAATTATCATCAGGTAATGGATCAGACAAGGCAACGTGCCATTCAAAGTTATCATTTTCTTTAGCTAGCATATCAAAATCTTCTACATAGAACATTTCGCGTTTGCTACGAGCACCATACCAGAAAGTTATTTTACGATTAGACTTCAATCGACGTAACAGATCAAAAATGTGTGAACGCATAGGGGCCATACCTGCACCACCACCGACAAAAACCATTTCAGCTTCAGTATCTTTAGCATAGAATTCGCCATAAGGTCCTGAGATGATACATTTATCGCCAGGTTTCAAGTCAAAGATATAAGAAGACATAATGCCAGGCGCTACTGAATCAGGCGCACCAGGAGGGGGCGTCGCGATACGTACGTTTAGCATAATTTCTTTTTCTTCAGGATAACTGGCCATCGAATAAGCACGCAATGCCGGCTCTTTTACTTCAGAAACATAACGCCATAGATTGAATTTATCCCAATCTTCATGGAAACGTTCTTCAATCTTGAAATCACTGTACTTAGCAATATGCGGAGGACATTCAATTTGAATATAACCACCAGCTTTATAATTGATTTCTTCGCCGTCAGGCAACAGAAGTACCAGTTCCTTAATAAAAGTAGCTACGTTATTATTGGACTTAACGGTACATTCCCATTTTTTTACGCCAAAGACTTCATCTTCGACTTCAATACTCATGTTATGTTTTACCGAAACTTGGCATGAAAGGCGTTCGCCATGAGCCGCTTCGCGCTTGGTAATATGCGTCAATTCAGTCGGCAGAATTTCACCGCCACCTGAATGTACAACTACTTTGCACTGGGCACAGGTTCCACCACCGCCACAGGCTGATGATACAAACAAACCATTATCAGCTAAGGCTGTTAATAGTTTTGAGCCTACCGGCACATGAATTTTCTTTTCATTATTAATCAGGATCTCAACATCGCCTTCCGCGACTAATTTGCTTTTTGCGCCGATAATAACAAATACCAGTGCAATAACAAAAGCCGTGAAAATAATGATCCCTAAGAGAATTTCCAGCATTACTCTACCTTCCTAAAGTTGGATTCCGGAGAAAGCCATGAAGCCAAGAGACATCAGACCCGCAGTAATAAATGTAATACCCAAACCTTGCAAACCGGCAGGAATATCACTGTATTTAAGTTTTTCACGTACGCCAGCCATGACGGTAATCGCCAATGCCCAGCCTAAACCGCTACCTACACCGTAAGTGACACTTTCGCCAAAGTTGTAATCACGTTCAATCATGAATAAACTGCCGCCCAAAATGGCGCAGTTAACAGTGATTAAAGGTAAAAACACACCCAAAGCGAAGTATAAAGCGGGGAAAAACTTATCCAGAATCATCTCAAGAATCTGTACTAGTGCCGCAATCATACCAATACAACTTAATAAGGCTAAGAAGCTTAAATCAACGCCTGTTATACCCATCCAAGAAAGTGCATCTTCTTTTAACAAAGCATGATAAACGACATTGTTTGCAGGCACTGTAATCGCCTGAACCACCATGACCGCAATACCTAAGCCCATAGCTGTAGAAATTTTCTTCGATACTGCAATAAATGTACACATGCCCAAAAAGAAGGACAAGGCCAAGTTTTCAATAAAGACAGCCTTAACAAATAAACTAATATAAGCTTCCATTAGTGATGTCCTCCTTCACCATGAGATATCGACATAATCTTAAACTCTACCTTTTCAGCTTGAGCAGGTTTCCATTGACGAACCCCCCAAATAATCAAACCGATGATAAAGAAAGCGCTAGGTGGTAATAACATCAAACCATTAGGATCGTACCAGCCACCGTCTTTAGTCAATTTAAACACTTCGATACCTAGTAATTTACCAGAACCTAAAGTTTCTCTGAAAAAAGCCACGATCACTAAGATCAAGCTATAACCTAAACCATTACCGATACCGTCCATGAAGCTTTCTAAAGGCGGATTTTTCATCGCATAACCTTCAGCTCTACCCATTACGATACAGTTAGTAATAATCAAACCTACGAATACCGACAATTGTTTGCTGACATCATAAGCAAAAGCTTTTAACAACTGATCAACCACGATTACCAAAGAGGCAATAATGGTCATTTGTACAATAATCCGAATACTGCTAGGAATATGGTTTCTAATCGCACTAATCGCAGCACTAGAAAAGGCCGTTACTAAGGTTAAGGCCAAAGCCATAATCAAGGAAGTCGACATTTGTGAAGTGACCGCTAAAGCCGAACAAATACCTAATACTTGTAACGTAATAGGATTGTCATTGACTAGAGGGGCTGTTAATACTTTTTTTGTTTCATCATTCAATATTGCGCTCATGATTTAACTCCCTTGAACCGTTCTTACTTTCTTTAAATACGGAGCGAAACCTTCGTCACCCATCCAGTATCTGACTAAATTAGTCACACCGGTACTGGTTAAAGTTGCGCCAGCAAGTCCATCAACCTGATATTGAGAACCAGGTCTAGTCGTATCGACTGCACCTTTAATTAAACTCAAGGCAGGCTCACCGACACTCGCCTCTGAAATTGAACCTTTATCTGCAGAGTGCTGCTCGCTTTCAGCATAGACTTTCTTACCTTTCCACAAGGCACGCCAGTTAGGATTAACGACTTCGCCACCTAGACCCGGAGTTTCTTGTTGATCATAAAAGTTGATACTTTGTACGGTTTGACCATCTGCTTCTAAAGATAAAAAGCCGTATAAGGTAGACCATAAGCCATAACCATGCATAGGCAGAATAATAGACTTAAGCTTGCCACCGTCTTTTACTAAAAATACTTTGGCATATTTAGCTTTAACACGAATGTGGGCAATATCTTTGTCTTTAGGAATAGCGATACTTTGAGCTGGATCTTTCGCAGCTTTACGTTGATCGTATTCATCAGCATTGATATTTTCAACATAAGCGCCAGTTTCTAAATCAACAATCTTCGCTTCAATTTTTTGAGCAAAAGCCGTGTTGATATTAGCGCCTTCTTCAAGTAGACCGGCTACATCAAGAATGTTCTTTTTCATGTCCGCTGCTTTGTTATCAATTTGTAACGGTTTTAAAGCAACCGCAGCAAATGAAACAAGTACCGCACACACTAAACAAAGTGCCACGGCAATAGCGATGGTTTTTTCTAAACTATCATTGCCTAAAGCCAGTACTTTATCTTTATAAACTATAAACTTTCTATAGGATTCATACTCATTGAGCTTTTCACAGAGAGCCGTCATGTGTTTACAATTGATCTTTTTCTCAGTCATGACCGTTTCATCCTTCTTCTGATATTAGCTTGAATGACGAAGTAATCGATCGTCGGTGCAAACATATTTGAAAACAGAATAGCCAGCATTATGCCTTCTGGAAATGCAGGGTTAACTACGCGGATTAACACAGTCATACCACCAATTAAGGCACCGAATATCCAACGTCCGGTATTGGTCATAGAACCACTGACTGGGTCAGTTGCCATGTAAACCATACCAAAAGCAAAACCACCAGCGGTTAAATGCCAGTACCAAGGAAACGCAAACATGGGATTCGTATCACTACCAATCACATTAAATAACACAGAAATAGCGACCATACCTGCGAACACTCCACCCATAATGCGGTAAGAGGCCACTTTGGTATACAACAAGAAGGCTGCACCAATTAAGATTGCTAAAGTAGAAGTTTCACCTAAACAGCCAGGCTCAAAACCAAAGAAAGATTGCATCCAGCTATAGTTAGCGGCATAAACTGCATCTAAACCACCATTCGCTGCAATACCTAATGGAGTCGCGCGAGTAAAACCATCAACAGCAACCCAAACCGCATCACCCGTCATTGAAGCAGGATAAGCAAAATATAAGAATGCTCTACCTGTTAAGGCAGGATTCAAAAAGTTTTTACCCGTACCACCAAAGACTTCTTTACCAATAACGATACCAAAAGAGATACCTAAAGCAACCTGCCACAAGGGGATATCAGGAGGCATAATCAAGGTATACAGCATAGAAGAAACCAAAAAGCCTTCATTGACTTCATGACCACGTACGGTTGCAAATAAAACTTCCCAAATACCACCGACCGCTAGGGTCACTATATAAATAGGTAAGAAATATAAAGCGCCATGCACGATATTTGAAAATGGATTTAAAGTGCTATAACCAAACAGCGTCATAGGGATACTACGCCAGTTCGCTATCTTCTCTAAGCCCATGGCTTCCATGGCTAAGTTCGCTTGATAACCCGTGTTATACATGGCCATCAATACGCAAAAGAACGTTGCAATAACCACAAAGGTCATCGTACGCTTTAGATCATTACCATCACGTACATGTGTAGTACCACGTGTTACGTCAGCTGGGGTATAAATAAAAGTATCGACCATTTCATACAGGCCGTAATACTTTTCAAGTCGTCCGCCTTTTGTAAAGTGCGGCTCTACTTTGTCTAAAATTTTTCTAGCCGACATTATCCTTCCTTCTCAATTTTAGTTAAATTCGCTCTCAGCACAGGACCAAAGTCATGTTTACCTGGATCGACAAAGGTAAATAAGGAGACATCTTCTTCATCGAGTTCCAAACAACCCAATAACTGAGCTTGATCTGAATCACCAATAACTAAGGCTTTCAATAAGGGCGTAGCCAAAATATCCATGGGCATAACAGATTCATAAGCGCCTACAGGAACTATGGCTCTATTACTGCCGTTTTTGTCCGTGGTTAAAGGGAAAAGACGATTGTCTTTACGATCAACACTAGAGGTATAAACATTCAAAGCAGAATATTTATTTTTACCTGGCACGATCCAGCCAAACAATTCTCTAGCACGGCCTTCTTGCAAGGCAGAAACTTGATTGTTGTAACAGCCTAAAAAAGCAGACCAATCAGCGGCAGTGTGTCCATAAAGAACTGAACCTGAGATAACGCGACTTTCAACATCATCTAACAACTCACCCGCAACTAAATCATCGGTATTAGCGCCGACACGTGTGCGAATCAGTCTAGGATTTTTAACCGTAGGGCCAGCTAGAGAGATCACTCTTTCAACGCTTAATTTACCACTAGTAAACAAGGCGCCTATCGCGATAACCGCTTGATAATCCAGATGCCATACAAACTTATTAATATTGACTGAATCAACAAAATGAATATGTGTACTAGGTAAGCCAGCAGGATGTGGACCTGAAAACTCAGCAACCGTTGCAACATTAGCGACTGGCATATCCACGCCAGTGGCTTTACAAACGTAGAGTTTGCCAGCCGTCAAATTAGCTAATACTGTCAGACCATTATTAAAATCGTTAGAACGTTCTCTAATAATGATGGCAGGATCTGCAGCAAGTGGGCGAGTATCAATAGCAGTTACAAAAATCGCACTAGGCGTGCTATCAATGGCAGGCGTCTTACCGTAAGGACGAGTACGTAGCGTAGTCCATAGACCTGAGGCTACTAAGTTTTCTTTAACTTGTTCCGCTGTTAAATTAACCAGATCAGACTCTTTATAATGATCAAAAGAAACTTTAGCAGCGCCTTTTAATTCAATAACGACCGATAATAAGGCACGTTTCTCACCACGATGTATGGCTTTAACAACACCCGCACCGGGTGAAGTAAAGAGTACACCTGGATTTTTTTTATCAGTGAAAAGAGCTTGGCCTAATTTGACCGATTCCCCTTCACTAACCAACATAGTAGGCTTCATACCTACATAATCCGTACCTAGAATAGCAACGGTAGAGACCGAATTGCCATCCTCAATGATTTGTTTAGGCCCACCCGTTATGGGTAAATCTAAACCTTCTTTAATAATAAATTGCATAGTTGAAGCCTACTCTCCAAAACAAGTGGTAGCGGAACCGTCCCCTTTTTTCAACCTTAACTAAATAAGAGGCGCATTAAGACGTTTAAGATCGGCATTACACCATAAAAACAAGATTTTCTCAATTTTGTCGCACTATAAATGATAGATATTCTTCTTGGCTGCAAGCGTATCGATACTCAATCGCTGCGACTTAGAATGATTATAAAAAATTAATGAAAATCTGTTTTTAACCAAGCGGGACGGGGTTTGAAATCCTGTCATTAACGTTTAACTTTTCGAAAGCTTTTGAAGCATCCAAACGTTTCGATCGGGGTTGCAAACCCCCGACAGGCATCGGAAGGACTTATTGCTCATAGCGACATAAACTCATAACAAGCTTTATTGACTTTGTAGATGGTAATGATTATCATTTGCACCAATGAACTATTACTACATTGAAGAACATTATTATGGCGAACTACTTACCTAAATCTTTAACCCTCGCCCTGTGCGCTTTCATTACTGTAGGCTTCTCTACTTCCGCACTAGCGGGCATCGATCCTTTTGAGTTTCAGGTTTATGGCTACGACACCGTTGGTAAAGGCACATTAGATCCCGAATTACTGTCTAGTTATATCGTTGCAGGTCACAAAGCAGGTGACGGCGGCTCCTCGCCCACCTACGCTAGCCAAGGCATGATGCGCTATGCCCTTGAATTTGAATACGGACTGACCGATAAAATTGATTTTGCCTATTACCTCAACCTTGCCCGTCCTGATGGGCAGGATCTGCAATATGCGGGCTCTAAATTTCGTTTTCGCGGTCGCTTTGCTGAAGCAGGACAATTGCCTATTGATTTAGGCTGGTATAGCGAAATGGAATGGTGGAGTTCGGCTTTTAATGATGATCAACTAGAAGCCGAATTTATGACCACACTACAAAAGAATTTCGACAAGTGGACGATCATCGTTAATGCCCCGTCTATTGAAAAAGTTATTGTAGGTGCTAATCGCAATGCGGTATTTGAAATTGGCTGGCGTAGTGAAGTGAGCTATCAAATAGCCGATAGAACCCGTATTGGACTACAAGTGTATGGCTCGCCCGGCAAAGTTAATGATGTAACACCGGTTGGTCTGCAGCAACAATATGTAGTCCCTACCCTGCACACCGCATTATTTAACAAAGTACGCACGTCTATAGGTTTAGGTTTTGGCTTAACGCCAGGCTCAGATTTGTTTTTCTTAAAGGCTAACTTTCACTTTGGTGGCGACCTAGATGAAAAGATTTATGACTAATAGCGAAAAATCTAGCTAAACCCGCCGCTCTTACCCCCCATATAGAGCTTTAACTTTGCAAGATAAAGCTCTATATGGGGGGTAACCGAGCTATCGTTTGTAACATGAAAACTCTCTTATGGGGCAGATACAAGTGTATATGCCCCCATATCGTCAATTTTTACCCCCGCATGGCCTCTTTCGTTAGATAGTTGAGAGCTCTATATGAGGGCTAACTGCCCTTTATCTTTACAAGTTAAGCCTGTCATTGCCCCCTAACTAAAGCATCATTAATGGAATGATTTTCGATACTTTGCCATGACGCGACCAAGCTCTTATGATTATCTTTCGATATTTACAAGCGTGTCTTGACATCAGGCGACAAAGATTTATAGTTAAGCTAACACCAAAAGAGAGCCGTAAGTATAATTACTAATCATTATGAGGATATCGCCATGCAAGCCAAACTTATTATTAGCTTCGAACACCTAAGTGAATCTGATTTTCTAGTTAAAGCCGAAACCATTGTTGCCGCATTGACCGGCAATAGTCATTATGTCCTGCCTTGGCCACCCCAAGCACCGACCTTAGCCGACCTAACGCAAGCACTGAACACTTACAAAAACGATTATCTTGCCAGTATTAGCCGCGACACGCTAAAAATAGCACAGCGCATCAGCTCTAGGCAAAATTTAACTGACTTACTCAAACGACTACCCTCTTATTTAGAATTTATTGCTCAAGGCAATACCAGCATACTCGCAACCACCGGTTACGATCTACGCAAAGACTCTGTGCACAATACAGGCAATGAAATTCTAGCAGCTCCTAGCGATTTCAAAGTGAGCCATGGCATTAAAAAAGGTACGCTAAATATACATATTGCTCTACTGCCTGATGCCGGCAGTTATGAAGTGCAAATCACACAAGGCGATCCCAACGTTGAAGCTAATTGGCAACATGCCACGTCCTCTTTAACCAGCTCTCAAATTCTACTAGAAGAACTCATTCCCGCCCAAACTTACTGGATACGCATACGTGGCATAGGTCGCAATGGCTCAGGAGCTTGGGCAGAGCCTATTTGTATCATCGTGGTTTAAAAAAACATTGATATTAAGCCCTTACGTCAGGTTACGCTACGCTAACCCGACGTATGAAATTAAAAAATTATTATGAATACCAGTCACAGTTTAATGTTGATAGGTGCTTTTATCTTGGCATTGGGGCTGATTCTAGCTTATGCACCTAGCTTGCTAAGCTGGTTTGGCAAGCTGCCCGGTGATATACGCATCGAAAACACACACAGCTTTATATTTATCCCTATCAGCTCAATGATAATAGTCAGTTTATTGGTAACATGTTTGCTTAATTTATTCTTTCGCAAATAAGCACCTTACGTATGAGCCTACTAGTCTTACAAATCACGATCAAACAATGGGATAAAAGCCAATGCAGTGATGCTCATGAGCAACTACGTAATGCTGCACCCACGCAACATGCCATTATTTTTCCACCAGCTTTTTATGTGTTTGATCAGCTCTGTATCATCGATCAGCATGGCGGCCATCTACAAGCCGATAGAATCAACTACTCAAAGCAAGAAAATATTATCTATTTTGATCGCTATCTCATCAATTTAGAAACACAACAACTTGCTTATCATGATCCTAATACAGATCAGCCAGCAAAAATCATAGGCTCCCTTAATAATGAATGGCTACAAAGCCACTATCAGTGCCGCTACAGCGTCTATGAATCCGACTTGTTTTATTGGCTGTATGAAGACGTCACTTTAAATGCACTTTATAGTACAAACGACCTAGATGATCAGGTATTTTTAACTACGAAGCCAGCCGTGATTCATAAGCATGAGCCAGATTAATAAGATCTTTACCTATCGATTAGGCAATCATTGCGCAATTCTTTAGTAATTTAATCAACTTTTAATCAATAACCTACTAAGTGTGCTGTTGTTATTGCGCAAAGCAGTCAATATTAAGTTTTTTTAAGACCAAGACAAAAGCCAGTCATGACCATGTATCGACTAGAAAGCTTAGTCTTTAGATGGCTTGTTGCAAACTAACCACCAGCAATTCTGATACCAGAAAACTAACAAGACTATTAAAAAATAGACTTGAATCAAGACCTCAAGCAGAGCACTATTTGACCACTTGTTGCTTCATGCTGCAGTCCAAGCCCTTACTTCAATTGTACTTACTTGTAGGTGACTCTTATGCAAAACCCAGATGACGAACTACCCCCCACCAACCCCATTAAAGCAGCCGCTATGGTTTTAGGTGGACTAGGACTTTTATTTTCCATTTTCACCTTATTACCTATGCTCTTTACGTTAATGTCTGATGGTGATTTTCGAGCACCGGCAGAGATACATCCAACGGATACGGCAGCAAAAAAACTAAGCCAAAGCAACTATCAGAGTAATGGCTATAACAAATAAGTAAACCACTCGCTAGTAACAAACCTAGACCTAGCACACTCATAACCCAGGCATCATTATGAAATTGAATTTCTTTAGTTTTTTTATCTTACTCTTAGTATCCAGCAACTCATGGGCTTACGGCAGTAGCAGTAGTTCAAAAGCCTGCGCCAAACCAGAGTTTAGCCAATTTATACCTGCAGAAAATTCAAGCATTGCCGCAGGCTCTTCTTTTTCTTTTTTCGCCTCGGCAAATACCTATCCAACTACTATTAAAGTCACTGTAAAAGGCTTGCCTGTTGAATTAAGCATTACGCCTAAAGACGCCGTCGGCTTTCTAGTAAAAGGTACGCTACCTAAATCATTACATGATGATTTTGCCAGAATAAGCATTAACGCTGAAGCTCAAAAGAACTGTAAAGGTGATGGCGGCTGGTTGGTTAACATTACTAAGTAGCTTGATAGTATAGGATGCGCTTCGTTCCTCAGCGCATCCTATGGCATTATAAAATTCGAGACTTATTTTTTTAAAGCCGCTTGACCTTCAGGATCGGTAATCCAGCACTCTAAGGTAAAGAAAACATGATCCCATTCTACTGGTTTACTAATGAAATCATTCATACCACAGGCTAGGCAACGCTCACGCTCTTGATCTAGCACATTTCCCGTCATGGCAATAATAGGTAACTTGGCAAAACGTGGTTTTATACGAATACGGCGAGTGGCTTCATAACCGTCCATGACTGGCATCTGGCAATCCATGAGCACAGCCGCATAATCATTAACAGCCAGCAAGGCTAACGCCTCTACACCATTACCAGCAAGATCAACCTGCATACCCTCATGCTCCATAATATCAGGTATAAATTCCCGTATCACCTCATTATCTTCCACCACTAAGACGCGAACATTTCTCAGCCCAGGATAGGTATCTACACGTTTTGTAGCGATTGTAGGTAAAACAGGATTGATGACGGGAGTACCGACACCTAAAGTGATGATAAAACTAAAACAACTACCCATACCTTCCTGACTTTCAACAGCAATATGACCGCCCATTGCAGAGACTAATTCTTTGCTGATAGACAAACCCAAGCCTGTACCGCCGTATAACCGAGTCGTTGAATTATCAGCTTGATTGAAAGCCTCAAATAACTCACTTTGCCGCCCAATGCTTATACCGATACCCGTATCAATAATGGCAAAACGTAAACTTGCTTGCCCTGCTTCAAGACTTAGTAATTGCACCTCTAAAGTAATGCTACCTTCTGAGGTAAATTTAATAGCATTACTCAATAAGTTTAACAACACCTGTCCCAATCGTAAGGAATCCCCTATTAATGCGGCAGGGATAGCAGGATCTACATTAAAGTTTAACATCACGGACTTATCTTTCAATAAAGGAGGCGTGACATCTTGCAAAAATAGCATGACTGAGTTCAACTCAAAATCGCTATGTTCCAAGCTGACTTTACCTTCCTCTAATTTGGAAAAGTTAAGAACGTCATCCAATATGCCTAACAACCATTTTGCCGAGTTATCAATTTTATTCAGGTAGTTATGCTGCTGTGCGGTTAAATCGGTTTGCAGTGTTAAATAACTAATACTCATGATGGCATTAATCGGCGTACGAATCTCATGACTCATATTAGACAAGAAAGCTTTTTTTATTTTTAGTGCTGATTGTGCCTGCTCAGTAGTCTTTCTAAGCTCTTCTGTACGTTCAGCAACTTGGTCAGCTAACTGCTGTTGCATTTGGGTTGCTTGATTAAGTAATTGAGTCTTTAAACCTTGATTGCGTCGAATTTCTGCCAAGGCTTTAGGAACGACAACAATCATCACTATAGCAGTGGACAGCGAAATCAGCCCCGTAACAAACTTTAGCAAACCTTCCAGCCAATAAAGAGGCATCCAGATGGTAATGATTGACAGCACATGCGTAGTGCCACAAGCAATAATAAAGGCCGCAAACAACAGTAACAGATTGTTAAGCGGAAAATCTTTATGCTTACGGATAAAATAAAGCATTATCAGCGGAATGGAATAATAGGCTAAGGCAATCAACGCATCTGAAAACACATGCAACCAAAGTAATGCTGAATTCCAAATCAAACAATAGCCATGGGGCATCAGGTTTGTAATATCAAAAAGAGGACTGAGTATGTGCATGACATCCATGATGATTAAAATGACTTTGATTTCTACAGATAACAAGACTGTTGCGCTACGGAGGCAAGTGCTGAAACCATATCACGACCGTGTGCTAATAAGAACTTTAATTTTTGTTTTATACTAGACCTTAGCCTGATGTTCTTTCATGCGCTGGGTTAGCGATAGCGTAACCCGGTATTTCGAAGCACATACGTCGGGTTACGGCTAGCGCCCAACCTAGCCCATTTTCCTACGAGCGACGATTAAACCATCACGCGTTGGGTTAATAAAAGCGTCAAAATCTGGATCATTAAATATCAGGCGATTATGTTCACGTATCGCTTCAGTCCATCCGGTAAAAACATCAGAATATTGCTCTACGGCCACTCTACCGCGCCAAAGCACATTATCCGCAATATATAAACCACCAGGACGCACTCGATCTTTAGCCAGCATCCAAACTTCAGGATAATCACCCTTATCGACATCGTTATAACAGATATCAAATAAGCCAGTGGTATCTGCAAAAGCAGCCTGTGCCATCTCAGTACGAAAATCAATACGATCCCATAAACCGGCAGCACTCAAATAGCCCTCAGCTTTCTGTTGATTAAGAAAGTCCGCTTCACTGCATATCACTTGCCCGTTTTCGCCTACCGCTTTGGCAAACCAATAAGCCGAATAACCATAACCACTACCAAACTCGAAAACCCGCTGAGCATTGATCATTTTGGCCATGGTTTCTAAGAACACACCGGCTAAGCGGCCGACAATAGGGAAATTATTTTTTTGCGCTAAAGCTTCCATTTCCAAGAGTACGGGATGATCCGTAGGCTCTAGTAAGCCGCGCATATAAGTTTCAATGGCGGGATGCACGGGTGTTAAAACGCTGGGATTAGTAACGGTAGGAGATTTTAGTGGTTTGGTCATGCGGGTCCTTGTCGTAGATATTTACGGTAGAAAATGATGAATAATTAACTTCAGTTAGTTAATTGGGGGATTGTATATACATGCTATGCTTTGACTACTTACTGCATTTACTTATTTTATTTTTTATCCACGTAGGATCTCTGCGCATAGGCAAAACCGCAATTATAGATGCAACATCACAATTAACATCATAATAAATGGCGTAAGGAAATCGTTTTGACAACATTCGATAATATCCATATTTTTTACTATGGACACCCGCAAAAACAACTAGTGACTCCATGTCAGATAACAGGCTGTCCCAATAATAATCGCCAACACTGACTTCCTGTTTGGCGTAAAAAGCCCTTCCCTCATTAAGATCTTGTAGTGCATCAGTAAGTATCTGAATGCTTTTTATCGTCATCTCTTTAATCTTAATGCTGCAAGAGATATAAATTCGGCTTTACCTTCGTCAATCATGTTTTTTCTAGCGACTAGCGTCTCCCTATGCCAATCGGGAGATTCCATCTCTGATGGCTCATGAGTCAATGAATCCCATATCGCCTCCATAGTTTGCAGACGTTCAATTCTACTCATTCTAATGATCTCACTGGTATTCATAATATCTCCTATTTTTCCGAGTCAGATAAAAGCGTAGATTGGGTTAGCAGTTTTATCGTTAACCCAACCATACATTGAGCTTAACCCTTCAACGCTTTCAACACCGCCTGCATAGTGGCATTAGCATCACCAAACAACATACGGGTGTTATCGAGTACGAACAAAGGATTACCGATACCGGCATAACCAGAGGCCATACTACGTTTAAGTACGATGGTAGTTTCGCCTTTCCAGCATTCTATAACCGGCATACCGGCAATCGGACTATTAGGATCATTAAGCGCTGACGGATTAACGATATCATTAGCGCCGATAACGATAGAGACATCAACATTGCCAAAATCATCGTTGATTTCATCCATTTCATAAACGATGTCATAAGGCACTTTGGCTTCTGCTAACAATACGTTCATGTGGCCAGGCATACGACCAGCAACGGGATGAATGCCAAAACGTACTTTTTTACCCTTATCACGTAACAACTTAGTGATTTCATTCACGGTATGTTGCGCTTGAGCTACGGCCATCCCATAACCTGGGATAATCATGATATTTTTTGAATCTTGTAACAACTTAGCCACTTCTTCAGCTTCGATAGGCTGTACTTCGCCTTCAATAGCCGCGGCTTCACCACCAGAAGAAGTACCAAAACCACCGGCAATAACACTCAAGAAGTGTCTATTCATGGCACGGCACATGATGTAACTCAAGATCGCACCACTACTACCGACTAAAGCGCCAGTCACGATCAACAAATCATTGCTGAGCATAAAACCGGTTGCCGCTGCCGCCCAACCTGAATAACTGTTCAGCATGGAAATAACCACCGGCATATCAGCACCACCGATAGCCATGACCATGTGTATACCAAATATGATGGCAATACCGGTCATAATGGCTAAAGGAATAATCGCTTCACCACCCACTTCAGTTTGCTGCAAGAACATGGCACCTAAGCCAATAACAGCAACCAACAGCGTTAGATTAAACCAATGACGACCTGGCAATAACAAAGGTTTGCCATTGATTTTTTCACTCAGCTTACCAAAAGCAATCACTGATCCTGAAAAGGTCACCGCACCGATTAATATGCCGATATAAATTTCTACTTCATGGATGGTTTTTTCAACGCCAGTAATGGAAATAGTACTGTCCATGAAATTGGCATAACCGACTAAGACCGCTGCCAAACCCACCAAACTGTGCATGATGGCAACGAGTTCGGGCATTTGGGTCATTTCAACTTTTAAGGCCGCTTTAGCACCGATCAAACCACCGATGGTGATAGCGGCAATCAATACACCGTAAACGCTGACCGAAGCACTGAAGGTGGTCGCGACAATAGCAATCGCCATACCTAACATGCCGTAATAATTACCTTTACGGGCCGATTCCTGATTACTTAAACCACTCAGACTTAAAATGAACAAAATGGCGGCAACGATATATGACATCGTAACTAAACTATGAGACATAATAATTTCCTGTTATTTTCTGAACATTTCTAACATACGACGTGTGACTAAGAAGCCACCGAAGATATTAATAGACGCGAGTAAGATAGCGGAACCAGCTAATATGGTGACCGTATTATTAGCCGTAGAGACCTGTACCACAGCCCCAATAACGATAATACTGCTGATGGCATTAGTGACGCTCATTAAAGGTGTATGCAGCGAATGTGAAACATTCCAGATCACTTGATAACCAACGAAACAGGCTAAGACAAAGACTGTAAAGTGGGTCATAAAGGATTCAGGTGCCACAGCACCAATGCCAAACAAGACTAAGCCAGCGATGACGATAGGCAATAATTGCTTAACGACCGGCGGCAAAAATGACTTCTTTTGTTGAGCAAGCACTTCAGCACACGCTGGGGCTTCGGTTTGTGGCGCTGGAGCAGCAGAAAGTTTAGGCGCGGGGGCTGGCCAAGTGATATTACCTTCTTTAATGACCGTGGTACCGCGTATCACTTCATCATCCATATTAACATTGAGTAAACCGTTCTTTTCAGGGCACAGTTCGGTCAATAAATGTCGAAGATTAGTGGCATAAAGCTGACTAGATTGATTGGCTAAACGACTGGGTAGATTGGTATAGCCTATGACGGTTACATCATGTTTAACCACGACTTGATCTTTTTCAGTCAATTCACAGTTACCGCCTTGTTCTGCGGCTAAATCAACAATAACGCTACCGGCTTTCATGGAGGCGACCATTTCTGCAGTAATAAGCTTAGGTGCCGGTCTGCCTGGAATCAAGGCCGTAGTGACAATAATATCGACTTCTTTGGCTTGCTGGGCAAATAAAGCCATCTCGGCCTCAATGAATTCTTTAGACATGGTTTTAGCATAACCACCTGCGCCGGCGCCTTCTTCCTTGAAATCTAGCATCAAGAATTCAGCGTCCATACTTTCGATTTGTTCTTTAACCTCGGGACGGGTATCAAAAGAACGAACGATAGCACCCATGCCTTTTGCAGTACCGATAGCCGCTAAACCTGCAACACCAGCACCAATCACCAATACTTTAGCAGGTGGGATTTTACCAGCAGCGGTAATTTGGCCGGTAAAAAATCGACCGAAATGTTGCGCGGCTTCTATGATAGCTCGGTAACCGGCAATATTGGCCATGGAACTTAAGGCATCCAACTTTTGAGCTCTGGACATACGAGGCACGCTGTCCATAGCCAAAACAGTCACACCTTTAGCAGCCAGCTTCTTTAATAAGTCTTCATTTTGAGCGGGCCAAATAAAACTAATTAAAGTTGCACCGGGTGATAACAACTCTGTTTCGTCTATGGCTAGCTTAAGGTTGAGCTCAGGGGCTCGCACTTTCATGATAATGTCTGCTTGTTTCCATAGAGTTCGTGTATCCGCGACGATCTCAACGCCGGCTTCCTTGTAAGCCTCATCCGATATATTAGCGCCGAGTCCTGCTCCGCTTTCTATACTAATGGAAAATCCTAATTTTATTATTTGTGCAGCAGCCTCGGGTGTCGTGGCTACACGCATTTCACCGTGGTGAATTTCTTTTGGGATACCAATCTTCATACAGTCTCCTGTGGGCGTGATTTAGAGCATTAAACTTCAATATTTCAGTTTTAAGTCAAAACTAAAGCGGAGCATAGGTGATAAAGAGTTGAGTTTCAATAAAAAACGCAAAAACCCTATTGCTATCTTAGTTATTTAATTAACTGATGTTACTCTTGTATTAAACTTAACCAATAAACTGAAAAGCTATCGATATAGATATTGCTTTGTAAAACAGCTAAAGCAGTTTTACTCCAAGTACACAATACCCAAGTTCTAAACATTACAAAAAACCATAGGAGTTAGTCATTATTTTTGCCAAAGATTTTATAGAAACTAGTGAAGGACTTGTTTTCGCCGTAGTCAGCTCCGGTACTGAGCAAGATCAGGTCTTATGTTTTTTACGTTATATTAAAACAGACTCGGTTTGGAATAAGCTCTCTACTGAGCCTGCTAATGCCTATTTAAACGAACATTATCCTGATTACTTGCATTATTCACCGGTTTTAGATGCGCATTTACATGCAGTGCCTTTAACGCGCATTGTTAAACATCATCAACCCAAACAACGCTTGCAAGATTTAATGCAAGCAAAGCAGCATGATGCTATAGAAAGCGATCTATTCCAGCTTTGTAACTTATTACAACAAGGCGGTTTGGATTTATCCCAAACAGGTATTACTGGCTCATTATTAATAGGTGCTCAGCAAGCCAATTCGGATATTGATTTAGTCTGTTACAGTCGAGCAGCCTTTCATCAATGTCGAGATATCACTCGTGAGTTAATCGAGTTACAGCACTTACATGAATTAGATGAACAAGATTGGCAAGCGTCTTATCAGCGTCGCTCTTGTGACTTAAGCTATAGCGATTATGTCTGGCATGAACGCCGTAAATATAATAAAGCCGTCATCAATGGCCGTAAATTTGATTTAAACTTTATAGATGACACATTGACTCCTGATCTAGCTATTTATCAAAAAGGTGTAGCGATTACCTTGGAATGCATTATTACCGATGATACGCAGGGCTTTGATTATCCAGCTGAGTTTAAAATTAAACATGAACAGATTGATGCTATCGTGAGCTTTACCGCGACTTATACAGGACAAGCACTTAAGGGTGAAACTGTGCAAGTTTCGGGCATAGTCGAGCAAAACCAATACGGCGTCAAACGCATAGTGGTCGGTTCTAGTCGTGAAGCCCATGGTGAATATATTAAGGTGCTTCATGTTTAAATTAAGTGACTTTGCGGCTGTTATTTTTGATATGGATGGTTTGGTGCTAGATACTGAACCCACTTATTTCATTGCTTGGCAACAAGCCGCAAAGACCATGGGTTATAGTCTGTCAGCTGATTTCTGTGAATCACTCTCTGGCTTACATTATCAAGCCGTCACTGAACAAGTGTTAAGGCATTGTGGCGCTGACTTTAATCTACAGCGCTTTAATGAACTCAGTGGCCTGTATTGGCATGAACACGTTAATCGCTATGGCATTAATAGTCGCCCTGGCTTTAACGAACTCATAGAGACACTAATGCTGAAAGATATACCTTATTGTTTAGCGACTAACAGTAATGCTATCAATGCCAAGGAATGTCTGGCCTTTGCTAAGTTAGACCATGTATTTTCTACCATCATTAGTCGCGATGATGTTTTAAACGGCAAACCTGCTCCTGATATTTTTTTAAAAGCAGCAGACATTTTAAATATTCCGATACAACAGTGTTTAGTTCTGGAAGATTCTCATGCCGGCATAGTCGCAGCAAAAAGTGCCGGTGCTTATGCGGTATGGATACCTGCTACAAAAACGCTTGATCCTGTCACATCAAGCCTTTGTGATACCAAAATAAATAATTTAGCAGACATTATCAAACTGTAGAAACGCCTACAGATTAGGTCAGCACTGACTTTAGAGTATCTGCTCCTGAACATACATGTTCAAGCTCACTCATTTTTGCGTTAATCCTGTATAATTTGTCAAATTTTTCAATTCCATATTTCTTCTCTTGTGATAGCCCAATATTCTAAAGTCTCAGTTATTGCTCCAGCCAGGTTACACATGGGCTTTATTGATTTAAGTGGATCCTTATCTCGTCATTTTGGCAGCATAGGTATCGCCCTTAATGAACAGGCCACACGCTTAACCATTAGCTATGCAGACCGACGCACTATTAGTGGTCCTTGCGCACAACGGGCAGATAAATGCCTAACCTTGCTATGTCAGGCATTAAATGTTTCCGATCGACTTGAAGTTATTATTGAAACCGCTATTCCAGAACATGTAGGTTTAGGTTCTGGTACACAAATGTCATTAGCCATCGGCATGGCTTTAAATACCTACTACGACCTTGGACTCACAGTAAGAGATATTGCCGCGTTAATGGATAGAGGTTTACGCTCGGGTATCGGTATCGGTATCTTTGAACAAGGCGGTTTGGTCGTAGACGGCGGTAGGGGAGAAAAAACCATTACCCCGCCCATGCTGGTTCATATGGATATACCGAATGATTGGCGCTTTATTTTAGTACTGGATCAACGCGGACAAGGTTTACATGGCCTACAAGAAATCCAAGCATTTAAAGAATTACCGCCCTTCCCTCAGCAAGAAGCCGCACGCTTATGTTATTTATTGTTGATGCAAGGTCTACCTGCCGTGGCCGAAAATGATCTTAGCAAATTTGGTGACGTCATTACCCAATTACAACGCTCGGTCGGTGAACATTTTGCATCAGCTCAAGGCGGAGTATTTACCAGCCCTGAAGTTGCTTTAGCCATGGACTGGTTAGCGGAACAAGGTGCAGTCGCCATTGGCCAAACCTCTTGGGGGCCCACAGGATTTTGTGCGATAGACGGCATAGCCTTAGCAGAAGGAATTACTCAGCAGGCAAAAGAGAAATTCGCTCACTTTGATAATTTGAGTTTTATAACGGTCAGTGCTCGAAATAGCGGCGGAGAGGTATTTGCTGCTTAAATCATTTGGTTATACGGCTACCAACTTAACACGGGATAAGGCATTTGCGTAGATCGAGTTAGGTGCTAGCCGTAACTCGACACTCAATAACATTATTCACACTGTCCCGTCTTAAGTTGATAGCCGTTATTACTAACTAAACTTACCCAATAGCCCACTGCCCCCCACAGGAAGCAAAAAAATGAATGATTACCTAGATACTCAAAATCATCTCGCTACTGTTAAAAACTTACTCGCTAAGCATAAGCTCATTGAAGACTTGGTTCGCCGTCAAGACATGCCTCAACATGACTTGGTAGAAACCCTAGTGCACAAACAAAATCGAGTAGAGCTACAAAGACTACTCGACAATCTTGATCGTCAAATTATCGCGAGGATACTTGAATCTCTATCCACCGATGACCGACAAATAACTTGGCAGTTACTTCGTGATGATCGTAAAGAAGATGTACGACGAGAAATAACGGAAGCACTACGCGCTGAATTTATTATCGAGATTAAATCTCGTAATCGAAACATGACGATACGTGTATTTGATTTGCATGAAGGACGCTTACGACAAATCCCCATTGAAACCAAAGAAGATTTAGCCCGAGCCAATCCTATCTGGATTGATTTGGTAAGACCGGAAGATGAACAACTCACTTGGGCAAAAGACATTTTTGACGTAGAACTCCCAAATCCCAAAAGTTTAACGGACTTAGAAACCAGTGCTCGTTTTTACGTAGAAGAAAATGGCGAAGTGCATTTGCATTCTGATTTCTTACTCGATAGAAAAGATGAATCACGAAACGTTGCCGTGGCTTTCGTTCTTCATAAAGGCACCTTATTTTCAGTACGTAACAAAGAACTACCGGTATTTCGTTTACAACGTTTGCGGGCGCGAGCAGAATCGGGGTATGTATCAGAAGCTAAAGATGTATTGCTAGATTTATATGCGGCCGAAGTTGAATATTCGGCAAATGCGCTTGAAGATGTTTATGCCGAACTTGAAGCTGTCGGCAGACAAGTCTTTAAATCCCATATGACTGATGATGAAGCCGAAAATATACTGGCGGCTATTGCTGAAGAAGAAGATCTTAACGGACGCATACGCCGCAACGTTCTGGATACAAGGCGAGCCTTATCTTTTCTAATGCGTGGCAAGTTTTTATCTGATGAGCAACATGCTGATGTCCGAGAAATCTTACGAGACATAGAATCTTTAGATGGACATACGGCTTTTTTGTTTAATAAAATCAACTTCCAAATGGATGCTACCGTTGGTTTCATTAACGTCAATCAAAACAAAGACCTTAAACGTTTAACAATTATTAGCGTTATTTTTATGCCGCTCAATCTCTTAGCCGGAATAGGCGGTATGTCAGAATTCACTATGATGGCAGGTGGTGTTTCTTGGCCTATGGCTTATGGAGGCTTTACCCTAGGTTTATTTTTGATAGGCTGGTTAACGTTCTTTGGCTTACGCTATTTCGAAAATAGAAATCTTAAGAAACCTACACTAACTAAGAAGAAGTTAAATTAAGCAGGGCGAATGCGTCGCCCCTACGAAACGTAACAATTTATTTTGAATTCAACCAATCCAAATACTGAGTAACACCTTGTTTGACGGTTAAAAAGTCTTTGCTATATCCTGCCTGCCTTAATCCTGAAATATCGGCCTGTGTATAACTTTGATAAGCGCCTTTTAAATGCTCGGGGAAAGGAATATATTCAATACTTCCTTGTTGATGCCAAGCAATTACAGCATTGGCAACCGTATTAAAGGTTTCTGCCCTGCCTGTACCGACATTAAAAATCCCTCTTTGCTCTGGATGATCTAAAAACCATAGATTGACATCAACAACATCATCGATATAAACAAAATCACGTTGTTGTTCGCCATTGGCCATACCATCACAACCGGAAAATAACTTTGCTTTGTTATGCTCAAGCACTTGCTGATTAAAATGGAAGGCCGTACTACTCATCGCGCCCTTATGCTGTTCTCCAGGACCATAGACATTAAAATAACGAAAGCCGGCGATTTGACAATCTGTGCTTGGCAATAATCTTCGTACATATTGATCAAATTGAAACTTTGAGTAAGCATACATGTTAATGGGCTGCTCACAACCACGATCTACACGAAACCCTTGCTCACCATTACCATAAACAGAGGCTGAAGAAGCATAAATAAAGGCTACATTTTTGGCAATACAAGCTTGCAATAGATGCTTAGAATAATTGTAATTATTCTCCATCACATACTGACCATTCCATTCCGTGGTTGCAGAACAAGCACCTTGATGAAATATCGCTCTAACGCCATTTAAAAAGGTTGGCGAGTCCATCTTATCGATAAACTCAGCTTTATCCATATAGTCAGCGATATTAAGATCCGCGATATTAAACATTTTTCGACCATTCACTAAATGATCAACTAATAATATATTGCTTTCGCCACGCTTATTTAGGGCACGAATCAAATTACTACCAATAAAGCCTGCACCACCTGTAACAATAATCATAGCTCACCTCTTGCTTTATTTATCATCGCTGTCGTTGATTGACCATCAACAAACTGTAAGATTTTAACTTCGCCACCCGCCTTAATAACACAATCGCCACCTACGACTTGCTCGGTACTATAATCACCGCCTTTAACAAGAATATCGGGTAGTAAGTTGCAATATAAACGCTCAGGAGTTTCTTCTGTAAAAGCCACTACCCAGTCGACACAGGCTAAGGCTGCTAAAACAGTCATGCGTTCTTTTAAGGCATTGATAGGTCGTGATTCACCTTTAAGTTGTTTAACAGAGGCATCGGAATTGACAGCCACGCATAAACGATCACCGAGTGCTTTCGCTTGCTCTAAATAAGCGACATGACCTGCATGTAACAAATCAAAACAACCATTGGTCATAATGATTTTTTCATTATGGGCTCTAGCTCTAGCAAAAAGCTTAGCGAGTTCATCTTCTGCAACCACACCATAAAAAGAATCTCTGGCTCCATGCATAGCACGGGTTAATTCTTGTAGCGAAACTGTAGAGGTGCCGAGCTTGCCGACGACAATGCCACCTGCCAAATTAGCTAAATACATAGCCTCCATTAAAGGCAACTCCAAAGACACGCATAAGGCCATCACGGCAATAACCGTGTCACCTGCCCCTGTTACATCAAAAACATCTTTGGCTTTTGCGGGTATTGAATGGACTTGATCCGCTGCAATCAAAGTCATACCCGCTTCACCACGCGTCAACAACAGCGTAGGAATATTATATTGGGCTAATAAAGCACGGCCTTTTTCAATGAGTTCCTGTTCATCATGACAAGCACCGACCACTGCTTTTAATTCTGATAAGTTAGGTGTAATTAAATCAGCTTCCGCATAAGACTGATAATCAACCCCTTTAGGGTCAACTAAAGTTTTAACGCCGGCTTGCTTAGCAGCAGAGATAAAACTTGCTACCTCAATTAACGTGCCTTTGCCATAATCTGAAAACACCACCACATCATGTTTAGGTAAATGTCGTATTAAGGCCGAGTGCAAAGCTGCTTGATCAAACTGTATGGGGGTGTCTTCAAAGTCTAAACGGATCAATTGCTGATGTTGCGCCATAACTCGTAATTTGCAGATACTACGCAGGGACTTTTCAACAACAAAATCACACACGACACCTTCAGCTTTTAATAATCGCTGGACTATTTCACCTTCGGCATCATCACCAATAACGCCTAGCAAAGTCACTTGACCACCTAGTTTGGCAATATTGAGTGCGACATTAGCCGCGCCACCAATACGGTCTTCAATAGACTTAACCTTAACTACTGGCACTGGAGCTTCGGGAGAAATACGGGTAGCTTGCCCAGACCAATAACGATCTAGCATCACGTCCCCAATAACAATAATTCTAGCCGCGTTAAACTCAGGCGTTACTACGATCACTTAATGCCTCCTCAATCACACCACACCACCAATGCCCAATTAAGATATGAGCCTCTTGTATTCTTGCTGTTACTTTTGAAGGCACAACCACAGCAACTGTTGACAGCATACTCAACTCACCACCGTCATTACCGGTCAAACCAATCACAGTCATACCTTTGGCTTTTGCAGCCTCGGTAGCTTTTAATATATTCTTGCTGGTACCTGAAGTGGAAATAGCAATCAAACAATCTTTGTTATTACCTAAGCCTTCAACTTGACGGGAGAATACCGTTTCAAAATCAAAATCATTTGCATGGGCGGTTAAGATAGAACTATCTGTCGTCAAGGCAATAGCCGCCATAGCATGACGTTTTTTTTCATAGCGCACGACTAACTCAGCGGCGATATGTTGACAGTCAGCCGCACTACCGCCATTACCACAAAGCAAAATCTTGCCGCCTTGTTTTAAGGTGGCAATTAATAAAGCACCTGCCGCTTCTATTGCGTCAGCTTGTTCTGCTAAGCAGACGATCATTGCTTGATGCTCTTCAAGCTCTGTCACAAATGTTTTCAAAATAGTTCTCCTAGGTTTTTAAAGAGAGATAGTTTTAGGTAATTATTAGCGTCCAAGTCCAAGTATAAATATAAGCATTAAGGCCCTTAATCTATCTCTGCCATTAAGTTGAGAAAATAGTAAATATTTGGAGTGCAATAGCTTCAGCTATTGCTTTTTAAAACAGCTAAAGCTGTTTTACTCCAAACGCAGATCACTTAACTTAATGGCAATGCCCCCTCTCCAAAAAGAGTAGGCACTGAATAATTACATTTAATCTGGCATCGTTACTTCAAGAGGCTGCTCTGTTTTTTCAGTCTGTGTTTTAAATTGTATGTGATGCAACCTAGCATAAGCACCCTGTTTTTCTATCAGTTCTACATGAGAACCCTGCTCTATAATTCGTCCTTGATCGATCACTAAAATGACATCTGCATTTTCTATCGTTGATAAGCGATGAGCGATAACCAATGTGGTTCGATTGCCCATCACTTTTTGCAAAGCCGCTTGTATATAGCGTTCGGATTCGGTATCAAGTGCCGATGTTGCCTCATCTAATATTAATATAGGCGCATCTTTGAGTAATGCTCTCGCCAAGGCTAGACGTTGCCGCTGTCCACCGGATAACTTAACGCCATTCTCACCAATTTCAGTTTCTAAACCTAATTCGAATTTACTCACAAACTCCATAGCATAAGCATCGGTAGCAGCCGTGGTAATTTCGTCTTTAGTGGCCGTTGCCAGCGCTCCATAAGCAATATTGTTAGCTATCGTATCATTGAATAGCGTGACTTGTTGATTAACCAAGGCAATTTGCTTTCTTAAGTTAGCCAATTGATAACTATTAATTTCTACGCCATCTAATAATATCTCGCCATTATCATGAGGATAAAAACGTGACACCAAATTAGCTAAGGTACTTTTACCGCCACCTGATGCGCCGACTAAAGCAATCGTCTGTCCTGGCTCTACCTTGAAATTAATGTCCTTAAGCACAAACTCATTCGTTCCTGGATACTTAAATGACAGATTTTTAAATTCTAAGGCACCTAGACAACGACCGGCTTGATAACTACCTGAATCTTCTTCACCTGGCTCATCTAAGATTTCAAATAAAGATTCAGCAGCAGCGATGCCTTTTTGTATATCACCGTTGGCATCACTTAATTGTCTAATCGGTCTAGGCAATAAAAAAGCAGCCGTTAAATATCCGACAAACTCACCAACACTGGCTTGCTTCATAAAAAACAAGGCCATATACATTAAAACGGATAAGGCAATAGCGATAATGAATTGCATAATTGGATTATGTATAGCCATCGTCGTTGATAGCTTCAGAGATTGGCTACGGTTATATAAACTACTCGCCAAAAAACGTTGACGCTCGTATTCTTCACCACCATAACTACGAACCACACGATGACCACCGACTAATTCAGACGTGATATGCGTCATATCACCAATGGATTCTTGTATTTTCTTACTAATGCCACGTAGACGCTTACTGACATAAGTTACCAGCACCACAATAATAGGCGCAATCGCCACAAAAACTAACGACAACATCCAACTTGAATAGAATAAATAAATTAACAATCCTATAGCGGTAAAGCCCTCGCGCACAAAGGTACGCACAGCATCAGTCGTTGCCTGAGTGACTTGTCCAACATTGTTGGTTATTCTTGAAATCATATAACCACTGTTATTGGCATCAAAATAACTGGTAGGCAGACGAGTGTATTGGTCGAAGATTTCACACCTTAAGGCATGTACGACGTTAGTGGATACTTTAGCTAAAAAATAATTGCCTATGTAAGCGCCTATACCATGAATGATAATTAACCCACTAAACAATAACGGCAAATAATACATACCCTCTCTAGCTTCACTTTGTAGGGTATCAATAATGTGCTTAATTAATGCTGCGAATAAGGTCTGGGTGCCTGAGTACATCAAGAAGCCAACAATACTGATGGCAAAAAGACCACGGTGTGGCTTTACATAGGTTAATAAACGCTTATATATTTGCGTACTAGCTGTCGGTTCTTTTTTCATGTTTTAAAAATCTTGTTGATAGGTAAGGCTTTCTAACTAACGATACCTTAATTAATTACTATAAATATTGAGAAACACCCTTTTCTGCAATAATAAAATCTTGTTGCTGTAATCTCTCTAGCAAACGTTGATAATTCTGTTCTTGCTTACTTTTGTCATTATGAGTATGCCATAGATGCAATACCGGCACGGAAAACCGCCCTTCTTTGCGTTTAATGCCCGCATGTATCAATCTGATAACTAAATCAGAATCCTCAAAGCCCCAGCCTTCAAATAGCTCATCAAAACCATTGACCCGAATAAAATCGTCTTTCCAGACACCCAGATTGCAAGTCATCGCTCTTTGCCATTTTTTGGGCTGCATATACCTTAAAAAACCTAAGGGCAAATACAGAAAGCCAGACATACGATTTATTTTTTTCTGTAATCTAAGTGATAGAAAATAGTTAATAGGCTTTACATGTAATGGAGTCTGTTGCGTTATCACTTCTTCGGTAAACTTAGCATTTAATAGCACTCGATTGCCAGGTACAAAACACTGCAACTCAGCTAATTGACGATGCCTAGCAATAAAATCTGGCATCAAAATACAATCGCCATCAATAAAGAGCAAATAATCACTTTTACTGAGTGCGACGGCTTTGTTTCTAATGGTTCCAGCCCTAAAGCCCTGATCTTCATGATAACTATAAGATATAGACACAGGACTAAGCTCGCAAAAAGCTTGGGTTTTCTTTAAATTTTCCGCACTGGAACCATCATCAGCGATAATAATTTCAAAGTTCTGATCTTGTTGGGCAAATAAACTATCTAAACACAGTTTTAGTGCTTGCGGCCAATTATAGGTGGTGACAATAACAGAAATTAACTTCATGGTTGACGGCTGTGTAATTCCAACAACTTAATATACTTATAATAAGTGCCTTCGGCATTGGAAATTGCTAGCATTAAACCTTGTCGCCCATCCAAAAATCCGCCCTTTAGTCCATAGGTACGAATAAACATCCATAAGGCTTTAAGTATGGCTTTACCTAATGATGACGATACATTTTTTCGATACAACATATTTGCGCCTAACGACGAATAGCTATTCACTTTATGTAAAACTTCTTCTAAATTAATAAAAGCATCATGCAATAACGGAACGGTCAATTGCCCCACATCACCTTGCACTACAATCCGCTCATGCACCACATTATCAGTAAAACATCCTGTTTCACGTTTAAAAAACCTAAGCACATAATCAGGATACCAACCACCATGACGCATTTGCTTACCGCAATAACTAGATAAGCGTGGAATCTCATAGCCATTAACCGAGGATTCAATCATAGCTGCTTGAATTTCAGCTTTTAATTCAGGACTAACCACTTCATCGGCATCAATCGAAAACACCCAATCACCCTGAGCGTGATCCAATGCACGTTGTTTTTGAATTCCAAAACCTGGCCAATCGGTGACAAACACCTTATCCGTATAACGCCTGCATATTTCAACGGTATTATCTTCACTACCAGAATCCAGTACTATGATTTCATCTGCCCATGAAACGGAGTCTAGGCAGCGCCCTATATGAAAGGCTTCATTTTTGGTTATAACAATGACACTAAGCATGATTTATTTCGGCATTAAGACCAGTAGATAACGAGGCATAACATAAGGCTATCATCATAAGAAACCAGTGCCCCTCGGCATGATCCATGATCGGGGTATTGAATAGACTGGTAATAATTAAAGTAAGTAACAATCCCTGAGCTACGTACTTTTCTTGATCAGCTAATTTTTTCGATAAAAAGTACTGACTAGCCAGAAAACCTAAATAAATTAATAGTCCTACAACGCCTAATTGAACACTAACCATTAAAAATTCATTATGGGGGTTTTTTGCCATCATTGTTTCAGTACTGGCAATCCGCTCATATTCTTTTGCAAAGCTCCCTGTGCCATGACCGAACAAAGGCTTTTCAGCAATTAATTCCAAAGAATATCGCCAAAACATATAACGCTGCCCCATTGAGGTTTGCGATTGCTCTGGCCCAGGTTTTAAATCAGATTGCATATTAACGACACCTTCATTAAATCGTGTCGCCTTATCTGAATAATTTAAAAACAGTAGCATTAAGATACCAACAACAAAGACTGTCATGACAAGTCCTCGATTAGTAAAGCGTTGCACAGCAAACAATAGTATTAATGAAACAGCAATTAATTGTCCTGTACGTCCTTCAACTATAAAGAACAAGTTATAAGAACAGGCAATAAACAACAGCCAATATAGCTTTTTATAAGCTTTTCCGTCATACGCTTTATGAGCACAGAAAAAACCAAAAAATGAAATAAATATACTGTGAGTAATACGACTTTTAAAAGCAGGATCACCCTGATTATTTAAATTCAAAATACCAAAATGCATTAAATAAGAGATCACCAATATCAGCACTGATGAAATAATAAAGGCATTCCACGCCCAATAGCGAGTGCGCTCCGTACTTAAAAAAGACGTTAACAGTGGAATAAATAGCAACTCCCTGTATTTCGACAGCATAGAAATAGCTTCACCATTAGTCGCAACACCATAACCCAAACCAACAATAAAGCACAGTAACAACAATAGAGAAAAAGCGGCAACTGGATTTTTCTTTAAGGTAACGGGCAACACCATAAATTGGCCGGAAAGCAACCATAACAAGGCTAATAAGCCTGATAGGATAATAGCCAAACTGGTTGAAAAATAAATGGCTACTATAAATAAAGCCGTGCACATCCCACCGACCTTAAGCGCCCAGACGTTAACTTTTTCGAACATTACACTAATCATTGTGATTCATCATAAAAAATTTTCATATAACTTAAGGGTATCATTCATCATGGTGTCAAACGACAAACAACGTTTAGCCAGTTCATAAGCATCGTTTTCAAGTTGTTGTTTAAGTCTAGGATCGTCGAGTATTCTTAAAATAGCCACCGCCATCGCTTCCGCATTTTCAGGGGGAATTACAAGACCATTTTGCTCATCTTTAACCAATTCGGTTAGTCCACCAACATTGGTAACTACAACTGTTTTGCGCGTAGCAAACGCTTGTGGCACAACTCTCGACTGCGCTTCCGTACCAATTGAAGCGACTACAACCAAATCTGCCAAATGCGTAAATGCAGCGATATCTTCCCTATACCCAGTTATAAAAAAATTTCTTTCTAATCCATATTGTTTGATGAGCATTTGCAATTGTTTTTCTAACTTTCTATTGCCAACGCCTTCGCCAATAGTAAAAAACTTAATAGTCTTTTTCTGCTCCAGGATAATACGAGCGGCTTCCAGAAAATAAATTTGCCCTTTATCTTCTCGAATCATACCAACATTAACAACTACATTATCGCTATCAGCAATACTAAATTCTGACTTTAGATAAGCCGAAGCTACATCCGGATTAAATTCATTTAGATCGACGCCTTCCCCTACCACCGTAATCTTATTTTTATTGATACCAGAGGCTACCAAACTATTTTTAATAACATGGGCGGCTGCCATGATATGTTTACAACCATATTTATAGGCTAGAATTTTCTTGATGGGATTAGTTATTTGTCGACTCCTAAGCAATGGAATACCAAAAAAATAACTTACCAGACACAAGGTAGAATCTTTTGAACCATGGGTATTAATAATATCAATGTTATTTTTTAAACAGAAAAGCCATATTCTAATGGCTATATCAATACGCCATAGGCAAGTTAAATCCATAGCCACGACATTTGCACCTAATGCCTTGCCTTTTTTATACAATTGACTATTTGGATGACACAACAACCATGATTTATGCTGGTTATTATTGAGATAATTAACTTCCAAAACCGTCCGGAACTCTTGCCCACCCCAATTCATGCTACTTTCTGTGTGAAGTACATTCATGATTTTTTATTTTTTTGTAATATCGACAAGGCAATAACTCGTATTTTTTCTACTGATAGTTTGCTAAGGCAATCACTATGACTTAAGCGATGACGATCACAACCCTCTAAATCACAAGGCACACAAACACCCTCACCTTGTATTAAATAAACATTATTAACGTGTTGATCGCCAATTTTATTAAAGGGATTAAGTTCTGACTGATAATTGACAGGAAAAGGCGCCCATTTTACTGGATTAGTCGGTCCGAAAAGAGCAAGCACTGGAATTCCGGTGGCCGCTGCTAAGTGAGTAATACCGGTATCAGGGCCTATATATAATTTTGCTTTAGAAATGATAGTGGCCAATTGAGCCAAAGACACAAAACCTGCCAAATTGATCGTACCTTCTGGTAACTGGCGTTTAATAGCAGCGACATAATCAAGTTCTTGTTGTGCTGGCCCACATGACAATACCAAAGTTAAACCCAATTCATGCAGATAATGACCTAGCTCTATCCATGCCTCACTAGTCCATTGTTTATAAGTCCACTGCGGATGTGGATGTAGAACTACATAATCTTTATTTGAGTTTATAAAAGGATATTGTTTGACCAGTTGTTCAGTATCATTACATTTCGGCGGAATCAAGATGAAATGTTTTTTAATATTGAGCGCATCTAATAACTTCAAATGCTGCAAAACTGTGTGAGTATTGTCATCAAACTCAAGCCAATGTTGCACAAAGTAACGTTTCCACCAGCCTGTAGTGTTTTTCTGTGGCACTACAGCAACTCGTGTAGAGGCTGCTAACAAGCCATATAGAAACGGTCGATCTCCCGATTGCGTCACCATAGCAAGATCATAGCGTCTAAATAACTGAGGCAACAATCGTCGATAATCTGCAAACTTTGGACGGTTAACCGTGGTTATTATTTGATGTATATCAGGATTGCCTTCAAGCATAGCTGCGGTATTGGCATATACCAGCACATCTACCTGAGCTTCAGGATAAGCAAGTTTTAGTGAATGAATCAATGGGCTCGTTAATAAAACATCCCCCAGAAATCGCATAGCAATGACTAAAATTCTTTTCGGTTTAGGCTGCAAGGATATTTGTAGTCCGTTATTTAGAAAGCATCAATATTAGTTTGAGAGAATAAGCAGGCTTATTCCATCGAGCGGATTACCCTTTTATTTATACTTCAGCTGAATTCAACCAAAGATCATGTTTATTACATAAACTCAGCACATAAAGCGTGCCGCTATAGTCTTTTAGAGTAAAAGTCGATAAAGCAGCGCTATCTTTAGTGGGGTCAAACAGATGTTCATCTAAAAACTTCTGATTACTATCTAATAATACGTGCTTAACAATATAGTGTTCATAACCCTTCATTTCATGAGCGGTGACTACCTTTACCGTGACCACATTAGCCACTTTTTCTATATCAATACTAGGTAAATGTGTGGCCACTTTACCACTCCAACGACCTGCATCTTCTTTGGTGTAATAGATATCACTGGTACCTTTGACTGGTTTATAAGCATTTGCTAAAGCCATAGTAGGTGCCACTACACCAGTCACTACACCAGCGGTACTTAAACGCATAAAATCACGACGTTCCATATTCTTTTCTCTTTATTAAACGTTAATGTCAGTTCGATTGAACAATGATGTTGTCGCTATCGTATCACACACTAATCATTGCCTAAGCTCTGATAAGCTGCCTTTCTAGCTTTGACCGATCGAAAACCTTCTCGTGCTGTTTTGAAACCATTTAAGATAATGGGCGCTCCACCTATAGCAACCGCATCCACTAAACAATACCAAGCCGCAACACCACTAGGAGGATTGCCTTGCGGCAAGTGTAGTACCGGATCAATTGCCGCCCACTTCCAAGTACCCTCAGCCGTACCGATTAACTCTAGCCAAGTGGTAATAAAAAAGGCCGCTAGATAAACCATAGGCGAGCGACCTTTAAATAGATAAATCAAGAATACGCAAAACAGCAAAGCTCCAACATAATCGCCTTGCTCGGGAATACCACTAATTCCCCATAATGACCATAAGCCACACACGGCTAAAACAAATACGGTAATTTCTCTGGCATAGCGTAAAAACAAACCCGAACGCGCCAAGGCTACTGCGGTTAAATACACCATACCATGCCCTGGAGGTACATAAGAGGGCACGTTGCCAAAGCGATAGGTATAGCCACCCATAAAAGGGGAAGCAAAATGCTCACCTATCGTTGCAAAAATGACAGCAATAACCACCTGCATTCTGACTTCTCTATTTTCACCCAGCAATAAGCCTATTAAAAAAACCCAACCACTCACACCGAGTGCATTTTGTTTTTCTATACTGGCATTGGCATCACTGATCAAACAAACTGCTACACAAAAAAAAGTAAAGATGGCTATAACATAATCACGCTTTTTATGGGGATAGAGAATACCTTTAATAGGAAAATGGCGTAGCACAATAACCTCTTAGCATTTTAATCAAAAAAATTTTAGCTCCCCTTAATATCATACAAATACCCAAGCTAGTAATGCATATCTAACTAGCTTTCCTGAAAATATCACTAAACAAGCAGGCAATAAAGGCAGTTTTAACCAGCCACCAGCAAAACATAAGGCATCACCTATAATAGGTAACCAAGAAAAAAATAATATCCAAACGCCTCTTTTTTGAACCAATGCCAAGGCTTTTTGTTTCTTTTCTGGTAATAACTTAGCGACAGGGAGTTTTTTAGCCGCCATAACACCTAAACCCCAAGTCGTCATAGCACCTAAGGTATTACCTACGGTAGCAACAGCGAGTAACTGAACAATGGGATGATGGCCTTCTGATACCAAATAAGCCAAAACAGCTTCTGAACCACCGGGAGCAACTGTAGAAGATATAAAGGCACTAATAAACAGCCCCCAAATACCTGTTAATGTTTCTTGCATTTTTCTCTCAAAAAAAAGCCCTGTAACCAAAGGTAACAGGGCTTCACGTTATTAGTCTTTATTTCTTCGGTAAAATCTTATGCTTATTGGCAATAATGATCGTCATTAAATTAGCTAGCCACTTTACCAATGAATCAAAACTGGTTCTTAGTAAATCAAAAACATAAGTAACTACTTCAGCAGCACTCATACCTTTAAATTTGCGCGCTAAAAAAGGTGATATCAGTAGCCCTATGGCTAAACCGATGACCGTTACGCCTGTAATACTTGAATCATCTGGCGCAGGCGCTTTAACAACGGGTTTTACTGGTGGCGCTATTGCAACCGCTTTAGCTGCTGTCGCTGCATCTGCTTCAGCTTTAATGGCTAACTCAGGCAAGGTAGCCTTGTAATCATCAGCGACAATATACGCAGTTACACCGGGAATACTAGGTAAATCACCATCTCCTTTACCGACTTTGAGCTGGGCTTTCATGCCTTTTTCCATGTGCTGCGCAATGTCGCAATGCACTAAATAAGTTTTATCACCTGGAGGTAAAATCAAAGTTCCTGATATTTTTGAAGGACCTGAAGCCTCTAAGTGAAACATACCTTTAGGGTATAAATATTTGGGTAATCCATGCATCATCCACTGATGACGTATATTATCTTCATTAACAAAATGCACCGTTAACTTGGTACAAGGTTTGAAGTTAAATTCCTGAGTATCAAATGCGAACATTCTGCCTGGAAATTTCTCGGCATATTTATGTCCTGCATGTACGGTAATTTCTTTGGTTTCTGAGATGCGATCACAGCCGCCTGGTAAAGTGTCGGCATTTTGCCCCATTACCATACCGCCTGCCATGTCCATCAGATGGCCATCGCCGTGATTCATAAGCATACCGTCATGATCTTCATAATCTTGAGCCAACACAGGCACAGAAAAAAGCATCAACAGCACACCAACCGACAATAACTTTACCATTATTTATTTCCTCTTTAATTCTTAATAAAATCGGCACCCATTAAAAATAGGCCCAGTTGCACACAGCTACTAAGGAGTGCATACAACAGGCCTATCAGGGTCAATCACGCAGGTAAAACATGCGGCGATTTAATCAATCTTTAACTTTACCAATGATTTCATCGACTTTACGTTTAAAACCAGCATTTGACAGATACAACACATATAAACCAGCAAAAGCAAAAAACGCATAGAGTAGCATACTGTTTCTGCTAACTTGCTGTCCACCACCGGCCTTAAAGCCCATGTGTACGTCTAATCTCTCACCTTGCGTGCGATTTTCAGTATCAGTAGGATCTGGAACCAAAGTAATATGGATCAAATATTGACCTGCCTCAGGCACACCATTTGGCAATTCTAAATTAATAGAGCCTTTTTTATGCTTAGCACTAGGTAAGAAAAATACGCGCGTACCTTCTGGTTCTTTAGTGACTTCGAACTCAACCAACATGTTTCTATATTTCATGTCCTGATAGTCGAAAACTAACTGAGTTAAAGTATCTATACCTGGTAAGTTACCGCAAAATTCTTCGGCTGGAAACGCCTTAGGTTGATAAGCTGTGTAATGAATCCAATGTGTAGGTTGCAATTCAAATTTACATTGATCCGTATCGGTACCAGCTGCACCTCCATGCGCCCATACTGATGCCGAGAAAAATACCCCCAAAAGTACAAGGTAAACCTTCTTTAATAACTGCGCTGTGTTCATAATACCTTCCCGTTTCGATAAATACTTATTATTATGTATAAAATTTTACTTGCGCCATTAAGCTTAATTTAACCAACAATAATGTGCGCAGCTATGGATCGGAGCTATAGCACTGCAAACTCTAGCACACCCCTCAGGCTAAATAAAGACATTGATAAAAAACAAAGTCCCTATTAATATTTTGCTGATGTTAGACATGATAACTAAATCTAAAGAACACAAAACATAAACCTACCTAAAAC